>Ga0265798_10007371_pt1 | contig 14235 bp, 12 predicted proteins | sample P3T30metagenome_FD_192430 | JGI IMG/M metagenome (GOLD analysis project Ga0265798, IMG submission 192430) | Plant litter microbial communities from East Loma Ridge, Irvine, California - P3 T30 | ecosystem: Environmental > Terrestrial > Plant litter > Unclassified | place: USA: California...
GGATGTCGGTCACTGAGGGAAGTCATTGGTGTAGTAAAAGCCTATACCACCCGTGTCGGATCGTAAGTACCATGCTTCGATAACCGCTGCAAGGGATAAAGCTGATGCTCAGTAGCGGTCCCTTCCCCACTGAGCAACTCAACGAAATAGGCGAGAAGATGCAATCAATAGGCCACGAGGTCGGCGTAACAACCGGCCGGAAGCGCCGCTGTGGCTGGCTCGACCTAGTCGTAGTCAAGCACTCACACGCGTGCAACGACTACACAGCCATCAATCTCACCAAGCTGGATATTTTGGACGACTTTGACGAGCTCAAGGTAGCAACCTCGTACTCTTACAACGGTCAAACACTTGAAGGCTTCCCCGCAAACCCCGAGATACTGGCGCAGGTCGAGGTACAGTACGATACGCTACCAGGCTGGAAGAAGCCTACTACGGGTGCAACAAACTATTACGAGTTGCCAAGCCAGGCGAGGAGTTACATTGAGTACATTGAAAAGTTTATTGGCGTCAAAGTCAAGTGGATTGGTGTTGGGCCTGCGCGCGACCACATGATTACTAGGTCATAGGGCTGGTTGGTTGTGAGGCGCATTTCCAGTGTACGTTTGGCAGACGGGAAACAAGCCTTCAAAAGGATATAGGTTAGATCAATGCAAGCCCGTTTGTGTAGGCAAAGTATACTTGGTGGAGTCGTGGCGTCATCAGGCTTATCAGCACGTGTCGCGATTGCGAGATTGAGCCTCGCCTACCACCATGCTCTCGAAACACTCCTTGTGATAGGAATGCTTGTTCGTGGCGACACCCACACACGACAGCGAACGGCACACTCTAGCCGTAAGTGTGGCCGAAGGGAGACAAGCCGCCTTCGTAGGACGTCATGAAAGAACGTTTAGACTCGGCAACACGGCAATACGGGATGAAGCCGAATGGCGGGAGACGTACTCAGTAGGGCTTCCCCGGAAACCAAGCGCACCGTCCACGATTAAAGACAGCCGCCCGTCGCCCTGTGTTTTTCCAAGCATCGCTTGAACCGACTTGGACGCTACTTGATTACGCACCTAATCGACATCACTAATACAAACATGTTCAGCAAGACCCTCGTAAGCGCTGGAGCTGCAGCGCTGCTTGCCGGCATCGCGACGGCAGAAACCGGACCTGGCTTTCCCATTGCGACTTCGCAGAACCTCACCGTCATATACGGCAACAACACCATCTCGCCTGGAGGCGAGCTAATCCCGCGTCCCGGTATGTAGAAATCTTTCATTCACCTTGAACCCCTTTCAAGCATCAATCAAGCTACACACGACTTACCCAACGCGAACAGAAACCGCACAACGGCCAACCATCAGCGCGCCAGTATGGTGGGCCGACGACAAGGGCCCGGGAGCCTGCATCCTCCTCATGGTCGACCTCGACGTCCCGCGTAACGGCAGCCGGGTCCAACTCATCCACTGGCTCGCAACAAACATCACGCGCTCCACACCCCTATCGGCAAACACGTCCGGCGCGGCGCTGCAAATCCCAGACTCAAACCCGGTGCCCTACCTACAGCCCTCGCCGCCCGTGGGCGACATCCCACACGCGTATACGTTTGTGCTCATGGAGCAGCCGCGCAACTTCACTCTGCCGCAGCAGTATGCCAATCTGTCCATGAGCAGGGTGCCCTTCAACGTGAGCCAGTTTGCAAACGACGCCAATCTTACCAAGCCGTTGGCGGGGAACTGGATCACGGTGCAGAACACGACGGGCACGCCCACGGCCTCGAGCTTCCCGCCTGCGAGACCGAGTCCGACGGGCGGCAGTAGCACAGAGTCGGGCGGGCCGTCAAAGGGGGGTGCGGCTGGTATGTTGGCGGTTGATGGCCGGGCGTTGTGGGCGGGAGTGACGACCGCGTTGCTGGCTGGAGCTTTTGCCGTGGCCTTGTAGAGCAAAGATAAAAATAAAAAGTGTACATGGGATGACGACGGCTATGGAAAAGGCATGAGATAGGTATGAATACGGTAGCGAAACGTCATGGATGAGTCAGGTGTCATGGGTCAAGATAGCTCCCTGTAGCCGAACTTTTGACGACTGTCTGCTAGAATGTCGCACATTTGTTTCATCCACGGTTTGGTGGCATGTTCACGACATGTACCAAAATGTTACCAAAGTAGCTATAGGGACTCAAAGAGCAATCAATCTAAACGTGAGAAGAGAGTACTTGGTCATTATCATCTCATCGTGAGAGAAACTACATCATGCTAATCGTCTGGAATCTACCTCGCATGTCTTCCAAACCCCGCACTGGGTTACTCGGCAGTAGTTGCATTCGTCCTCGCCGCCGCCTCACAAACTGCCTTGAGAGCAGCCGGCGCGTCATCCCACGGCATAACCAGTTCCACAAAGCGCATCTTCTTCGTCTCTCCACTCGAAAACTCCTCATCCTTGAACAGCTTCTCAACCTCCTCCTTGGTCTCAACCCTGTACGTCAGCACACTACCCTCTTCCGCACCAAACACTGCCGGAATGTCCTTGTACTTCCACTCTTGGACGTCGTTGTAGGCATCTTCCCAGCCGTGAATCAGGCGCTCAATGGTATAGCCCTGGTTGCAGATGACAAAGATGATGGGTGCGAGCTTGTTGCGAATCATCGTCGACACTTCTTGGGCCGTGAGTTGGAAGGAGCCATCACCGGTGAAGAGGATGGTGCGCTTGACGTTTGATTCTTTGGCAGCAAGGGCAGCGCCCTGGCATGCACCCGTTGCGTACCCGATCGAGCCCCAGAGGACTTGCGAGATCGCTCGAACGCCGTCGGGGAAGCGAGTCTCCCAGACACCAAAGTTGGAGGTACCGGTCTCGGTAATGAGAATGTCGTCCTTCTTCAGCCACTGTCCGAGCTTGGGCCAGAACCAGGCGTGCTTGATGGTGGGCTCAGCAGACGAGGACTCTTTCTCTGGCACATTGTTGTTGGGGTTGGGACCGGATTCGATGTTGAGCTTTCCAAGTTTGGCTGTCACCTTTGCGAGCACGCCGTTCATGCGAACACCAGGATATTCAGAGTATCGGACCTTGCATCCAAAGCTGTGTAGGTCGATAGTTGTCAGCTGCGACATGCGGATTGTGAAGCCTGCAGTGTTGAAGTCCGACTTGATGGCGCCGATGCTCAGGACGAGATCAGAAGACTCTACTCGTTCACGCACACCCACGTTAGATCCATCTCCGGCATAAACACCTCCGTAATTGGGTAACGTCTCGTCCACAGCGCCCTTGCCCATTGGCGCAACAAATGTCGGGATGCCTGATTTCTTGACGAGCTCGTGCGTCTCTTCCAGCGCTCGGTGACGGATAGCGCACGCGTCTACAAGAATGACTGGGTTTTTGGCCGCATGTAGAGACTTTAGAACCACATCCACAACGTAATCTTCGGCTTCTTGGTCATTTGGCGGGTACTTCAAGTCGAGTGGTGTGTTCAGCCTGTCGCCATCGACCTTTTTGGTTACCATGTCCGAGGGCAAGGAAATGTAGACGGGTCTCGATTGCAGATAGCACTCGCGGATAGCATTGTCAATCAACACGGCAGCCTCGTGTTGGCTGTTAAGCATCGAAACAGCGCATGAGATCTCCTTGGACATCCTGGAGAAGACGGTAAAGTCGCCATTTCCGAGCGTGTGGTGTAGCAGCGCGCCATTTTTCTGAGAGACGGTTGAGGGATAGCCAACTATGTGAACAATTGGCACGTATTCCGAGTATGCGCCTGCAATGGCGTTGACTGCTGAGAGTTCTCCGACACCAAATGTTGTCACGAGAGCCGAAATGCCCTTTATACGAGCGTAGCCATCGGCCGCGTATCCTGCAGACAGCGTTAGCAGACACAAGGTAAGATACGGGATCAGCTTCGCATTCGGTCGCTTTGGTCCCTTCCCGTAGGCGCCCGATTACGTGCATCTCAGCATTTCTTTCACGCACCGGCATTCAGCTCATTGCAATTGCCGACCCATTTCAAGCCCACCTTGGGTATGTAGTCGAGGGCCACGAGGTTGTAGTCTCCCGGTACACCGTGGACGGATTCAACGCCGACCTGCTGTAGTCGTCGGAAAAGGTACTGTTTCGTCATCAGCTAGCGCACCTTCACGTGGGCATTGCGTACTCACCTCTGCCACGTCAATTGGGTTCTTGATCTCTTGGGAGCGTAAATCCGACGCCATGATGCCAAGTTGTGCGGGGTGATGAAGGAAGTTTTGGCAGCTAGAAAGCGCCGTGTTTGAACTTGGATGTTTTGCGTCGAAGGTTGCTGGAGTTGTTGGGCGCAGCTGCAGCTACCTTTTAAGGGTCCACGAAGTTGCGAGAATGATATCATGTCCGGTCTTTGCCGGCCAACGCCTTGTTGGGCGCGTCTTGCTCGTGCGAGTATTCGGTATGCGTGTGTATGATGCGCCATGGTAACGCGGCGGGAAGGATCCATACGCCCTGTTTGTCAGCTCAGGTGGCGTGAGTATCAGTCACAACCAAACATGTGCTGATTTGATAGTTTTACATCAACAGCGTTATCGCATCAAAAGAAACAATTCTTACTGATCGTGACTTAATCCACAGGCATGAGCGCTGTATCAGATGAGTGGTCCATGGAGCCACTTCGCTTCCACAACGCGTGATTTTCTAAATCATGCTGGGGTCTAATGTCGCGCATTTCGAGCTGCTCCCATCGCTACTATCTCCTCAACTAGCTCGTTGTCGATATGGGTGCTCACGTCAACTGCACCTAGTGCCTATTGATGTAGCTAATTGCAGTCTCGCCGTCATCACTCGCTATTGTTGACAACGTCACTGGGAGGGAATTGAGAATTTACTATGCATGACGGGGACGCACGCATGCAAATACAGGTCCATGGGGGGAATACTAGTGGGATTTGTGCAGCACTTCCAAGTCGTAGCCTGTGTGGGCAACTGCCTTTCTATCGCGTGTCTGTAGTGACAGCCTCCTTCGATTCCTTATGTGATGTCTGAACGAGAAGTACGGGGGAGTAGTCGGGTTACCGGTGGTCTTGCGGGTATCTCCGTAAGTGAGTGTGCTACAAAGGTGCCCAGTGCTCCTTACATCGGACGAAGCCGCCATGTTTCATTTCGGGTAGAAGATGTTTGGTGAACCAAGCCGGCTAGCCATCTTGGATAGTAGTGCCAGTGAATGTGTACACGTGTATTAATCTACTACTTGAGCTTGCCAAAGCTGCACATGCACTCAAATGGAACGAAATGTAATGTACTACTCTAGTCCACTTACCCCACCATAGCCTCCGAGCGGGTTTACCAGGAAGACGTAAAAAATCATAATCGTTGGAGCAGCACACAGCATGGACATGTATTTGGTGTCGTAACGGCAGCCACAAGGGAGATTACAGTCGGACATGTCGTTGAGATGACATGCCGGGAGTAGCTAGCACGGGGTGTCGCGATCTCGGCTCGGTACCTGACTAGCAGCAGCAGCAGCACCGTCTTGCAGTTGACTAGTGGTAGCAGTGATGATCGGTAGACCTACTGCGACAGTGATGCTGCGACTTGATGCATTAATCGTCGTCCGCTATTCTCACCTGCCTCGCCGGGTTGAAACATGGTAGCGGGATCGAGATGCCAGCTCCCCAGGTGACTACGTAATCAGCCGAGTTGTGCGCATTGAGCGGGCCAAGGGTGCGACGGCTGGCAGGGCGAGGCATTGCCAACAGCACGGCTGGGGGGGGGTCCTTTAGCAAATCATCACCCACGCTTCACTCGAGGCCCGTGCGCTGGCCGCGCTTTCACCATGGCCAGCCAGCTCAGTGTCAGGCTTGCTCTGGACGGTAGTGGATGCGGTCGATGCCCCTCGTCCGTCTTTGATCATACGCAATTGTCGTGCCAAGTTTGGCCCATCTTCCTGTCGCGTGCCTGTACCCGCCCAGCGGTCGCCATAGTCTGGTAATCGGCACACACTCACACACACTCTCTCTCTCACATTCACACTCACACACACACACACCAAGCGCAGGCGCCTGCGTTTCTCCTCCGCTGACAACCACGCCCCCTCCCCCCTCCGAAACAGCTGTCAGTCGGCCATTGTCCATCCATCCCCTCGTTTGTCGCAACGGATGCGCGATCCGTCTCCCGCGTTGCACCTGTCGCCTAGCACCGGGACCCACGTGTGCGACTGCCAGCGACGGCATACCCAGACCTCGCAGAGGGACCGAGAGCCGACAAAAAACTAGCCCTAGCAGTAGAGCATAGCAGAGCATAGCAGTACTCTACAGCATCGGCTAGGCCCTGGACGACGTCGAGATTGTAGCGTCATGTCGTGATGCGACCGCGCCCTCTTGTAAACCCCATCCGAGGCGCCTTTCTTCGTGCTTGCAGTCGACGCAGCAGCCGCTTGCTGCCCAAAATCTCCACCCTCACCTTGCCGTTGCGGTTGTCCTAGTCGCCGTCGCTGCTGCCACGCTTGCACCTCGCACTGCCTGTCACCGTCCACCGTTGTCGTTGTCGTTGTTGTCGTCGTCGCCGTCGCCGGCGCACGTCCTGGCCGGCTGTGTGCAAGGGCGCATACCGTCGCTGATCTGCTTACTTGACGGCAGCATCCGTACCCCAAGGGTCCAGAGCAGCAGCAATGCATCAGTACATACCTCCGCCGCCGCCCCAGCCCTCGAGCACCCCCGCGGCTCACATGGCCCTCCCTCCACCGCCGCCGCGACCGACGGGCTATGGCAACCTCGCTGGCATGTCCATTCCGCCGCCCCCGCATGCCAACAACTGGGGCCCTCCACGGCCGCCGTACCAGCAGCAGGGCTACGACCCGGGCCAGTATCGCAACTACCCCCACGCCCACCCCCTCCCACCACCGCCAGGCCCGCCGCCCAAGCAAATGCAGCATGAGCGCGAGCCGCCTCTCACCTCGGCCACCTATATCCCCGGCGGCGAGTCGTTTGGGCCAGGCGTGGGCATACCCCCCCTCCACACCTCCAGAGGCTACCCGGAGCCCTACTACCAGGACGACAGCTACTCGGCCAACACGGATACGCCTGCACAGGCCTTCTCCAGTAGCCTACTCGAAAGCGTCCAAAGCGTCCAATACGGCTCTAACAATGGCGGCTTCAACGTCCCGCAAACGCCCAGCAACCGCGGCCATCTCAACATACCCACGGACCGAGCCCACATGTACGACTCGCCCGGGCCACCCACCGCTACACTACAAAACCCCATGGTCCAGAGCCACGGCAGCGTCTACCACCGCCCCGAAAGCAACGGCGCCACCCCGATATCCCCCCACGACCCTGCCATGCAGTGGCCTACCGAGCGCGTCCAACACTGGCTAGCGAGCAACAACTTTTCACGCGACTGGCAGGAAACATTCAGGACACTGGGGCTGGAAGGTTCCAAATTCCTCGATATTGGCCGTGGCCACGGTAGCAAGGGCAATGTGGCCATGATGCACCAGGTCATCTTCCCGCAGCTGGCCAAGCAATGCACTGCCAGCGGGACCGGTTGGGACCAAAACAGGGAGCGGGATGAAGGCCGCAAGCTTCGCAGGCTTGTGCGCTCCATTGTGGAGACAGGCGCCGCCAGCAACCCTCGAGCACCACCCCAGCGATCCGACACTGGCATGACCAGCGCCGGTACAGAGGGTACCGTCGAAAACTCACCATACATAGGCTCTCGCGGCATGGACTTTGGCTCTACGCCAACCACCGCCGGCAACGGCGAAGAAAGCCCGGGTCGTCAAATACTCCTGCATTCGCCTGTGGGCGGCGCAATTCCACCAAGGCGTATCTCTACACAACACCGCAATTTCACAGCCCCTGGTCTCGGCACCACTCCAGACTTCTCAGAAGGGCCCGCCCGCAGCCCGTACTCGAGGGAAGTCCTACAAGGTCTCGATCCAAAGTCGGTACGGCACAGTCCCAACGCATCCACGGAGTTTGCACCTTCTTCATTGGGTGCTGCTACAAACTACCTCCAGGCCAGTCCGCAGCAGAGTCCGGGCCTGCCATCAGCACGGCTCGCTACCAATGGTGGCCAGCTCAGCGCGGGTCTGAGCACGGGGGGTTCCCGTTACTACTCACCCCATAACCGGGTCAACAGTACCGAGTCCATAAATTCTACTTTTGCAAACACTGGCTCAGGTCCACCTTCTGGCAGATCATTCGATGGACGGTCAGAAAGTCGCAATGAAAACAAGAGGAATGGTTATGAAGGATCGCGGCCTGGCACCGGTCTGTCACGATATGATGGCATAGAAGTGCCGACTAGTGCCAAGGATCATGACAAGGGTTTCTTCAAGAAGATCATGGGAGGGCGAAAGAAGGACAGTCATCCATCTCCGGACGATACTAGTTTGGACTCCCCAACTAGCCCGGCAAGCCATCGCACCCATCCCAGCGGGTCCTTGTTTGGAAAGTCTGGCATGAACTCCAGTGAAACGTCATTGAACGACCGGCCTCCATCGCGACGCTCAGCTCAGACAGACTCGGAGAACAGAGCGGCGGGGCGCGGCCGCAGCTCTGCCAAGGAAGACCGCAAATTCGCTTTTGTCACGCCGGACGGTTGGAATTACCGACTCGTTGACATCACCAATGTCGACTCTGCCGCCTCATTACGAACGGTGTGCTGCGAGGAGCTTAGCCAAGGTTTGAGTCGGATACCGGGTGTAGAACTACATCTTACACTTCCTGGACAGTATGAACACAACCGTCCCCTATCCGATTCGAAGCTGTTAAAAGCGAGATCCCAGTATGGAAACCGAGTAGGCGAATTGAAAATCTTTGTCAAGATACCCCAAGAAGGCACGAATGTCCAGCCTTCTGCAGGACTGGGTGTCTCACTTCCCTTGGTATCTGCTAGGACTATGGAAGATGATGCATACTCTCGTCTGAACGCCGACACTCAGCTGGATTCCCCCGGTGGAAAGTCGGGAGAGTCGACGCTAGTTGCGGACAAGAGTGCGGCCCTGCGAAAGATGGCCGAGAAGAACGAGCTCACGCCCAGAAGTGCAACCGATGGGACACATGGTGGCAATAGACTCCCGGAACCATTGCTGGAGCCACACGATAACGTGGCCGAGGAGGAACGTCGGAAACTGCTCGAAGCAGCTGCGGAGGAGCACCGAAAGGAAACCAAGCGCAAACAAGACGAATATCTTCGAACACGCTTTGGCAAGCTCACAGCACACAGCCCAGACCCCAACTCTGCTACGAGTGATACCATTAGCTACCGGAGCCAACGTATAATTGATTTTGACGAACCACGTGCTTCTCCATACGAGGATCTGAACAAGTCTTTCGACGAGCGCAAGAACAAACAGCTTGTACCTTTGAGAGAGCCACCTCCTGTGCCAGCTGATACCAGTACCCTATTGAAGGCTAATTCGTTGTCAAGAAGCAAGAACCGAGCTTCATGGCCCGAGAGTGATGATGGCGATGCTAAACGGGAATCGACAGATTCTCATCCCGAGAAGCGCAAAGCTATACCGCAAAGCGCAAGCGGGTTGGGAGGCATTGCCGCTGCAATAATCGGTGCCGGGAATCTGGGAGCCGGAATTGGGGCGGCGAACAGAGCGCCTCCAAAGGCACCCCAACCTCCGCCAAAGGACGGTGGTTCACCAGAAAGCCTTCGGCCATCGCAGCAAGTGCTACATGACAACAATTTTGCAGCGAGGTCTGGTTCTGGCCGCAGCAGTCCAGGTGGGTCCCCCCGCAGTCCCGGTGAGCTCACCATGAGCAAGGGCAATATACCGTTCAGAATACCTGACTATGAGGAAGCTTTCAAAGACCATGCAGCACACGAGAGGCCGGACCTCACCCCTGTTTTGCCAGATTTACCCTTGTCTCAAGAGCGGCCCCATTCACCTCACTCAGCGCAGCCTTTCGAATCCACCTTGAGCAGAGAGCCATCGCGGGTGTCGATTTACGGACCGACCCACGACTTTGAGGAAGCGCGAGTCTCATTCATTACCAAATCACCAAACCTTGAGCCCATGGACTCCGGTGATGACGACTCTGATGATGGCTTATTTGCTGCACCGCTCGCGGGACGAACTGGTCCCCCTACACCGGCGAAGAATATACCGCTCGCTCGAAATACTTCGCGTGCCCAACGGCCAAACCTTACACTCAAAACCCAACGGTCCAAGAATTCACTAGCCCAAGTGACGGAACAGCCTATTGAACACAGTGCAGGTGGTGATCGCGAAGCTCAGCCGAACGATATGCACCCGGAATCGGCTGCTTCTGCAACTTGGACCGACTCCCCAGACGATACGAATAAGTTTTCCCGCCGTGAGTCGTTTGCTAGCGATGTATGGGCAAACCGCCCGCCCGCTGAAGCGCTTGTGGAACATCTTGACGAGCTCTTTCCACACGTCAACCTTGACCAGCCGATGCTCGAGGAGGAAGACGCGGATGCTTCTATGGAACCAGGCTTTGATAACAAGCCCATGCCTGCTGAGCCTGCTCCTGCCAACCAATCCCTCACCCGTGGTGGCGCTGGTCTGCAATCAATTGCTCAGCGAAATATGCGCAAGTCGGGGGCTGGCTTGGGCCGAACAAAATCCATTCGTGAAGTGGTCAAGTCTCAGTATCAGCCACTCGACAAGAGGTCTATTGGGGGCCAGGTACCGGCTGGTGCTGGTCCATCGCGCGTTGCAACACTAAGAAATGGTGGGGATATCATAAGGAGAAAATCGACAAAGATGTTCAACGCAAGGACTGAGCAGGTCCGGCCGCAACGTGGCTCACGTCTCGTCATGGAAACCATACCACAAGACCATCTACCCAACGTGCCGTCTCGTCAACCAACGTTCAAGTGGATGAAGGGTCAACTCATTGGCAAGGGCACCTTTGGCCGCGTCTATCTTGGTATGAACATCACCACTGGTGAACTGATTGCTGTCAAACAGGTGGAAGTCAATGCCAAAGCCGCCGGCTCGGACAAGGACAAGATCAAAGAGCTCGTCAAGAGTCTGGACCAGGAAATCGACACGATGCAGCATCTCGACCATCCAAACATTGTGCAGTACCTTGGTTGTGAGCGCAAAGAGTACAGCATCTCCATCTTCCTCGAGTACATTTCTGGTGGTTCGGTAGGATCTTGCATCCGCAAGCACGGCAAGTTTGAAGAGTCGGTCGTGTCTTCACTGACTCGTCAAACTTTGCTCGGTCTCTCCTATCTCCACCGAGAGGGCATTCTGCACCGCGACCTGAAAGCTGACAACATTCTCCTTGACCTTGACGGCACATGTAAAATCTCTGATTTTGGCATCTCAAAGAAGACGGACAACATCTACGGCAATGACGTAACAAACAGCATGCAAGGTTCCGTCTTCTGGATGGCGCCTGAAGTAATCCGCTCCCAGGGTCAAGGCTACTCTGCAAAGGTTGACATCTGGTCACTTGGTTGCGTGGTACTGGAGATGTTTGCCGGCAAGCGACCATGGTCCAAGGAAGAAGCTATTGGCGCCATCTACAAGCTCGGCAGTCTGAACCAAGCTCCTCCAATCCCGGAGGATGTGAGCAGAGTGATTGGTGTCGAGGGCTTGAGTTTCATGTATGATTGCTTCACGATTGATCCGATGGAAAGGCCGACTGCCGAGACGTTACTGCGGGCGCCATTTTGTTTTTCGGATCCAAACTACAATTTCCTAGATACGGAGCTGTATGCCAAGATTCGAGGGGCTTTTCAGTGAGGGCAGGGTTGAATAACGGGGCGTGGGCTGTGGTGAAACGAAGGATTTATGATTAGGTAGGAGGGCTTTGCGGGGCAAGTAAGTGTCATGCAATTGTATGTTGGCTATATACCCACTTTACTGTTTTTTTCTTTTTCTTTTTCTTTGTTTGGCTTTGTTCAGACGTAGTTGAGAAAATGATGGCATTGTTTATTTCAATCCAGGATTTGGACATTGACATATTACCCGCCATGTTTCTTACCAGACGTGATTAGCTTCTACTGTGTGCCACTACCGGCCTCGACTACCGTTGGCACCAGTGTTCTAGCAGAGGATTCCCTGGGTGCTAGCCGCGTGGCAGGCCGACAGACTAAGGGAAGCTCCGGTATCGATTTCCTTTTAGGCGGGGCAAACTCGGGTGAGAGGGCAGTGATTTCGCGGATGGACACGAGCAAGGTGTTGTACACAGCTACCTTTAGTGTCGGAGCATCTAAATCTCGACAAGCAAATGTTTTGGTTGTGTCCCACGGCTTCCAGGGTGTAGGAATCTTTCACGATCAAGCGCAAGAGGTTGGGACTAAAGACGATCTGCCGGTATCCCCCCCATGGCAAACCGGACACCTTTCGGACACTTGCAGCTTCGTCATGGCCTGTCCATGATGATTTACCGATAGGCTGTATATATATATAGATGTACGTTTTCTCTGTGCTACTATTGCTGATTACGTCTCTCTGGGCTCGGCAGTTCGTATATGTGGGCGGGGGGAGGGGGATTAAGGAAACAAGCACTGCCAAGCATTCCAAGTGCCGGCCGTCTTCCATGCAGTCAACCCATAAAAAGAAGAAGAGCAGGGTTGGGGTTTTGCTTGCAGATGAAAGATGGAGGTTATGACATCAAGAGCATTGCTGACACGAGAAGACGTTTTGTTGTGATTGCGTGTTGCAGTTGCGTGGTCTCGGCCGCCTATCACTCGGCAGGCCTCGTGGCACATGTCGCGCCCCTTCCCTTGCATCTTACCGCGAGCTGCCAAATCTGGTATTCCAAGGTGCCGAGAAGCCGACCAAGCTGGGCAAGCCGAATATGAACCGATAGGCAGAGAAGGTGGGCTGGCAAGTCGAACAAAAAAAAAGCCCGTACCCGATGTGCTATGTCTGCCAGCCGGAGAAAAGAAAAAGGTCTCGAAGGGCCTAACCATGGCCGTGGACATTTTGTTTCTGGGCATCGCTCGAGAAAGCCTTGTTGGGCCAAAGTTTGGGGCCAGTCATCTCCACAAGTCTGCAAAGCTTGAACTCGACACCAAGCTCAAGTTTGCATGCGGAAAATAGGAGTGTTGAAACAGCGACGGTTGACATGTGGGTGAAGGGTGGAACCATAGCTGCAGATCTATGCCGTGGTGAAACACCCCGGTAAGGCCCGTGTTCATGCATAAGTTTGTCTTAGCAAGCGAGGCGTAATAGGCGAACGGGGGCTGTGCAATGGACTTTTTTTTGTTTTTTGCCTGTTCTCAATGGCAAAAAGGATATTAGATGGTATAATGTAGGTACGTATAAGCAGATCGTGCTGACATTGATAGAGATGAGCATCGGGGCGAGATAGGGATGGGCGCGTTGATCAGGGTCGAGGGTGGCGCAAACGGCCGGTCGACGTGCAATCAAACAGTGCGAGCTGTGGATGCAAAAGTGGATGCAACGTGCAATTGTTGGTGCAGCGGCGGATGCAGCGAGCGTGAGGCGCGTCGTGGCTGTGCTAGTGGGCAGAGAGAGAGAGGGGGGGAGAGGGTGAAGGAGGAGAGACAGAAAGACGATGCTATCGTACATGTAAGATGGCATTTGTACTGTACATGGCATGCGCTCCCTGCTCTCGCCACATTCTGCCCAACATCAGAACATGGTCACACCACCGCTCGCTGTCCTGGCCCAGCTGCTCCTCTCCCTCCCCCCAGCCGTCCTCTTCGACCGTGAGCGACGCGAAAAAGAGGCGCACATTGGCGCCAGGCGGCTCCCACGCAATACAACTCGCCGCGGGCCCGGCGCAGGCCGCCTTGTCCCCATGCAGCCAAGTCAGGGGCAATCGCTGGCACTGCGCTGTTTTCGATGCCGGCCGGGGCCCTTTGGTTCCACCGACTCATCTGCTTCATCCAATCACCCGCAAATAGCCACTGGCGCTGCCACCAAATGCGACCAACCCCCCGTCAAGCGCAGTCGCTTGCTGTCCAAATACACGACTCCTCAGCATGGGCGTGCGCCGAGTCGAGCATGGACGGGGAGTAGCATGTTTCGATATATCTTACGGCCGACCCTCCCGCCCCTGCTCCGTTTACGCCGCATCTCTGATTCCTCGTTTGTCTTCGACGTCGAGGTTTCCGACCAAACGCAACCCTTTTCTTTTACAGACCTCTGGGCTTGCTCCAACGGTCGTTACGCTCTTTAGCTTTGCTTTTTTAATTCCTGCCTGCTTCTCCGGCTCCAAAAGTCGTCCCTCTTAGTGCCCTCGTCCGCCTCCCCTCCCCGGTCATTCTTATTTCTTCACATCGGACCGCATCAGCACCACGAGCGTCGAACCATGGCCAATTTCAGCA
>Ga0265798_10007374_pt1 | contig 14230 bp, 9 predicted proteins | sample P3T30metagenome_FD_192430 | JGI IMG/M metagenome (GOLD analysis project Ga0265798, IMG submission 192430) | Plant litter microbial communities from East Loma Ridge, Irvine, California - P3 T30 | ecosystem: Environmental > Terrestrial > Plant litter > Unclassified | place: USA: California...
ACGTTTTTACAAGATGAAGATCCTACTACTCTCCCTGCTCGCTTTCGTCACCCCCTCAGCAGCCCAAGTAACCTTCCGAAACAGCAGCAACACTGTCCTGCGCACCGACAATGGATCCTATGGTCCCTCCATCGAAGAATACCACTACTACTACTCGCAATGGCCCATCGGCCTTGCAATATCCTCCACCGGCCGCTTCTTCGCAACCTACACACGCGGCACCTACGCCTACACGCTCGGTGAAGTCGTAAACAAAACAGCTGAAATACCATACCCGTCACTTTCCCACCAAGTCACTGTCTCGCAGCTAAACACCACATGGTCCGATATCCCATTTGGAAGCAACAACGTCACTGGTTTGATAAGTGTGCAGGCGCTGTACATTACGCCCGAGAACTCCAGACGGCCTGAGACGCTCTGGGTTGTGGATACAGGGCGGCCTACAGTGCTGGATGCGACGGGGACGCCGATTATGCCATATGCCCAACCTGGTGGACCTAAGATTCTAGCCATAAGCTTGAAAAACGATACCATATACTCAACCTACACATTTCCCGCCTCAATTCACTACCCAGACTCGTACATGAACGACATCCGGCTGGACCTCCGGCCTAACATTACATCCTCGGGTGCCGGAATCGCGTATATAGTTGACAGTAGCGACGAAGGCCGCCCCGGCTTCATAATCCTCGATCTAGGCACCGGAAAAAGCTGGCGCCGATTAACGCAAGACCAAAGCACACTCCGCGTGCCACGCGACGTACCAAGCTACCAAGGCCGCCCCTTTTATCAGCATAGTACCGGCCAACCCATCCAAACGCTTCGCGAGGGAAACGACGGAATACAAATCTCGCCCGATGGCGAAACACTCTTCTACAGCCCACTCACCAGCAACACGCTCTACTCGATCCCAACAGTAAACCTCCGGACAGACCCCGCAAACCCCCTCGCAGACCTCCAAGCCCAAAACAACGTCTCCTCGCTCGGCGGCCGCGGGGGCAACGCAAACGGGTTCGAAGGCGACAACCAGGGTCGCATATACATGTGTATGCCTGAGCACAATGCCGTTTACGTCTATGACCCAAAGACGTTGCTGGTAGAGCCTTTTGTCAGAGATCCGCGCATCATCTGGCCGGATGGGGCGAGTGTAGGTCAGGATGGGTATTTATATGTTAATGTTAATCAGCTGCCTTATCAGCCAAATTGGAATAATGGGGTCGATGGTAGGGTGTTTCCTGGAGCCGTGTTAAGGGTTAGGTTGCCTGAGGGTGCGGGGAAGATTGTGGGGCTGGCGTAGGAAAGTGAGAAAGGGAGGGCGCAGAGGGTGGGCTGTGGTGTTTGTGTAGTATCTTGTCTTAAAAAAAGGAGGGGAGTGGGCTTCTATTCTAGGCCGAAATTTCCAAGGCTGTTTATTAAGGCATAGCCGACCAATAGTTTAGTTTTGTTGAAAAGCTGTAACATGCAATGTCTTAATACTGAATTATAAAAAAACTACCCCTCTCTCAAACCGATATTCAAGCAAGCCCTTTACCTTTATTTCTTCTTCTTCTTCTTCTTCTTCTTCTTCTTCTACTACTACTACTACTACTACTACTACACTAACACCTCCATAATTGTCCAATTTCTAACAAGCCATAAAATCTAGCTTACTTCAATTGCATTGATTCCAACAAGACTACTTATTAATCCTACAGAATAGAAGCAACGCTAGCTAAGCTAAATAGTAGACAGTCAGCCATATAAGTAGCATCATTCTCACTAGGACTAGCTACCAGCGTTACATGACCAAAACACACGCACGCCACAAACTACTAAAAACGTCTATTCGACCTTTAATCTATTTTTCATACATTGTTGGTTTCGTTTGGCGATATTTAATCCATCTACGGCGTTATTTTCTAGCACACACACACACACTCTCTCTCTCTCTCACACACACTACCTAGTTCGAAAAAGTAAGTGATAATTCAAGTTAGTTGAAAAACAACCTCTAAATACTGCTTCTGTGAGTTGAAAGATTGAAAGATAATGCCTACTACTTTTTGCAAGAGCCCAAAGCCAAACCTGAGACACACACCGGAAAATGTAGAAGCCAGCAAAACGACCAAAATAATCCTGAAAAAACAGGACATCCTTTACCACCATAACGTCTTTCTCTCTCTCTTACCACTTACGATAGCGAAAAAAAGAAGACTAGCAGGGCATCAAACAATCCATAAAAACACCGAGGTATAACCCATCCCAATCCATCCCCTCTACCAACTACCTCCCCTGTCCTCTCCCCCTCCCCACAACCGGGCTCCCGCCAACAAAACTTCCCCTCGGACTCCTTACCGCAGCAACCATAAGCGGCACCTTCTGCATACCCAACCTAATTTCAAAAATGCGACTAACAAGGGCTTGCACGCTCCTCTGCACGTCAGGCGCCATTTCCGTGCCCAACAGCCCCACGACTAACGGCGCGAACAAATCCACGTTCTTCTCAAAGTCTTCTGTTGGCAAGCCCGTATAGCCATCTAGCACGGTCACGACAACAGGACGCCAGGTGACAATGTTGCGCTGTTGTGTTTCCTCGTCGAGCTCAACGTAGGATGCGATGATGTCTTCGCAGAGCGGGATGAGTGCTGCTTCCGTGTCTGCGCGCGAGGCGGCCCGGTCGTTGGACGTGTCATGGTACATGCGGAACAGTATGCTGACATACACGGACGCAGAGCCTGATTCTTGCTTCAGCAGATTCGGTGGCTGCTTCATGAAGCCCTCACGGAAGAGGCGAGATCGTAAATCACGGTTCGCGTTGAAGCGCTTGGCGAAGTGGTATGACTTTTTGAGCACAGCCATGAGGCGGAGGAGTTCGCCAGACGGGATTTTCTCGTAGACAGCTTCGTTTGTGAAGAGCTCTTGCACAGTTTCGATCATGAGGAGTTGAAGGACGCATTTTGTGATTATTTGGTTGAAGAAACGGCGGCGGGCGGCGGTGACTACGACAGGGGGTTGTTGGAGGTCTTGGCTCTCAGGGCGATAGTCTTCAAGGTCTTGCGTTTGGCGTTTAGGCAGTGGAGATGGCATGCGCTGCTCCATGATGCTGGCAGAATCCGATGTCACGAGAGATGGTCGGCGTGTGCTAGATAAACCGTTGATACCTAGTGCGTTGTCGGGCTTTGGCTCTTCTGCTGGTGTCTGGAGCGAGAGCTCACCTGGTCCTTCGACGGGGGTGCTTTGGTCTGCATTTCCTGAGCCATTCATCGGACTCGACGAGGAACCGCTCGTGGCAGCAGAGAAAAGTGCTGTCGCCTCCGTCCTGTGGAAGAGATCGACAAACGCCTTAACAATCTGACTCCAGTGGCCAGGCTGAAACTTTTGCACGTTTTGCAGAATCAACTGTTGTAGGCAATTGCTGCCAATTCGGGCCAGAGTGTCGTTCTCTTGGCAAATGCAGAGGGCAAGTAGATCCAAAAATCGGTCGAGCATGTACTCTAGCGATTCAAAGAAATGAGTGAAGAGTTTGATCATGTTGCGAAGCGCCTGTATCATGGTTGTTGAGAGCCACACAGAAAGCTCTTCGTGATTCAAGACCTTTGTCATCTCCGACTTGGACTTCAGAACCATGAAGATGGGATACAACAGCTGCCGCCAGAGCATGTCCCAAAATTCGCGGGGGAAGTCGCCACCGTAGCTAATCAGCGTATCAAACAGATAACTTAGGGCCCTTGATCGCACTTCTAGATCCTCACCGGTCATCAAGACATCGTGGAAAGCGAATAGAACTGGGAACCAGAATTGCTCTTCCTGTGTTTGACGACTGGGCTGCTTTGGTATCGAAGAGCCCTTGTCGGAGTCCTTCAAATATCCAGCGCGAGCCGATAAAGAACATTCTGGTGTCCGTAGCATCTTGGGTACAGAGGACTTGAGCAGTTCTATTGCTTGCAGCGATTTCTTCTGGAACTTGAAGTTCTTTGAAAATTCGGTGAGACAGACGATCAGGTCAGCAAATGCACCCTGTGAAATGACTACGCCAAAGCGTGTGTTGTACACTTGTGAGACATTCTCAAAAGCAAGGTTGACAATTCCCTCTGCTACAATATTAGTGACTGTGCATAACCTATTCAGGCGAAAACATACCATAAGGCTCCCTAGCAGCCACAGTAAAAACTCCAAACATGGTCTTCCAACCAGATCGAATATTCTCACCCCTTGCTTGTATCATCTGGATCAAACAGCGCAGCACCATATCCTTGACCGAGACGACATTAGTGTTGTTGATAATGTGCTCAAATGGCTTGAGGAAGTCTTTTTGAAACTTGAACCCCGGAAGCTCCTCAATCTCCATAAATTTCATGGAAAGTTGCCGTAATGAGTTGAGCGCAAAGTAGACGACATTTGTGTTTGTGTGGCATCCGACTTCGTTGAAATGAGCGCCGAGAATTTGCCAGATGTTAGTCCACTCGAAACGCACACGCGTCATGTTGTAGCCACTGATCTCAACTAGCTTTTGCAAACTATAAGTGCGCGGTGATTCACTCTGCCCAGATGACTGGATTTCCTGCCAGCTGACCTGAACAAGGGCTTTAACAAAGTCGACTATGGCTTCTCCGGAGAGGTTCGCGCTGTTGGTGAAGATGCGGTCAACCCCCCTGACAATGTCAGTAGATCGACTCTCCTCAGCCACATCAGACTGGAAGCTCATGGTGCTCCCGTTTGATGTTGGCCTTCGGCGGTTAGGTTGAACAGTGAGGTTCTTGCGCGATTGCGGGGTTCCCGAATTTGATTTAAGCACATCTGGTACCGAACGTTAATCAATACCAGCCGAAATCAACTGGAATCGATCCAGTTGAGAGACGCATGTGAGGACTTCGCGCCAAGACTCTCGTAGCAGGTTTCCCTCCGTTTGTGCAATCTCGATCAACGCTTTCAACGCTTCCATGTTCCTTGCCTTCATTTCGCTCACGTTATAGAGATTGGTGAAACGGGCGAGGAAGGCCACGAAAGCTTGTCGTGAGCTATCAAGATCAAACAAGCATGATATCCGGATTGCCAGTTTTATGCCCTCAATGCACAAGCGGACAATCTCAATGTTGTGATCCTGGGCTTGGCCAGAGAGGGCAGTGAGAATTGGCATCCAGGTGACTTCAAACATGGGCCCGACATGCTTGGAAGAAGACGCAGGGATAAACTTGGAGACTGGAAGAGCAGTGGTTGTTCTCCGCTGGGCTCGCAGAAGCTGTTTGTAGAGTTGTTCAGTCTTGTTAGCCATTGCTTCTGAAGCTTGAACAATCGCTTCTCGTTGCAGGTCTCGCGCACCCCCTGTAAGGACTTGTCCAATGCCAGCCAAGCCTCCAGTAGGTTGTTGGTTCAGCAGCCCTTTGTCCGCAGCGGCTTCTTGCTCCGTGTTCAGGACGATTTCATTCTGGGAGATTTCATCAAATATAGCTTGAAGATACTCTTCGGGCAAATCAGCACCGTCGTTGATACCACGGTTGTTCTTGATGAAGTCCGCCGGAGTCATACGAGGGCCCTTCATCTTCTTGCTATGTTGATCAACGTTCAGCATAATGACAGAGTACGAAAGAACGTATGCAGTGTCGGCATTGGCGTATGCGTTAGGGTTGCCGGTGATGTATCGTTCAGCAAATTTGAGCATGAAGCGATCAATCTTTTGCGCCTCACCAGGTAATCGAAAGCTCTGAAGGAAACGGCGTAGCGCATCTGTGAAGCGGGTTTTTGTAAAATCCATCAAATCCACAAATGCGTGCATAATGGCAATGTTCTCAGGGTCACCCTCGCCGAGAAACTCGCCGAGAGATGTCTTGTTTACTTGGTCGTTGTCAAGGAAGAAGCGAGCGATGTCTTCGGGATTGTTTGAGGGAATAAAGCCTTCTGCGATCAAAGTCTTCAGTCCACGTTTGGGTTTGTAGTTGAACTGTCGCAGAGCATTGGTGAGGGCCGTCTTCCTCTGTTTTGCTTTCTCAAGCTGGCTGTAATCATCTTCGGCAAGCGGGGTAACTGTGCCCGAGTCGACGCCCACCATGGGTGATTCTGAAAAGGCTCTTGTATCAGTTGATACCCTAAGATCATCGAGCGACGGCCGTAAGTCAGTATTGTTTGCTTTTGTGTTCTCAGGAAGAGCTTGCTGAGCCCAGTCGACGAGAGAACGTAAAATTTGAACAAGGGCTTCAAGTGATTCTTGCTTCATGGCATACTCCTGGGGATAGCTGTGCTCTGAATCGTGGGACGAGTTCATAGAGGTAGTCGTAAGTGAGGGCGGAAGAGTACCTCGAGTCTGCCAGTCTACCTGCTTTGCCTGCTTCTCCCTCTGGTCCTGATAAGCCTGCTGCTGCATGGCTGTGATGGTGACAGGGTTGCTTGATATTTTGGAAAGGTGTTCAACCACTCGCTGGAACATGTTGTCAAGGGCAGTGCGGTCGCAATCATAGTTGAGATAGATCTCTACCAGTGCTCGAGGGTCTGCAGCCAGTCTGCCGAATATGGTCAAAATGTATTGCTTCTGAAATGCAGGCGCATTTCGCTTGTCTAAAGTTGCGAGGTATATCTCCTTGAGGAACACTTCGACCTCCTTCTTGAGTGAGATGCGCAGGTATTTTAGCATTTGCCAGAATATCTCACAGGCTACTTCGAAGACCTGCTTCACGGAGCTAGCTCCATTTCGACTGAGGCTTAAGCACAGATATTGCTTGACTGCTTGTATGAAACTCGTAGGCTCGTCGCTACCGCTTCGGATCGTGGCGAAGGGTGATACAAAAACAGCAATGTTATTGAATAGGATGGTGTGGATCATGTGCAGAGATAGAAGCTTGGAGCGCATGCCTTGCGATCGCACGTCATGGGCATGGTCCACTGTTAACCCCTTTGTGCTCAACCGGCACATGGCCCTGAATACGAGGTAGGCATCCTTGACAAATATCTCGTCCTCTTCCTCTTCCTCGGTGTTCACGTGTGGTGAGCTCTCTTGTCCGGACACTTGTCTTGACCCCGCTTGGCCTTTGATACGAGTCACCAGAGTCGGTGCATTGTCGTGTATCCGATCGTCATTGAAGCTCATGTTGTTTTCAAAACTTTGAAGGGTAATCTTAGGGCCCGTATGCCGATCGACTGCCTTGTCGCTGGGCTCAGTGGTCTCGGTGTCGTGTTCATCTTCAGCCTCCTCGCCATTGATCTCGGAGCTCTCAATGCCCGTAGAATTGCCTCCGTCCTGTCGCACGCTTTCTTCTGACTGACCCTTTCCGTTCATCGATGACCGTGACAGTTCCATGCGGCTTTCTTTCACAGCAAGTCTTGTTTTGACCCTTTCGAAGACGGTGCCGACCATTTGGGTCAGAGCGCCCTGGGCGACCTGTTGGTTCGCGCTCGACCTGGATAGGAGAAAGATGTTATATGTAAGTCGCACAGCCTTCAATAGTCCCGCTCCATGCACGACAATCTTATCGTTGAGGATTGCAGCCAACAACGATTTGACAATCTGCAGCTGGACCTCGGGGGCGGTCGCTTCGCCCTGGAAGCAGTCGCATATTGTGTCTATGGCCCGCTCAATCAGTGGAGGCGCCTCACTGTTGTCGGCTCGCTGTTCAGAAGGAACGGAGAAGTATGAGTAGCTGATGAGCTTGCCAATGCAGTCGAGCGCGGTGATGGAAACAGGGACGTTGGGGGCTTCGGACGCGAGTTGGAGCGGCTCGAACAGCACCTCGGGGTTGATGTGGGCAGGGTCGCCCTCGTTCTTGATGGCGGATAGTGCGGCACTGGTGCTGTCTCCGAGCTTCTTGTTCTTCTTCGCATCCTTGGAAGCTGCGATTGTCTCGAGCGCAGTGACGACGAATACTAGCGAGCTTCGTGTTGATGGCCGGGTGGCGGCCGTGGCTGTGGTGGAATTCGAGTCAGTTCGCGGGCGGCGTTGTATTGGTAGACGCTGGTCGAATATCTGCTCAGAAGTCCGCGGCGTCTCTGCGCCGTGTGGCACCTCCAATGCCGTCGTCGAGGCAGCAGCAGCAGGTAGCGATCTACCCGCATTTTCCTGTGGAGTTTCAGGTACTTGGAGAGACGTCTCGTCTGCATCCTCTGGTGCCTGGTCCGACGCAGAGTCGGAATCGGAACCGCTCTCTTCCTCCTCTTCCTCTTTTTCTTCTTCTTCTTTTACTTCTTCTTTCACATTCTTATCTGCGTCCATGCCGGGAAACTTCTCTTCTTCCTCTCGGGGTGTTGGTGGGGGTTCGGCGTCGGACATGGTGTAAGCGTGGCTATTCGCGACTGTGCCCGGGATATGTGTAGGAGCACCTGCTTTCACTTTGAATGACGGGCGGGGCCTTGCTCAGCAACCATCGCGGAAAGAGCGGCGCAAAAGGGAGCAGGTGCGAGTGCGGTGCACTGTCTCAAAGCAGCGCAGGCGGTGAATTGGGAGGCTAGGTGGCAATTGGGCAGCGTGTGCTCTAAGATGACAAGTTGTCTTTCTGCGCATCAAGCCTCCTGGCGAGCTGCGTTACGTACCCTGGCGACCAGATGCGCGGTAGACGGTAGACGCTAGTCAAGCCACAGTGACAGCCACAATCGTAGGCAGAGGCATAAGGCGCATTTAGCCCGGTGACGCCACAGCAGCCACAGCTGAATCCCGAAATCTCGCGTCCTTCGGGTTAGACCGCTTAGCCAACCCGTCGCCGGATCTCCAACAACAAGCTGGCCTGCACTGAAACTTTCTGTTGAGTTGTCCACCGTCAAACACCACCACCTGCCCTGACCGCAAAGCACCTGAGCGTACACTGCTCTTTTTGCACCCTGTCAGCACTTCTCCAAACCAGACGTCTATCCCCGTTGCCCGCCCTCCAGGTCGCTTAGAGTAAAATCTCAGCGCACCGGCATCCCGACACAATGCCCGCTACCACGACGCTGCTATCCAGGGCCGGAAGCCAATTGGCCTCGCGGGGCTCAATTGCGCTGCGCGGCGCCTTCTCTGCCGCACCATGCTCGCAGTAGGTCGATTGTCAGATGCCATATCACGACCGCTGGCTGACCCGAAGCTCTGCAGACGCACACCTGCCCTCTCCGCTCTCGCGCGGTACTATGCCTCCAAATGTAAGCATCCTTCTCCCTTGGCATATACTCCATGACTCCGCTGGTGAAATATGGCGTTGCTAACTCAGCTTCCTCGTAGCCTACCCCCCGCACAGCGTTATCAGCATGCCCGCCCTCTCCCCAACCATGACCTCCGGAAACATTGGCGCATGGCAGAAGAAGGTCGGCGACTCAATAGCGCCCGGTGATGTCCTCGTCGAAATCGAGACGGACAAGGCACAGATGGACTTTGAGTTCCAGGAGGAGGGCACCATTGCCAAGATTCTCCGCGACGCTGGCGAGAAGGATGTCGCTGTTGGAAGTGTGAGTTTCTGCACATATGAGAGGCTATAGCGCAATATGCTAACGCTTCACAGCCCATTGCCGTCATGGTAGATGAGGGCGCCGATGTTTCCGCATTCGACGCCTTCACCATAGAGGACGCTGGCGGCGACAAGAAGCCCGACACTCCCTCGAAAGAGGGCGAGGCTTCGGAAGCCAGCGAACCCCCAAGCTCAAACTCCAAGACTGCTCCTCCGGCCAACGAGGCTGCCCCTGCTGCCATCGAATCCGAGTCCACCGGCGACCGCCTGGAGACCGCTCTCCAGCGCCAGCCCGCCGTCTCCCCCGCGGCGAAGAAGCTTGCGCTCGAGAAGGGTGTCCCGATTGGTGCCATTAAGGGCACTGGCAAGGGCGGCTTGGTCACCAAGGAAGATATTGAAAAGTACAAGCCTGCTGGAGGAGCCTCCGCTGGCTCTGCTGCAGGTGTTGCCAGCTACGAAGACACCGAGGCCACCAGCATGCGCAAGGTTATTGCCAGCCGTCTCCGCGAGAGCATGAACGAGAACCCCCACTACTTTGTCGCCTCCAATATCTCCGTTTCCAAGCTCCTCAAGCTTCGCGAGGCCCTCAACGCCTCAGCTGACGGACAGTACAAGCTCTCGGTCAACGACTTGCTCGTCAAGGCCCTCGCTATCGCTGCCCGCAAGGTCCCCGCTGCCAACTCATCATGGCGCGAGGAGAACGGCAAGGTCATGATCCGCCAGCACAATGTTGTCGACGTCTCCGTCGCTGTCTCCACCCCCGTTGGTCTCATGACACCCATTGTCAAGAACGTTAACGGACTCGGCCTCTCGTCTATCTCATCACAGATCAAGGACCTTGGCAAGCGTGCACGCGATGGCAAGCTCAAGCCCGAGGAGTACCAGGGCGGAACCATTACCATTTCCAACATGGGCATGAACCCGGCTGTTGAGCGCTTTACTGCCGTCATCAACCCCCCGCAGGCATGCATTGTCGCCGTTGGCACCACAAGGAAGGTTGCCGTACCCGGCGAGCCATCGGAGGACGGCACAGCAAGCATCGAGTGGGACGACCAGATTGTCATCACCGGTAGCTTCGACCACAAGGTTGTCGATGGCGCTGTCGGGGGCGAGTTTATGCGCGAGCTCAAGAAGGCGATTGAGAACCCTCTAGAGCTTATGCTATAGATTTGATTTTGGGTCATTGATGCTGCTGCTGCTACTTGCATTTGTATAAAATGCATGTATGCATGTATGCATGTATGTGTAACTTTAGGGGAATAGGGTGATCTTAGCGAAGGAGAATTGAACTTTGCAAGGAAACAACGATGATGTTATGTATAGTGGATGGAGTTGGACATGTGTACCCGCTTTGTTCTATCCTCCTTCTCTTCCTCCTCCCCATGATGAAACCTTATTGTCGTAGCACTTTTTTTTGTATGAACAGATATATATCTCCCCCAACTTCTTACCTTTTTCTGCCTTCTTCCTCCTCTGCACATTCATATACCTTTTCAAGCACGTGATGCTTGCTCTCAGCGAATGTCTTTCAAACTGCACGTGTAGTTCAAGTCGATTCTATTCTCATTCGACACGTCAAAGCGACGAGTAGGATCTACGCGAAGAGCACAGGAGAGGAAGAAATGGAGAAAAGGAAACATGTACAATTCTAAACATTGCATATTCATAACCCTCATCTATGGCTGGTCTATCATACGAATCAAATCGTCGCCCACATTACCATGATCATTTCCGTCATAGTCATTTCGAACAAGAACAAGGGAAAGATGAAGAAGGAAAAAACAAAAAAAGTAAATGAACCTTTCCCTCACAGCAACCAACCAAACGTGGCCTTGACTCTAGCCTACACGCCGTTTCAAATGCTTTTGTTACCATTTGTCCCATACGCCTGCCTACCACGCAACATGGCTTCAGTGTGTCTTGTTCGTGTCGTCATCATCTTCGCCTAGGAAGCCTCCTCAACGCCGTCTGGCTTTTGGCCTTCGGCATCAGTCATCTCCGTATCCTTTGTGTCTTCCGCAGGCGGTGCGTCGGCCTGCTTCTTGGCCTCGGCTTCCCGCTTTGCGCGCTCAAGCTCGGCTTGCTTGGCAGCGTGCTCCTTTTGGTGCTTCTCCATGGCGGCTTGTCGCTCGCCCTCGATCTTGTCATTGTAGCGTTGGATGATGGGCCCAGCAATGGAGCGGATGTCCTCCTTTTTGGAGACGTACTGTGCCTTGGACGCATCATCGCCCTCGTCGTATAACCATTCCTACTCGGGTGTTAGTAGTGTTCAAGAATCAAGATCTGGTGTATAGCTTACCTCGATGGTCTCAAGCTTGGAGTTGAGCCTGGCCTTTTCGTCGTCGCTGGCAAACTCGGCGTATACGTCGAGAATCTTGTCCTTGAGCTCGTAGATGAAGCTCTCGAGGTTGTTCTTCTCATTTTCGGTGTCGGCAACAAGCTTGTCCTCCATGATCATCGAGTTCTCACGCTCCGCTGCGGTTTGCTTGCTGACTTCGTCGAGCGAAGCGGTGCCAGCAGACAATGGCAGATCACCCTTGCGTAGCTGCTTCTTGACCTTGCGCATCTTGGGGGGCTCCTTTGGAGCATCTTTGTCGACGTCCATTGCCTGCGCATTATTCGTTAGCTCATTTGGTTCCAGCGCAGAAGGTCGACGCGCAAGTACAGGATCAGCGCTAGGCTTTCGCCGTTTCGCGGCAGGCTCAGTTGGACTTTGACGGCCGTTATCAAGATCAATAGGAAAGTTGGAACGTACATCACCCTCTTTCTTCTCTGCTGATGGAGACTCTGGGATTGGCTCCTCCACCTCAGTCTCCTCGACGTAGTATCCAGACTCGACATTGAGCACACCGTGCACATTAAGACGTGCCTTGAGCTTGCAGATCATAAAGTCGCCCTTGGGGTCCTCCTTGACGCCTTTGACGGAGAAGCGGCCGATCCAAGGGTTCATCTTGCCTGGCAGTTGTTCGGGCTTGGCATACCTGGCTTCGAGGTCGAATGGGTGTTTGCGGTAGAAGGTGAGGATCTTGGTGGACGGCATGACATTGCCCTTGTTAAAGACTGTCAGGTTGGTATCCTCGTCGGGAATGTCCTCGGATTTCTCCCAAGTGAACTCGACGGGATAGTTGACCATGTCGTGGACGGAGAAGTCACGGACACGGAAAACGGGGGAGAGGATGGCGCAGCAGAAAGCGCATCCACGGGCAACGGCCTCATCCTGGTTAAGAGTGAAGGAGAGCGGCTTGCCAAAGTAGTCTTGAATCTTGGTCTTGAGGGCAGGAACACGTGTGCAGCCACCAACCATCTCGACGGCATCAATGTCGGCAGTGGTGAGGCCAGCCTCGGCCAAGGCCTGCTCGATAGGGGCAGTAGCGCGGTCGATGAGGGGCTTGATCAGCTCCTCAAGCTCATCACGCTTGAGCATGCCGCGTACATCGACGTCGTTCATGATGGACTCGACGTTGATGGGGGCCTGGTTGTTGGCTGAGAGAACTTTCTTGAGCTTCTCAACACCGGCAGCCAGACGGAGACGTGCCTTGCCGTTCTCCATGACATCGATCTTGTACTTCTCCTTGAACTCCTTGGCAAAGTGCTCGACGAGGGCCTGGTCGATGTAACGTCCACCGTAGTGTCGGTCCCAAGCACTCGACTTAACTGCCAACTCACCCTTCTTGAACTCGACCACAGTAGCAGTGTAGTTGCTGTGGCCGATGTTGACGAAGACAATTCTCCGCGGCTTCTCCTCCGGAGCCGGGAGGTCGAGCTTTGTGATGCCCCAGCCAAGAGCGACTGCGGTGTTGTCGTTGATCAGCCGAAGGCACTTGAGGCCGGCGATCTCTGCTGCGTCGAGAATAGCGCGACGCTGGGCATCCGTGTACCATACGGGGCAGCTGAGGACGACGTCGTTGACGGGCAGCTTGAGTTCTGCAGACGCTGTGGCGCGCATCTTGGTGAGGAACATGGCTGTGATCTGGGTAGCGGTAAACTGCTCCTTCTTGCCCAGGTATGTGACCTCAGCGCCGACCTGGCCGCCCATGTCGACGAGCGTCGACGATACAAATTTTTGCTCGACCTGGACATCAGGATCTTGGAGGTTGCGGCCGGCGAGACGAACGAACGACGAGACGGTGTTCTTGAGATTGGAGATTTCTTGGTTCTTTGCCGTCTCGCCAATGTATCTGCTCTTTGGGCCAAAGCCTACTAGCGACCTGCGGTGTGTTAGACCCTGTGTACATTTTTTTGGTTCATGGCTCGGGTTTTGCTTACGGTGTGGCGCGGTTGGAGACTTCATTTGCGATCTACATGGGAGTCAGTGAGTGTTCTCATTATCAAGTAAGAGATTTTGGATGATACTTACGACATCGACACCGCGATTCCGCGCAACAGCAATGACGCTGTTGAGCGTTCCCAAGTCAACGCCTACTACAGACATGTTTATCTCTGATGGCGGGGTATGCGGGATGTGGAAGCAGGATTGTGGTATAGAGAGTGTGTGTATATGAGTGAGAGCGCGGGGAAGCGTATTGGTAGTGGTGTAGTAGTGAGGGATTGACAGGCACGCAGAAGCAAAATTTCAATATGCGCTGTTCTGGCCTACGTAACAAAGCTGGCCGTCTTGGTCGCAGAGAAGCACACAGAAGTTTCTCGATGGCACTAAACGGCGGGGCACCCGAGCCCAACATAACGCGGTTTTTGGCCGGCACACAGACCACGTCGCCTACCAAACAGGCCCTGCCACCACCACCACCGCCAGCAACAACAACAACACGCGCTGCCCGCGCTGCGTCATCATCATGCCTCCCCCCCAGCCAGCCCTACGAGTCAGAACACCGACGCGTCTACGAGAGCCCTCT
>Ga0265798_10007375_pt1 | contig 14229 bp, 29 predicted proteins | sample P3T30metagenome_FD_192430 | JGI IMG/M metagenome (GOLD analysis project Ga0265798, IMG submission 192430) | Plant litter microbial communities from East Loma Ridge, Irvine, California - P3 T30 | ecosystem: Environmental > Terrestrial > Plant litter > Unclassified | place: USA: California...
TCGTCATGCTCCGGTATCGTCGCGCGGCACATGGCCGCGGCGTCGCGGAACAGGACGTTGGCGGTCTTCTTGTCCTCGCCGATGGCATAGCACTGGGCGCGCTGAATATCGCACCAGCCCATGATGTAGATGCCGATCGCACCCATCAGAGGCGACTTGGCCTGGCCTTTGCCGGTTTCTAGCCAGCCTGACCGAAACCGCCAGCGGTCGGTTGCAGTGCGCCAGCCGAACAGCGAGCCCATGACGAACGTGTGCCACTCGAGCGGGTAGAACGGCTGGCCCGCAGATGGCCCGTCGGTGACCTGGAAAACCGACGGCAGGAAGTCGAGGGCATGGCCCGCAGCATCCGGTCGCCAGTAAATGCCGCGCCGCTCACCGTCACGTATGTCGCGCAGGTGCCGCTCGGCCGCATAGCGGACGAGTTCACCAGCCGTGAACAGCTTCCCGTCGACCGCGGCCTTCGCCCATGCCGTCGTCGGATCAGGATCAGCGAGGAAACGATTAGCCACGCTGTTTTAGGAACCGCGCCGAACCCGTAGTGCGGGTCTGTTTCTTGACGACCTTGGCCCCAGAGCCGCGTTCGCGCGGTGAGATGCAGAGCTCCTTCTCGAGCGCCTGCGCCTGGCTCGCGGCGTTCGACATCGTCGTCCACCATGGGTTGTAGGTCGGGACGCCGGTCTTCCTGGCCTTGATGACCGGGCCAGATTTGACCACCTCCTTCGCGGATTGATCGAACGTGACGTATGCGACGACGAGGCGGATGACTGCATGCGAGTTGGCGACCGCCAGTTTCTCGGCGCCGCGCATCTCGCTGATGATGCTCTTCCAGTAGGACGATGCGGCCTCGCGGTCCGCGGCCCGGCCGAAGATGCTGCGCCAGTTCGGCTCCGGCGGAACGCCGTCACCCCCAGCGATCTCAATGACGTCGGCCATATGGCCTCCTGCGGCGGACCGGTCGAAACCCTCCCCCCTCAAAAATTGTTCGCAGTGCGCACGCCCCACGTGGTCGGTACGGGCTGGCGCCGGCCCCAGACTTCTGGACCGGGGGGTGGGGTCAGTCCGCGGCCGGCGTCCGAACGAACGGATCAGTTCCGGTCAGCCACATCGGCGGGTGCGTGTCGCCCCAACAGTTGAACCAGAGCACGCCACCGCTTGCGTTGACCGCAGCCAGCTCCTCTGGAGTAAGCTGCCACTTGCTGAGCACGTTAGGCTGGCCGTCGAGGTCTCGGTAACGGTGGACATGGAGATCGTAGACGGTGCCAGCCGCTGCATCCTCCGGCGTCGGCGCGCGCAGCACCGTGTTGGCCTCATCGAATGGAACGCCGTGCGCCATTGGTCAGATCCTCAGTGTACGGTGCGCCAATTAAGCGAGCGTCTTAGGCAGCGGGCCGCTCTGCGATGGGGCTATTGAGATCAACGCCAAGGCCGATCAGCTCCTGTTCAATCAGGTTCAGGCGCTTGCGCAACTCTGCCCAGTAAGCACCAGCTAATGCCGCGACCATGGCACCGTCGAAGTGGCGGCCGGCCTGACGCAGCCCCGAGTTGTCAGCATCCATGTGCTCGCGCAATTCCTGCCTCTGCACGAGCAAATCGGCAGCACGCATCACCTGAAGTATCTTCATGTCGACTTCCTATTCCACGGGTGCGTCGCGCTGGTCGGCCTGCCCGAGCGATCCACGCCGCCAACAGGCCGCGCCGTGGCGCCCTTGTCAGCGAGCGTCTTAGCGTCCGAGCATGGCCTACAGAGCAGCTGGTAGTTGCTACGTTCGCCGGTACCGCCCCGCGACAGCGGGACGATGTGGTCGGCTATGGTGCCCAGCGTCTCGATGCCCTTTGCTTTGCACTCACCCTCGCAGGTGATGACAGTAGCGAGCAGGTGAGCGCGCATCTTGTCGTGCGCAGTGCCATAGCCGCGCTGATGGCGGCTGACCTTAGACCAGCCCATCAGCGGCCTCGAACGGTGGCACGCAGATCGATCGCTGCCTGCTCAGCTTGGTCGATCAGACGCTCGCTGCGACCATGGTGCCGAGACCCTGCTCGCATGTCTTCGGCAATAAGCAGCACGCGCATGCCGATAGCCTCAACGCGGTCAGCGGTAGCGGGTCGGAAGGTTGATGCCAAACCATCTCCTGCGCCATTCAGCAACGTTGCTCTGAGTAATAGCGACAAAGCACGACGCTCTCGACTTTCGCAGCGAGATTTCGCGGGCTGTTAAGCTATAAGCGTTGCCGGAGGGGACTTGACGACGCTCTCAGCAAGGCTCCCAATCAAAAAACGACCCGACTCGAGGTCGAGCATTGGAGAGATAAGATGCTGAGCACATTTGAACGTAAAAGAGATAGGCCATCTGAGCGTTGCCGCAGCGAAGCCAATAGCGATCACGGCTCGGAGCAACCACCATGGCCTGACGATCATGTCGCGGATAATGACCACGGCTTATTCAACATCGTCGGCAACAATACAGTTTCCTATTTAGACCACGGATTTAACACAAGGTCTCGATGACACCGCCACTCAGGGGATTGGAGAGCCAGTCCCCTGAGTATTGATATCTGCGACGAGAGCATGCGACTTTTGCCATGCCGTAGGACAGTCGCTCAGAGCATCGCTCCTGCGTGAGGGGATGAAGCTGGCTAACCAACGCGCTTTCGAACATTCTGCGAAAGTTGCTCTACATCCTCGATAAGCCGGTCGCTGCGTCCCCGATAGCGCAACCCGCTCGACATCTCCTCAGCGATCCGCAGTATACGCATGCCAATAGCCTCTCCATGGTCAGCGGTGGTGGAGTTGAAGGCGTCTCGCGCTGCTCCTCCCATTCCGCACCTCATCTCACGATCGATTTCTTGGCGTCGTCAAATCACCGAGATTCTGCGCGCAAGCGCGCCTGTGCGGCCTGTGCCCTCGCGGCGCAGGCTTTGAAAATTCCCAGCGCGGCGGTTCCAGCGACAGCCGGCTGAGACTTGAGGGCTGCAGCAACAGTTGCGGGAACTCGTCCATCCAGCCGCCCCATATAGAACGCCGCCGTCAAATTCGCGACCTTCCGCGTTGGCTCGTTCTCGGCCTGCTCGCCGACGGCACTGGTTACAACCAGGCACCGGACATCGTCGTTCACCGTCTGCGCGCGCGCCGGAGCGGCAACTAAGATGGATGCTAGAACCAGACTGACGACGTTCTTCATACAAAGTTCCTGAGCGTAGTGGGCCTACAAGCATAGGCCACATCAATGCACAAAGTAACGTCGCGTCTGACCATGCCCTAGAACATTCGCTCGGAACTTAGCTCCAGAGTGATAGGACGAGGGTGGCTAGCCAACGCGCTCTCGAAGGTTCTGCGCCAGTTGCTCGACATCCTCGATAAGCGGATCGCTGCGACCATGATGGCGCGATGGGCTGCGCACATTTCTGGAGATCCGAAGTAGGCGCATGCCGATCGCCTCGACATGGTCAGCTGTGGCGAGCCGCATATGCGGTGCAGCCATCATCATCTCCGGAAATGCAGACATGCTTACGACCACCCGCGAGGAGTGGCCGAAGAGGGATGCGGAAGAGCCTATTGCTCCACTTCGTCTGTCCCTGAGCTGCTCAAGCAGCGTCCCTCGTGAGGGTGTTCCCGCTCTGTACACCAGACGGCCGCACGCGCCAAGCCTCTACTTCCATCGTCAGGGCACCACCGAAGTGGATCCGCGCCGAGGTGCCGCGCCCTTCGATAACCGTGCCGACCATGCCTGATAGGGCTGGCATGTCATCGACCGTGACCTGCTCACCCTGGTCGAATTGGCGACGCGCCTGACGCAGTGCCTTGCGCCGCGCACGCTCGGTGCCCAGCCGCTCGGCGCGCGCGCGGCGCTCGTCTGCGCGCTGCTCAGCCTGACGCTCTTCCTCGATCGCCTCGACGGCCTCGGCCTCGGCCTTGCGCAGGCCGGCCACTTGACCCTCAGCCACGACTGGAACCCGGTCACCGACCTGCAGCAGGGTGAAGCGAGGATGCGGGCCATAGGTCATGGCACCGGCCCGGATGATGTCGAGCAGCCGGTCGGCGCGGGCGAACACGAACCCGGGCAGGATGGCCAGCTCGACCTCTATCAGCAGCCGACGCTGCCCCATGGCCAAGCGACGGCGCTTGCCCGGTGCATCACGCTTCACCGTGCGCCGAGGGGTCCAAGCCTCGATCCCTGCTTCTGTCAGCGTGGCGGCCAGCCTAAGCGTGGCCGCTGATCCCGTTCGCAGGATGCACCATCCGTTTCCCCGCCCCATCGTCTCAACCCTCGCTCTTATAGGTATGTGTCATGCTGCCATCTGCTCGGGAGGCTGCTCGATCTCGGCAAGCGCATCGTCGATCTGATCCTGGGTGATGAAGCCAGCGGCGAGCCCCATGCTGCGCAAGTCCGGCTTCATCGCGCGGATCTGTCCGGCGGTGATCGAGGGCGCGTCCGCGGTCACCTCGCGGCGGCCGGTGCGCATGATCGCGCGCGCGTGGCGGATGGCCGAATCCTCTGGGCTGACCCACTTGGACATGCGCTCTTTCAGCTGGTGCACCGTGGGAAACCAGTCGAGCTCGTCAAGGCAGCGGCGGCAGGCATAGGAGAGGGCGCGCTCGTCGCACCCTTCGAGCATGGTTTGATAGGTCGCGAGCTTGAGCTGGCCCTTCACGACGTCGGTCGCTTGGCTGGGTAGGGCGGCTGCCAGCCCGCCCAGCGACTGCCGAACGCAACGCACGTCCGCAGGCTGCGGCAATGCGACAGCACGCGCGACTGGCTCGATCAACGCGATATCCCGGGTACTGAACACCGCGCCGGGCTCAAAAGCCCGAACGAGCACGGTCATCACGCTCGGCGTCAATGATGGCATCGAGCATTCCGTTACCGGGGCGCCGCTGCTGGTCAGGTCGTTTGCCATTTCGAAAACATCCTTCGATGAAGCTGATGGGGTCGATTGCGCCTTCGCGCTGAGCTTTGCCGAGCGCGACGATCACCGCCTCGGCGCCGTGGTCTCGTTTCCATTTGCCGAGCAGGGTGCCGGCCTTGCCGTTCACGATCCCGGCTTCAGCCAGCAGCGCCTTGCCCTGATCAAACATGACCTTCTCGGGATCGGCGATCTTTGGCGGCGCTGCGGCGCCCGATACGTCAGTATCGGAATTCTTCTTGGGTGAAGGTGATTGTGGCGGGCATTCTCCAAGCAATGCTCCGGGCATGCTCCGAGCATTGCTTGGAGCACCGTTCGAGGATTGCCCCCAGCGTGCTTCGGCAGCCGATTTGGCCTTGCTTGATCGCCGCTCGGCATTGGTCGCAGCCGAGGCCAATTCGGCGTCAATCCGCTTGTGGCGCCACTCGCCGTCGGCGACCTTGAACAGGCGAGCCATGGCAGGCCGATGCTTCTTCCACGTCTTGGTGTCGCACTTGGTAATCTGCTGCAGGACCGCGTCGTCGTCGGGTGCGGGGCCGTTGCGCCAATAGTCGAGGATCAGTAGCAGGTACGCGCCATGCTGCTCGGTGGTCAGGCGCTGGGTGTCGCCCAGATAGTCGCCCACGTAGAGCGGCATCCAAGCTGAAACGGGACGGGTCATTATGTGGTCACCTCGGCGCGCAGCTTGGCGGCATGCTCGATCATCACCGCGGCGCGCGCGTCGAGCGCGTCAGCCGCCGCACGGAGATCGTCACACGAGATCCCGCGCTCGGCGCCGGTTTTCGCGCGCAGGCTGCGGGGTTCGATGTTCATCGCTTCCGCGAGCGCCGCGGCGCTGCCCAGCAGTACGCCAGCCTTCATCAGCCCAGCCATGCGCGGGACCGACAGCAGGTGTGTAACGTGAGCCGCCTTTGCGGCTCGCTTAGACGCCTGACGTTTTGCAAGCGTCTGAGACTCGAGCTGCCGACGTGCATCAGCACGCTCGATCATAGCTCCATCCAACTCAGCCGCGAGGGCCGCTAGGCGGGCCGCTTCTGAGGCTCGGTCAAGAGTTGCGGTCGGCATGTCAGAGCATCCCCGCCGAAACACCGCCGAGTGTCATTGAGGGATCGGAGCGGCGATAGTTGAACCGCTCGACGAGGCCCGCGCCGCGCTTCATGCGGTCGAACTGCTCAGCAAGATAAGGATCGTCGCCGTCACGCTCGGCAATGGCGAGCACAGTCAGTTTGCGAGCTAGTGCGGCATTGCCGCCGGTCTCAGCCATTTTCTCGCGGTATAGGACATAGTTCTTCCGGCCTTTGGGAAGCCAGGTGGCGCGCGCGTCCGCGATCGGGCCATGAACGCGGCCCAGCTTTTTGATCCCGGGCAATTCCTCCCCGCGCGATGCGAGCTCGGCGCGGAAACCATCCCGCAGCCTATAGGCGCTACTCGAGCCGATGTTCGCCATCAGTGCCGCACGCTTCACCGGCACCTGGTCTAACAGGAGCGCCCGAAAGCGCTCGATGTCGGCGTCGGGGACGCGCGCGGCTTGGTCTACCAGCTTGACGCGGCGGCCATTGGCGTCACATCCGGCCAGCAACTTGCCTTTGCGCTTCAAGCGCGCCACCAGTTTCAATCGGATGCGGACGCAAACCGTCTTGGATACGCCAGTCAGGGCCGAGACCTTGGTGCTGCCCAGGCCGGTCAGCAAGTGAGCCTCGACCTCCTTGCGCTGGGCATTCGTGATCCGCAGGCCGCTATACGCCTCGCCGTGATTCGGGAGTGGCAACGGGCGCTTGCCGCGCAGCTTGAGGTCGGCGCTGTACGCGCGGCGCTCGTTGCTCACCGTCCCGGCGCTGACCGCGAGGTAGATCTGGATGTCCACGTGCTTCATTCCCTTGCGGAGAAGCTCGCGCAGCCGATCGCGGCCGACCGTCGTCAGGTAGCCATTGCCGTCGCGCTCTGCTGGGCGATGACCACGTTTGGCGCAAAGGGCGGCATAGACGGCGTTCTGTACCGTCGGCGCGCTCATGCCGATCTCGCGCGCCACTGCCTCCATTGACAGGCCGTCGATATCAAACAGATGGACCGCGCGGTCGAGCAATGGTCCGTGCAGTGCCATCTGCTTTCCACGGTGCAGGCGCTTCCCCAGCGTCGTCATGCGGCGAGCGTCCGGCGAAGCTTCATCGGATCCGCAGCCGGCTTCGGCGCCATGCGGCTGATCTCGCCCGCCTGGTCAATCTCGATCACGACGTCATCGCAACCCAAGATCTCAAGTGAACGCTGCTCGATCTCGACCGACATCCGCCGGATCGCGATCTCCGCATCAGATCCGGACGTCACGATCGCCAACGGTTGGCCGCGCCTAGCGGTATATCCGCCCGCGCCGTCCGCATCAGCCGCTGCGATAAGCAGGCCGTCGAGCATCAGTTCCCAGCGACCGCGCTTCGGCTTCGTCCAGGTCAGCGTCAACGGCTGAGCCGAGGCCATGTAATCCGAGAACGAGATGCCCCAGTCCCGCGCGTAATCGCGGGCAGCATGACGCGGCGTGCGGATCAGCTCGGCCGCCTCGCCCAGCGTTTTCCCCTGCTTGGACAGGTTGGACAGGTAGCAAGCGACCATCGCCTTCTCGGTCGACACGCCAGCCTCGGCCGCTACCTGCGAATACAGGCGTCCTTCATTCTGCATGAGAACCTCCATTGCGCTTCACGATCTGGAGGACGCGCTCGGCGGGAAGCGCGTAGGATCGCGCGAGCGTTTCGATGTTGAGGGGGCCGATGCAGGCCTTCACGTGATCGGCGAGGACGCCTTCACGGTGCAGTGCGTCGCGCTGGGCTTTGTCGGCGCGGCTCACTTGATCGGCTCGCCGAGGAGGTTTTCGACAAGAAAATGCGCGGCGAAGAACAGGTCTTCCCCAGCCTTGACCGTCTTCTCGATCGGACCGCCGTCAGCGTTCCAAGCGCGTGACGCCTTCCGGAACGCGGCGATAAGCAGCGCGTGGTCTGTCGTAGGCCACAAAGAACCGTCCGCAGAACCGGGCTCAACCGGCACTGCGCTATTGAGCGCGTCCATAGTCATCTCCGTTGCGGGGTTTTCCGCGTGTTATTCGTTGGCTTCAGGCGACGGCGGAAAGGGGCCGGCGGATCTCGGTGCATCGTTGCAGCCAGCGGGCGGACGCGCCGTGAAGGTCGCGCATCAGCTTCTCGCCAGCGAGGTATTCCTGGGGGACGATCGTGCGCCCGCCGGGGCCGTTCGGGTGCTCAGACTCGTTCAGCATGACCAGCACGCGTGCGATCAGCAGGCCGCAGTCGTCCGCGTCGCAAACCGCATCCTCGTCGACGAGGCGCTTGCCTTTTGCCCGCAGCCAATCGTCGAGCACGGTCGGCTCGACGTCCATCATGCGGTCGAGAACCTCGATCGAAGGCATGGAGCTCTGAAGCTGCTTGTCGAGGGCCTGAGTGGACAGGTCGACCGCATCGGCGAACCGGCCCTTGCCGCCCGCGTTATCGATGCCGCGCGACACGCCGCGCATGATCTTCGCGTGCAACTGGGCTTTCGAGAGTCGTTCCGCTTTTGCAACGACAGTTGGGCCGGTCATCGACCATTCTCCTGCTCATGGAAACTGAGACCCTGTTCACCGCCCCGAAGGCCGTTCGCCTCGCCATTGCGCGCGCGCTGCTCAAGCATTGCGAGCTCATGGCGGCAGCACAGGTCCACCAGCCAGACGAGGCCCGCGCTGGCGAGCGTGACGATGATGATGCCAAGGATTGTCATGCGGCTTCCCGATCACGAGAGGGACAAACCGGCTGCTGGCAGCACCGAACCTCAATTGCGGCTCGGCTACCGCAGGCCGTGCAGTGCGTGACGTCGAGGACCGGTGCCTCGATGTACGAAGGATCCGAGGCAGCATGGAAAGCGAACCGCTGCGCGCCGATCGCGATAATCGCGGTTGCGGCGCCAGCGACGCGGGACGGCTCCATGCTGGGGAGAGTGAGCAGCACCTATGCCGCCTTCTTCTGGCTGACGGCGTGGTCATACGCTGCCGTCAGATCGCTCTGCCGCCAGGCCGGCACGCGGTTGTGCGTCTTCCAGTGCTGAACGGTCGTAGGCGCGATGCCGAGCACAGCTGCGGTTTTGCGAACCCCGCCGATCGTCGCAATGATCTGGTCAACGTTTTCCATGACCTAACAAGTACGGTATCCGTACATGCTTGGCAAGAGGATTGTGCGACTTTCCCTCTGGCGCGTATCCCGTGGGCCGCCCATCATCGAAACATGGACACGTCCGAAAAGATCCTTGCGGCCCTGCGCGAGCGCAATGTCACGCATGCGCGGATCGCCTCGGTCCTGAACGTGACGACGAACAATGCAACCCGGCTTTACAACCCTGACCCGAAAACCGGGAAAACGCGGAAGCTGAGCTTCGACGAGGGTATGGCCTTAATCAGCGCGTTCGACCTGGATAACCAAGACGAGGATCGCCCGATTGAGCCGATGAGCCTACCAGTCGCAAGGTTGGCGGTTCAGTATATTGCTCAGCAGCTTGGCGTGCGGATCGATCCCGATGATGAGCGAGTCGAAGACCTCGCTCAAGACATTCGAGCATATTCTGAGTTCGCCGCATCTTCTCAGATTGGCGAAAATCTTGACCGAGCGGAGGGCTGGCTTGATGGTCGTCGATCGCGCCTGCCAGCTCGCTCTTAAGCTGCAACGTCAGCAGCAGGTCGCGCTCAGTCGCCGATAGGCGACGCTCATTTTCGTGCGCCAATCTCATCGCGAGGGATCGCCTGGCAGCAAGCATGCGCCTTCTGACGTAATGCCGCTCAACGGTAAGACTTTGGATTCGCTCGCCATGTTCTCATTGTGTTCTGCTGCGCGGCGCGTGTCGATAGGAAATTTCTTAGCCCGTCGTTTTATCAAGCGGGCGGCAATGTACGGAAACCGTTTGACATAGCCATACGGTAACCGTACACATCTGCTATCAGGCCAGCTCGGCCCGGTGGGAGATCGACGTGGCATCTGTTGCTGTAACCATCGCTGACGACGTCGCTGACGTCCTGCGCCGTTCAACGATTGTTGGCGCCACTGTTGTGCTTCCGGTCGGCCAAATCGCTCGTCAGCTCTATGTTGCGACCGACCGGGCGCTGGTCGCCCTAGGCGGCAAGTGGGACAAGCGGGCGCGGGCACACGTGTTCCCGTTTGATCCGACCGAGAAGCTGAGCACGGCGCTCTCGTCGGGCAAGGCGCTCGACGAAGCGCTCACCCGCAAAAAGCGTCTCCAACTATTCGAGACGCCCTCGGAGCTTGCTCGCGATCTGGTCGCAGCGCTTAGCGTCACCAAGCATGACGTTTGCCTCGAGCCGAGCGCAGGGAAGGGGCGGATCGTATCTGCCTTAGCCGAGGCTGGCGCCACGAAGATCACCGCCGTCGAGATCGATGACGAGAACGGGGCGGACCTGATCAGGCAGGGGGTGGCAAACGATATTCTGGTCGGCGACTTCCTCGCGCAGCGGCCCGCCGTGATGCGTGCCGACGCAATCGCGATGAACCCGCCCTTCACCCGCAATCAAGACGTAAAGCACGTTCGCCACGCCTACGACTGCTTGGCTGCGGGAGGCCGGTTGGCTGCGATCGTAAGCGGCCACGGCTTCATCGGCCAAGAGCGTGAGGCCGTCGAGTTCCGCGAATGGCTGGACGAGGTCGGAGCCGAGGTTTCGATCATCCCCGCTGGCGCGTTCAAGGAAAGCGGCACCGCGATCGAAACGCGTCGCCTCTTCATTCGGAAGCTCGCGGCATGAGCCCGGCGATCGTGGCCGAGCAGGCTTCCACAGATTGGATCGAGTGCGATGGGGCAGGGTGCCCTGTCTCGGATCTCACACGTGTCCATGTGCAGTTCCGGTTCGATCGTGACCGCCACACAGCGGAGCTCGCCAACCCCGCCATCGGCGTTCCGGCGCATGTCTACAGTGACTGCTGGATCCATCAGGGGGCCAAGTCTGACATCGTAGCGTGCCGGGTGGTCGCATGAGCGCGTCTGTCGGCGAGCCGGGCTATCTGCCGTACTGCGGAGGTTGCTCGACCATGATGCGGATGCATCGGGACGAGGTGAAGCAGGTGTTCGCCTGCCGGTTCTGCGGTCTCGAACCCCGCCGCGTTAACGGCGAAGACATGTTCGACCGCACCGCTCCGGTGCTTTCAGCATGATCCGCGTCGACACCCGCCCGCGCCACCGCAACAGCGGCAAGGCAGACGCTGACCGCCGCTTTCCGACTCATCTGTCATGGCTGCGCAAGCGTCGTTGTTTGCTTGAGGGCAAGGCTGGGCATGTCTGTTCCGGCCGCATGGAAGCATCGCATTCCGATGCCGACGGCTCGAAAGGAATGGCGCTCAAGCCGCACGATTTCACTGCCGTCCCACTCTGCACTGCCGCGCATGTCGAGAAGGACTCGATCGGCCTCGAGACGTGGCAGGCGAAGTACAAGGTCAACCACGCCGAGGCGGGCCGCGCGTATGGCGCGCAGTCGCCGCACAAGGCGCGCTGGGCTCATGTCGAGGGCGCGCCGCGATGACCGGCCCGACCATGACCTGCGATCCGGACCTCGATTCCGCAATCTCCGAGTTCCGCTATGTCGCGCAGCGCCTGCGCACGCTCGACCAGCAGATGCTGACCGCCGCGGTCGACCGCTACAAGCACTTTGCCGCGATCAAGCACGAGCGGGCCGAGCTGTGGGCAAACCTGCGGGGCAAGGCTGAGAAGCTCCAGCTTGTGCCCGAGGACCACCACCTTGGCGCCCGCGCGCTGCTGCTGGTCACCGAGGTCGCGTGGATCCTTCATGCCCGCAACCGCCGCAAGCCGACCCCGGCGATGATCAAGGCGATGGTGCGCGACATGGGCGAGATCGCCGAGCGCGATCGCGTCGAAGCCGAGGCCGACAAGGTCGAGACGGAATTTCGCATGCGGACCCTCGCTGTCCGCGTCTCGGCCGCTGAGGCCGTCACCCGCTACATCGAATTGAGCGCCGCATGACCTATGCCCCACGCCCGCGCCCCATGGGCGAGATCCTCGGTCGCCAGCCGGCTCGGATCCTCGTCACCACGTCGAAGACGCCGAGCGCCTGGTATGGCGCGATCCGCGGCGCGGTGAAGACCGGCTTCGGCGATCACAGCATCACCGGAGGCGCGCGGTTCACCGAGCAGCAGAACGAAGCGCTGATCAGCCGCGGCATGGATATCCTGACCGCGGAAGCCATGACGGTGCAGCGCAACGCGGGCGACCACGAGATCTGCAACGGCACCGGCCTTCCCGGCGTCTACCAGTTCGAGTGCCCGGTCCTGTCGCGCCGCGCCGATGGCCGGGTCCGCGTCATCGCCCCCAGCGGTGCCGAGAAGCTCGTCGAGGGTGACGGCTGGACCAGCCCGCGCCGCTCGCGCCGCAGGTTCGCGGCATGAACTACCTCGACCCCGCTGGCGCCGCAGCGCGCGCGCCGCTCCCCCCTGTCCCCGATCTGATGGGCGTCGTCTCCACGGAGACCCTGATCGACCTGATGATCGCCATCCTCACCCTCGGAGATCGCCCGTGAACTGGACCAACATCATGCACGGTGCCGGCTGGATGAGCCTCTTGGCCATCGCCATCATCGCAGGCGTCATCTTCTTCGAGGACGTCTATCGCCGCTGGCCCCAGATCATGGCCGCGCTGCGCGGCAACGATCGGCCCGGCTTCGTGCCCCTGTCCCCGACTGCCTCGGTCCGCCCCCTCCGGACTCGTCACACCTCGCTGCTGATCGTCGAGGCCGATCCCCAGCTAACCCGCAAGGCGTCCTAAAATGGATCTCAGCACCCTGATCAGCGACGCCGTTGCGGCGAAGATGACCCCCGAATTCATCGAGAAGGAAGTCGCGACCCGCGTCGACAAGCTGATCGTCGAGAGCGTCGACCGCGCGCTGCGGTCGTACAGTGATACCGGCAAGCTGATCGAGAAGGCTGTCGAAGACGCGTTGCGCGTCGACCAGCTGGATCTGCCCTCCTACGGCTCGACCGTGCTGCAGATCCTGAAGACCCAGATCGAGGCGACGGTCGCCCCGCTCGTCGCCGGCCGCCTGTCCGCAGACATGCAGGAGCTGCTCAGCCTGGCGCCCAAGTCGATCAAACTAAGCGAGATCGCCGACGAGATGCGCAAGGAGCACGAGGGCGGGGACTCGTACGGCGACGTCATCACCGTCGAGGTGAAGCACAACGAGTATGGCAGCACTTGGATCTATCTGGATGAGGAAACCCATCACGAACGCCGCGCTGATACGGAAGCGTCGCACCGCCTGCTGATCGGCAAGGACGGCATCATTTCGGGTGGCTGGCTCGACAAGCGCCCGCTGAAGGACACCGGCCACATCGGCCGCAGCTACGGCCTTTCACAGCGGCTGCGTGCCTATGTCGCCTGCGGTACGCAGATCATCATCGACGAGGACGCCGTCTGCACGTCGGTCGGCGACTACTGATGGCCTCCGAACCACTTCGATCCGATACACCCCGCACCGACTGGCCCGAGGCCGTCCGTGCGCAGGTTGAGATCTGGCAGGGCGTCGCGGCTGCGGCCTCTCATATCGCGCACGCCCGCCGCACGATGTTCCTAGCCTATGTCGCTGAGGGCTTCGCCGAAGCGCAGGCCCTCGAACTCATCAAGACGATGTGATCGGCATGAGGATGCACAGCCAGATCGGCCGCAACTCAGCCGGCCCCCGCGAGAGCCAGCGTGTGCTCGACCAAGCCGAGGTCCTCGGCCGCCGCGACCGCCTCATGCAACAGCCGCCATCCGCCGAGCGCAGCGCCGCCCTGAGCACCATCCGCGCCCAGCTGCGCAGCATTGATCGGAGAGTTTCCCGTGGCTGATGATGCCGAAAGAATAAACGACGTGGCCCAGGCCATGCTTGAGGGTCGCATCCGCACCGCGCGCGCGCTGATCCCGAGTAGCGTCGCCGGTGAGAGCCGAGAATGCGGCGATCGAGCAGCGAATACTGGCAGCGTGAGCCCGGAGGACAAAAAACGTACTGCGAAGGCCGTTGCAGGCCGCCGTACCGTCACGCTGTTTCGAAAAGATCGCGGCACGATACTGTGGTGGAGATACTCAGCCCGGAATGCCCCAGTTGGCATCCTCGTTAGCGGCCTTGGCCGTTCGAACCAAGTGCTCGACGTAGTTCTGAAAAACCGGAACTGTAAACGTGACGAACGTCGGTTCGCCCTGTGGCTCCTTGAACGTCAGGACGACGAACCGGCTGCCTTCCTCGTCAAGTACGAGTCCGGCCTCCATCGCACCAGTGCCGCTGGGAGTGATGATCGTCGCTGCCATGGTAGTG
>Ga0265798_10007376_pt1 | contig 14229 bp, 16 predicted proteins | sample P3T30metagenome_FD_192430 | JGI IMG/M metagenome (GOLD analysis project Ga0265798, IMG submission 192430) | Plant litter microbial communities from East Loma Ridge, Irvine, California - P3 T30 | ecosystem: Environmental > Terrestrial > Plant litter > Unclassified | place: USA: California...
CGAGGCTTACTGTGGTCCAAAAATAATCTTAGATAGCGGAAATGTCGACGTTAAGAGCAGGTCTTATATCGCCCGTAGATTGCTCTCATCTCCTCGTTACGATTGTCCGGGGCTACGGCATGCACTCAACGGCCTGTCCAGGGCCCCGGGAACGCCGTCCTACTGTGGCGGGCCTTGCCGCTGTGGTGTTGTGCAGCTTCATGTCGCTCGGCTGCCTGCATGCGAGCGTGTTGGACACAGCTGCCTGCGAGCCCAGTGAGGAGGCTGAGTGGGTGCAGTATCCGGCTTCGTAACGATTTCGCCGTATAATGACATGCGCTGGACGAGTCAGCCGGCTAGCCAGGGCCCAGAATTCACGACACGCATGCGGCGGGATCTACGAACCGGTGCTCAGGACACGTTGTGCCAAAAGTAGTCTCTACCAGGGCCCCTCGCTGACCTCGCCCACCCCCCTTCATCCTGGGGGTCCTTGCATATGAGCCCGCCCTTGGCCCATACTCGATGTGCGACTGGGTGCGGGCCGAGCAGCTACCATGCAGACCTCGGTGCCTTTACACATTGCCAATGCCGCCATTGTAGCTCGTGTGCCGACACCGACGCCCTCGTACAGCACATGCGGCTCATGTGGCTTGCCAGCGGTCTCCAAGGCGCCCTGCAGCCTCTCGTAATTCACAGTATGGCCACAGAGCCCCACATGTCTCGCTCACCCCTCCCCCTTCAAAAACTGCTCAGGCCCGCTACGGAGCGAGAAATTTCCGTCCGGAGGGTTGCTACTATACACCATTGCGAGGAAGCCGTTTACCGAGATATGAAATGTGACGACGTGCATCTACCCGACTGCAGCAATGCAATAGCCTGCCTAGGCTGCGCCGCTCCGAAGGGTGCCACGCCGCAGCCGTTGGGTACACTTTTGACTTGTTCAGGCCGGTGATCTTCATTGGAAATCCTTAGAGAGTTTGGCCGCGAAATTGCCTCGTCCCCTTCGGGGCGCGTTGAATATCAAAAAGCCGTTGAGCTGCAAACATGGTCTGCTGCTGTACCTGAGTAACGCGAAGCCCAGGTCGAACCCGTTGGTGGTGCAGCCTGTGAAAGACGGCGTACTCGTTTGGCCTTGCATGCGGCCATCGCATGGCACGTCAAATCTGTATGTGTGTGTGTATGTGTGACCATGAGGGAAAAGCAAATGTGGCGGCTTCTAGAAGGCCGTCGGGCACGCCGCAGCTGCTTGTCTGTTGCATTGCAGCAAGCAGGATTATCAATTGATTGATGTCTTGCGGCGTTGGCGCTAAACGGGGACTGGTGTGCACCCCTACATTGCAAGGGAGTGGAGAAGAAGGTCCCGCGAAGAAATCTCCTCGAGGGATGACGTGCGTCAAGGCCCCTATCCCTGCCTCGGACCTTAACTTGATGGTCTGAGGTTTGGGGCGTTCACCCAATACGCCGACTTATGCGCGGTCGCCTGTCAGTGTCAACACCTACCCGACCTTGCTTGGATAGACGCCGGGAACTCTATCGTGCAAATTGATTGCGCATGCACAAGGTTTTTGGCCATACTTGATCCAACGGGATCTCCCCGTCCCGAACAAATACTCGATAACCTTGAATCTCGCCGACCACGACGATGCGCAAGCAAAAGAACAATGCCACTATCGACTTGATCGAGCCCATCAATGCTCGCCCATGGTCATGCTGCAGCTGCCCGATAAACTTTCGCCAACCCGCACAAATGTGGCACAGCAAAGCAATGACATTCCTCCAACGCCAGCTGTTACACGCAGACCCGACAAGGGGGTGCAGGCCCTGAAGAAAGAATCATCGCCTGACCATGCGGGTCATAACGGCCTTTCTTCGCGCAAATCGCAGTCTTCGGCCAATTGCTATGTTCCATGCTTTCTTTTGCACTCGCCACGCTTCATACTCGTCAAATCGGAATCTAGGCGGCGCCTCGGTCCGCCAGAGCACAGGGTGCTGCGGAAGTAAGTAGCCATACTACACCACACCACACACTTTCAATGTCAAACTACGCAGTCGCTTCATGTTACCAGCCAAAAACAAACTTGCTTCTTGGTTCTATGTAATCAAAACTTCCGCTTCTTCGACGGGCGCGCATTCTTCGCTTGACGCTGTTCCTTGACCTTGCGATTCTTCCGCACTGCGTCCACGTCTCGAAGTTCGTTCTTGGCACCACCGTCCTTGAATGCACCGATGCGCTTCTCCTTGGCCTCAGCCACCCGCTTCTTCTGGACATGATAATCATCGCGGTACCGATCAGCCTGCTTCGGAGCCTTCTCCGCCTTGTGCTTGTAACGCGGGGCGTTATTGAAGGATGCAGCAGACCGGTTGGGTGCCTCTATTTCACCCACCCGTGGCATCTTGACCTTGTTGGCCTTGCGCCAGTCGTCGAAGCGGCCACTGCGGAAGCTGGCCGCAATCTTCTGTCCACTTTCTCCTCGAATCATCTTGGTTCCCTTGGATCCATCCTCATCGTTGGTGCGATTGACGTACTTCTTCGACTTTTTGTCCCATCGCATCTTCGATTTAGCTGCATCGGCAAATCCTTGAATCTCGTCGTTCACAAGAGACATTTCTGCGGCCCTTGCTGCAGACACAAAGTTTGTGTTGCCAGCATCTCCGCCACTCACTCCGTATGCCTTCTCTTCTGCCATGTTCTCCTTGGGGAGATACGACATGAAATAGTCGTCGTTCCGCCAGCTGTCTTGTTTGGACTTCTTGGAGCTTGGTTGGGAGACTGACACCTCAAGCTCGTCTGAATCAGATTCGTACGTGCCATTTGCAACTTCAACTTCGTCCTCTTCTGATTCTACTACGTCGTCCTTTGACTTCCTTGGAGGCTCCGAGCTTGTATCCAAGTCGGCTTCAGACATCTTGTTGGCCGCCTGCTTGGCTTTTTGCCGTCCGACCTGCTCTCGTCTTTTGCGCATAATCTCGGCGGTTTCGCTACCGGTTCCACGCCTACCAATCTCGAATACGGTTTCCGCGGGCCTAAAGGATTGAATCCTGGCAAGCATGTTCTCCTTCTCTCTTTGAGCTTTGTGTGCATCGTCGCTGAAGAGCATGTGCGTCTCTGCAAAGTTCGGAGATGCTACTAGCTCCTTGGCCCTCCCTACACTCTGTGCGCTTGCTTGATTACGTGTTCGTTGATATTGACGCTCACCCTTTTCGGCCACGCTCAACAGAAGCGCCAGGTCCTCGTCCTCGGCGAGCTGCTTGTTCACTAGTTCAACGGAAGATTCCAATTGCCATGGCGCTAAGCTTCCGACAACGAAATCTTCTGCGTAGTTCGGTTCCTCGCTAGATCTTCCGATTAGTAGTCGCTTGCCAAGGAAAAGCTGTAAATCTATGAGGTACGGCAGATCGACATGTCTGCAAAGACTGTACGCCCATCCCTTTCTTCCAGCTCGAGCTGTGCGTCCGACTCGATGCACGAATATCTTAGGCTGCGAAGGGAAGTCGTAGTTGATCACATGGTTGATATGCGGCATGTCCACACCACGGGCAGCGACATCTGTGACGACAAGTATGCGCGTCAATCCGGTGCGGAAGTCTTGTATCTGCTCTTTGCGAGCAGTCTGATCGAGATTTCCATATACTAGTAGAGTTAGTAGAGAGACGATGAGATAAGACTCAATGACATACCATATGATACTGCATATCCCGCGTTGCGGAGCAGGTTGGACAGATATTCCACTCTGTGTTTCGTTGCAGCAAAGATGATTGTGGACTCGGCAATTGGCACATCTTTCACAAAACCTTCGCTACGCTTGCGCTTTTTGCTGTTGCTAGCTTTCGCAGCGTCTTCCTTGGCCTTTTTTGATGCGTCAGTCTCGCCCACTGGCACCTTGATGACATTATCGAGAAGATGGAGCAGGGCACCGTCTCGATCTCCTGATTTGATTGTGAAGTAAGCACTCTTAAGATCAGGCGAAATCTTGCTCTCGGCATCCAGACGAATCAACTTCGGCTCTTGAAGACCTGCTCTTGCAAACTCGACAAGTGACTTTGGGAGTGTAGCACTGAACAACAATGTTTGCCTTGAGGCCGGTAGGGCATGCAAAATCTCGGATAATTGTGCTGCGAAACCCATTTCGAACAAACGATCAGCCTCGTCGAAGACAATGTACCTGACAGAAGACAAATCAAGGCCCATCTCGACTTTCAAGTGTAAGAAACGGCCAGGCGTGGCAATGATGATGTCGGGGTTGGTAGTCATAGAGCTGAATTCTGCCAAAATATATTAGTGTGGATCTCAGCATGTCTGTTCCCTACTGCACATACGTTCTTCGAGACTGTCACCGCCAACAAGTAGGATGGTCCTCAAATCTGTGCCACGACCTAGTTCTTTGACTACCTTGAGTGTCTGCAGAGCCAGCTCGCGAGAGGGAGACATGATGATGCCGCGGGCGCCTACTTTGGCAGAATGTGTCTTGAGCTTCTGAATCATAGGTATGACAAAGGCAGCCGTCTTTCCAGACCCGGTCCTAGCCATACCAACCACATCCTCACCCTGTAGCATCAATGGAACTGCTTTCCGCTGGATCGGAGTGGGTATCTTGAAGCCCTTTTGTGCAATAGCCTTGAGCAGCGCTGCGTTCAAGCCCATTGCCTGAAAACCTCCGCCTTTTTTGACCGATTTTCCTACGTTGGAAGCTTTGCGGTTCGACGCAGCCTGTTTGGCGGCGATAAACGCCTCGTCGTCAGAGCCATCATCCCCATCAATGTTGAGATCCAAGCCCAGATGCGCGTCCAAACCGGTCTCTTGCTGTTCTTGATCGCCGCCAGCAAGGGCATCGAATATGTCGAATTCGGTTTCGGAGAGCGCCGGAGAGCTCGCACGGGGAGCCATGGCCGATGAGTCGTTTGCGGGACTGTGAGGCGTGATTCGACTCTGGCCGATGCCTGAGGGGTCGCGCCTGCCTTTGCCTTTGCGATTTGGAAAATTTCGGGCACGGGCCATATGAAATCTTGGCGACAGGGTTCCTGACCGACAAGCTCCCACGTGCCCCGCGATGAGGCAGGCGCGTCCGACGCGTTTTGCCCTCGCCAGTCTTGTGCACCGCGCTGCCCAACTGTACGCAACCGAGGATGAGTATGAATGCCAGCCCTGAGTGCTTTTCAATCTTCAAAACTAACCTATGTAGACTACAATAGCTACGAAACCTCGTATACCTCGTACGGCGCCGGCGGTGGTGCTGGCGGAGGCGGCTTCATACCAGGAGAGGGTGGCAGCACACAAAGCCCTGGCGGCCGACGAGACTACACTCAAGACTCGCTGCGTCCAGTCACCATCAAGCAAATCCTCGAGGCTCAAGGAGAGGCTGGTAGCGGTAGCGATCAGACTCTCAAGATCGATGGCGCCGTACTCAGCCAGGTATGCCATAGCTTCAGCTTCTTTCTAGTCCACATGCACGTGCTAAGCCCTCTGCCAGCTCACAGTCGTCGGCCAAATACGCAACATATCCAATCAGACCACAAACACCACCTACAGACTCGACGACGGCACCGGAAGTATAGAGGCCAAGGTCTGGGCCGATACCGACTCCTCTGAACAGCCCAACCCAACCAAAGCCAAACTCGCTGAAGGTGTATACTGCAGAGTATGGGGCAAATTAAAGATTTTCAATGACCGGAGATCTATCGCAGCGACCGTCATCCGTCCGATTGAAGACATGAATGAGGTTTCCTTCCACCTGCTTGAAGCGACCGCTGTACACCTACACTTCACACGCGGGCCACCTGGTGGCGCCCAGACTGGTGCTACCAATGCGAATAGTGCCCCAGCACAACCAGCAGCAGCCAGTGGTAAATATGGCGGCTACGATCTTAGTGCTTACGGCCAGGTAGAGAAGAGGGTGTTCCAGTATCTAAGCGAAGTACCGCAGTCGAACGAGGGTCTGAATCAGCATGAGATTGCTTCAAAGCTCGGTATCGATGTGGCCGATGTTGCAAGGGCTGGAGACGAGCTTCTGTCTGGAGGTCTCATCTATACCACTATTGACGACCAGACCTGGGCAATCCTCGAGGTCGACTAAGCGCAATGCGGGGATCTGGTGGTAATTGTATCGCCAACCATAACGATTAGAGGAAAAAGTGGGTCATGCTGGGTATGCCATCTACAAGGCACCTGATCTCTCTTCAAGAGCATATACTACTTCTCTGCGTTCGTAGAGATGAATAAGATACATGTAGCAACGATGGCACCCGACACCACGGTGAAGACAACTTGCGTCTTCCATCCGGTCTGCACAATTGCCTGCCGTTGACTATACCGCGACACCGTATTGATGTAATTCGATAGCCCGGACAGCATGCACGCCATGGCCAGCAACCAGAAGATAATTCCTAATGGCAACGCGAATCGTTTCTCTGCAACCTAGGTGAGCAAATTGCATAGCAGAAGCACATATCTGGCTAGTCACCGTACCAAGTGGTGTTGGTTCCAACTTTAGGTGGAATGAAAGTACAATAGCCACGGATACGATGGCCATGTACACGCTTAGTTTGAGCCATGAGAGAAATGCTATACCACTTGTCAGCCTAACAAAGTCCCGTTCCTGGTCTATTCAGGCCTACTTCGTTCGTTGGCCGCATGGTCCCTCGCATCCGAAGAAACGTTGTCAAACAGCAACACGCCCAGCCACGGCCTCTCTCTAAAAGCTACCCGATCATACTCATTACTCCTATCCCCAAGCATCAGCAGTCTAGTCACGGGGTGTAAGAGAGAGAAACAAACTGTTTGATCAAGATGGGTGCCCCGCCGAAGATCTTATAGAATGGTCGGTATGGTTCACGGAGGATAGACTCATCGCTCGCGTCCATGCGCTCGGATTCTCTGAAATCCATTTCGCTCTACTATCAGTGTTTTTGTCGCAGTTCAGGATGTGGAACTGTTTGATTGATCTATTCTGTGTTGAGGAGAGAGACTGGTAGGGTAAGCTTGATGTTTCCAGAGGGTGCATGTGGTCGGTATTACCCGCACGGACTTCGGGATTACCGGAAAGTGAGGTCACGTTACGTTCAAGTGCTTGGATGATTTTCTATTTGACTGCATACGAGCTGGCGTGGTGTCATCAACTCCTTTTTCATCACGAGCAATTGATAAAATGGGAAACGAAAAAGAGCTTGTGCTGTTTGGAGGTGACAAGCAAGTAAGGTCTAATGTACGATGCCTACGGATTGCTAACGCGTGTTTCGTGTAGGGGCTGGAATGCTTCAGATTGGACAGCGAGCGACGACCGGGTCCGCGGAGGAAAGTCGCAGGTAGTTTTATTCCTAGTCGCTTTGCGTTCGCCCGGGAGACCCTAACATTTATGCGACAGTCTTACCTTGATATCGAAGGTTGTACGGCGCATTTTCACGGTAATCTCGACATCACGGCTCTCGGTGGCGCCGGCTTCGCCAGCCAACGTACGACAGGGGACGACCGCTCATGGAATCTATCAGGCTATGATGGCATCCATCTCAACCTAGGAGCGCACGACGGTAAGAAATATACGTTGACGCTTAAAGACGAGATTTTGCCACTCTTGGAAGATGGCCGTGAACAATCTTCGCTCAGCTACGAGTACGATTTCGATTCCAAGGATGAGATGGATATTTTCGTGCCATGGCAAGAGATGAAGGCAACGTATCGCGGAACGGAGCAGAAAGATGCAAGACCTTTGGACGTGGAGAGTGTCAAGAGGATGAGTCTCATGATGAGAAGGTACGAGTGCACGCTGCCAGATCAATGGAAGCCGAGTATCTGATATTGGACAGTTTCTTCGGTACCCAGGAAGGCAATTTCAGTCTCACCGTTAATTCTATCGGGGCTATCTCGCAACCCAGCGATGTCGAGAAGGGTTTCAGTTACCGCCCAAGAGGCGTCGTTATCGGTGTAAGACTGAGTAAACTAGTGTTTTGGGTGACAACTAACCTCATGGCAGGATCAGGAAGCTTGGTCGTGGAAGAACTCCAACCTTGTTGGGTTGGCACTCATTCTAGGATCAGCTTGGGCTATTTCTACCGGATATTGTTGGTTCAAGGGCTATGACATGAGCTTCATGAGGTTTAAGAGGTGGTGGTCCGTTGTAAAGAAGTAAGATTGTCAACGGCGAGTTTGTGTGAATAATACTTCCAGATGACATGCTACTTTGGATGCTGAGAACTAAACACTGTATACTCTTGCCAGCGATAAAGTACACACAGATACCAGTGCGCAAGCTCAGCTTCATGCCCGTTGTTTGCTCATCAAGTACCCGTGATGGAAGTATCATATCTGACATTGAAGGTACGTACCGTACCACATCTATCAAATATATCTGTCTATGTTTCCTATAGTGTTCAACATGTCTTTCACATACGACCATAGAACACTGAAATCACGGCTTCCCGTCCGCTCAGCCTTAGTTAACCAGTGTATCGGCGGATTAGTAGTCAGGTGGGTGACCACTGGCGAATCCCCGCTGTTGTATGTTTTTTTCTTCCTTCTTATAAACCTATCGGTCTTTTTTTGGAGCGCTGTGAACGGAGCGTTCTATGCTTTTCGTGGTGATGTTTATTCAATACCTGATATTTCCATTTGGTGGTTAAGGCTGCACTCTAACATGTGTCATAAGTAACCAGCTGTAAGGTAAAAGAGAGTAACAACATAAATGTGATATGAAAAATTGAGCATTGTACATTAACCTTGGCCATGCTATATATGATACAGTGAATATATGGTGCGCTCAGCTACATGGAATTCGAATTCTCCTCTCCAACCAGCCACCTAACACTAAAACCGTCGCACATACAATCTCTAGTAATTAGACTTTGCATAACAACACAGTTTATACTACCATCCATCTCATTGACATTATCAACAAGTTCACTGAACCACTTAACGTCCAAAGCTTATCGTTCTTGTGAGCGTTGAACTCGACAACCGCAAAACCACCCCTGACTAAGTCGTACGCAAAAACGTTAAATGGCACGGTCACCACCTACCAGCCTAGCAACACAAGCAAGTTAAAATCGCGCTATGCTGTGCGGAAAATCCCCTGAAAAAGCAAAAGAAGATAATAAAAAAACGTTCGATTGCCTCATTTCTCCCATACCTGGTACCTTCTTTTCGGCAGAAGTTTGCCCGAGTTTGTTTACGTCAAGCTTTCAACCATTCCTCGTAGTTGGTCTTGGCTCAATTCCTCCCTCCCTCCCCATATCAGCGCTAAGATGCTTAGCGTACCAAAAAAGCAGCAACCATGTAGCGTATTGTGCCGCACTTGCGGTCGGCAGCGACTGCCTAGTCTTGGCTAGCTGACGGGCGAGCACTACGGAGCTGGGCTCAGGGGATTGCGGCTGCTTGGTATCGCATGGCCCAAAAAAAAAGTATGGCACCGAGGCACAACCGGAGGGCAAGAAGGTCTCGCGGATCTAGTTTGTTTCATTCAGGCCAGGGGTTGAGTTGAAGAGGAGTGAGAATGTTTCTAGCATACATTGTCTTGTTTAGGCATATTGAGGGGGGTGCATGGTTTCCGGATGTGATTTCCCCGCCGAAAAAAAAGGATAACAGTAAGCGGCAGGTATAGAGCATCGCAGTCGGTTAGTCTCATGCATATGTGGGTAATAGGGGATTGTGAGAAACGGTTCGGTTCGGTTCGGGTTGTTTTGGTGATGACGATAATGATGTATGTGCCGGTCACATGTGACAAGTAAAAAAGTTAAAAGTATGTGTGATGAAACATCACACACTCGGCATACGGTACAACTTTCCCTTTGCACTAAGACGAGGCGCAGGCCAAAACTTTGTTCATAGTTTCTCCGCCCTTGACAAACAGCGGAACCGGTCGTGTTGTCCGGCACGGGATGTAGTAGTAGTAGGCGTGTAAAATAGGTCCTGGAGGAACCGCGTTTGTACATTATTTTCTATGCAAAGCCGTTATGCATGATCTAATGCAAATAAGCGCAACGCTCCTGCCCAGGAACGCGTACGAAAAGAGAGATAAGAAGCATAGAAGATTGTCGCGGAGTGGCAATAGCAGCAGCCATGCGAGGAAAAAACACTGATCGTCCGGGTGCTGTAGCCGTTGCCTTTTTGTTTCTGTTGCTCGGTGTTTCTTTTGCCTTTGCTTGCCGCTTTTCTTGCATGCTATTGCCCGTCTACAGCCATCAATCTCCTTCCGAAACAAACAAACCTTGCCTTTCCCGTATATGTCAAACCGTCTCCCTCGGCGCACCTTCCGGCCCGTAGCTATACCACGGAACCCAGTCCGATAATACGGATACGCTCGGACTCGGATGAGAATGAAGCTCCTGTAATAGTTTGGTACTGTTGAGTCAACGTAGAAGAGAATCAGCAAGAAGACGCGATAGGATGGGCGCTGTGAGTTGCTTATTCTGGGCGCTGGTTGAAACATGGAATGCAGGGGGTCAGGGGCTGCATCATGTGAATCGAGTCGGACGGGGAGAAGAAACCATAGTGCGCGATAACGTCACGGTGAGGAACGGGTGAGATGGGGCAAGTGTGATGGCGTGTCGGCTAGGAACAGTTTTTCGTTGCTCTTTCCTATGGCTTGCGGAATCTTCCGATTGAGAGGGGTTGCATGACAGATGCTTGCTGGGAGAAAAGACCATGGAGCATGGAATAGGATCATGGAAGATGCCGCGCATGGTCTTTGCTGTTGTGGCGGCTAGCTGACGGCTTCACCTCGGATGGATGGTAGAAAACATAAACAACGGGCATTTGGTGGAGGTTGATCATACCGAGAACATGGGAAAAGCATAATAGAGAATGTCTTGTCTAGGAGAGACAGATAATTTTGATTTGGAAGTCTGCATATGCGCATCCTTCCAGATTCCACCGAGGTCCTGCGATTCATTGTTCCGATACTCCGCTTCACTATTTCCAATGGAGTCAAGACATCCAAGGCATGAATGTGTACATGACAAGCCCAGTAGTCTATGTTTCCTTTGAGTGTTGGAAGGAAAATTGTGGAGATATGATAGATGAGGATAATGAGGTTTCGTAAACCCGCCGCTGCGCCCCAAAAAAAGGAATCCTGATCAAATACAACAACGCTTTTAACTCCATAACAACAGAGCCAGCGCCGAATCGTGATACCCAAGACCGTACCGTATTAAGATTATGCCAAAAGGCCTCATGTGTGCCTGTGATGTAGAAAGATGGACAAGGTAAGAGGAATATATGGTGTACCAGCTTGCCATCGTAGAGAGGTAGAAATAAGAACATCAAGAAAAAGAATATTCCGGGTATAGTTAAGAATGTATTGGGAAACACAGTAGCAGCCATGAATGTACGGCGCAAACATCAAAAAACTCTGCTACTGGCCCCCAAAATCGCCTGGCCCTTGGTTGGCGAAGATGTAACTCTTCGGCTGTGGTTCAGTTGGCCGCCGTAGTAGGTTTCCATGCGAATCAGTGCCCTGGGGTGGGGTGTACTGATGTACTAAGAAATCTGGCACCGTTGAGAGCTGAGGAGCGAACGGGACGTTGTGGTGAATACCACTCAGAGAGACCTCGTCGTAATTCATAGCTCCAGGCTGTATATAGTGCATGTTACTTTCGTCCTGTGTCTGAGCCGTGTCAGGAAGTGATGGTCTTCTGAAATGTGACGGCTTGGGTTGTTGTATGGTAAGATCAGTAGTTGAGTGAAAGCCAGGTCGCATTTGAGTGTGGTGCATATATGGAGTCCGTTGGAAGTTTTGCTGTGTTGCCGGTGCTGATTGTGGAGGTGTATCTCGATACAAAGCGTCGTTGATGAAGCGTGATTGAAGATCCATTGATGGAGGGGAAGTACTCTTCGCAATGATATTTCCAGCCTGGTCTGAAGACCAATTCGTGTGCATGCTCTCTGGACTGTTGTGATCTGGCATGGCCGAATGGGGCCTAATCACGGCAACACCACCCCAGTAGTTTCCAAAATCTTGCGGGGTCAATGGGGTTGGTGGCGCCAGGCTGCCACCTTGGTTGATTGTAGTGGTACTCGAAGAGGAGAAAGTGCGCGAAAACTTTGGCGACGCAGCAGCATCCGAGAAGCTCATGGCCATTGGCGAGCGCTGCGCCGAGCCTGGTTGCGACTTTTGCACACGGCCGCCGGTATTTGCGATGCCACTTGAGCGAATCCTGCGGATTACTTTGTCGTTGTTGCCACCTGGTGACGGCATGGGAGCTGAGTAGGATGCGCTCCGCATTGCGCTCGAGCTGAGATTGACGGGGCGCTTCTGTCTCCTTGCTGCAATGCTCGATGATTGATCGGAATGATGGAATTCATCTGGTGTACCGTTCCGAATGTGTATCGCATCCATATTGGTCGCCAGATTGCTTGTTGAGGAGTTCCTTCGGGCATATGCATCATCACGGAAGTGGATTGGGATCTCAAGATCAGAAGGCGTTCCACTAAGCTTTCGCGTTTGCTCTGGTGTGGTGAGAATGGCGTGTGCAGATGCGTTTTGTTGCTGGTAGAAGTTGGACTGTGGGTACATTTGGCTTGACGCATCCTGGGGCCAAAACGGCAGCGTCTGCTCTGAGGACGTCTGGGAGACGTTGTATGGCGCAAACTGATCCTCGGGCTCATCGGTCTGCTTGAGCTGGGCTAGCTGAGTGGGATCCTCCGTCCAGCCAGTGTAGACAGAGTTCAGCGAGGCAATAGAAGGCGGGGTCGGACCATTCGGTGACTGTGTAGTACCAGAAGACTGAGTGCCATTGTAGGGTGAAGCCTCGGATGAAATGGATCCTGTGCTTTGCTGGGGTTCAGCAGCTGTTGAGCCGCTGGTGTTAGTAGCAGTAAGTGCCGAGTAGTCTATTTGGAAATCCGCAAAGTTGTCAAACTCGGGATGAGACGGTGCTGCATCACTTGGCATGGGCGCGGGGACGGTGAAGGAAAGATCACTGGAGTATGCGTTGGGCAGTCCATCGAAGGGAAACTCGGGCTCCTGCGGGTTGTGCATGTAAGCACCGTTGGTTGCAGCCATGATGGAGTGCATGAGGTCGTTTGGGCGATAAGCTGCAGACCGGTCGGCCTCGGGGAGGGGGCCGAGGGCATGCTGCATGTCGTATTGGTGATGTTGTTGTTGTTGCTGCTGCTGCTGCTGCTGCTGATGGTGTTGGGGTTGCTGCAGGAAGAGGTGGGGCCCTAGGTCGAGCGCTGACGGACCCTCACCGGCCTGGACAGGCAGGCTCGCAGGACTGATGTCAGCAGTCTGGTAAAAGTCCGGTTGCATGAGCATGTGAGGGTGTTGCTGCTCCTGGGGATGTGCATAGTGGTTGGGCATGACGGGCACGTGCGAATGACCAAAGGGATGCGTCAGGGACATGTTATACTGGTTCATGAGCTTCTTGCGGTCTTGCTTGACTTTGGCTCTGCGGTTCTGGAACCAGTTCTATGACAGTGTTAGCCTTGCCTGCTTGCGGCTACGAACGGTCTACTTGCGTTGATCTTGTCCAGCGGCACGCCCAGCCGTGTCGCAAACTCCTTCTTCACGTTGGTGCTCGGCTTGTGCTGGGCCAAAAAATGCTGCTCGAGGATGTCGTGCTGGTCCTTGGTCAGGCGCGGCTTGACATCGCTGCCAGGCTGCTTGGCCACGGGCGGTGCGGTCGTCGAGGCGCCGGTGGAGTCCATGGCGCCGCGCGCAGCGACGGTAGAAATTGAAGGGGGGGTCGGATGGGCCGCGAGCGCGCGTGAGTGTGTAGTGACAGACAGGCAGATAGGCAGGCAGACAAACAGGCAGGCAGAGGCAGCTGGAGACGGCGATGGTGCTGGGCGGTAGGCAGTAATGCGTAGAGCGGGCACGGATACGCGGGATGCACCGAGAGCAGGGCGGCGCTGTGCCTATTATGTCTGGGCTGGAGACGTGAGTGGTGTGGAGGTAGCGAGCGACAGTTTGAGGCTGGAGCAAAACACAGCGGCGGCGGACGATATCTACAGCAAGGAAACGAGGGTATTCAGCGCGACGGCGCGGTAGGGTGGGATTAGGATAGCAGAGGCACGAAGCGAGAGACCGAGAGACGGGGAAGGAGAGCGAGCCATCAGGTTGTTGGCATGGCGGCCGCTTGGTTGGTCGGACGTGCTAAGGTGCTAAGCCACTGCACCCCCCTCCCCCCCCCCCAGCGTGCATTATGCCCTCCCACTCCGGCACAAAAATAACCTGCATTTGGTGACACTCGTCGCTCCGCTCAGCAGACGTCTGGCCTCGACGTAGCCGACGGTGATTCGAGGCTTTCTTCCCACCTCCC
>Ga0265798_10007377_pt1 | contig 14229 bp, 9 predicted proteins | sample P3T30metagenome_FD_192430 | JGI IMG/M metagenome (GOLD analysis project Ga0265798, IMG submission 192430) | Plant litter microbial communities from East Loma Ridge, Irvine, California - P3 T30 | ecosystem: Environmental > Terrestrial > Plant litter > Unclassified | place: USA: California...
AGATGAAGCGTTGGGTACCATGGGGCTTTGCAGCTGCTCGCCGGTGACACCGCTCGCGTCGCCCAGGTTGAAATCGCCCCAAGATGACCCACCGACTCCACTTGCAACAGTAGCCTGCGAATGGTCTTGGCTGTGGGAAGACATGCTCATCAGGGCTGAGGCTGCTTGGTCGTCGTGGGTGATGTGGTTATGCGTATGAGAGCTTGGAACTTGCTCATTGCCGTGGACGAAGTTCTCGAAGCCTTTGCTGGCGTCAAACTGTGACAAATGAGGCGGAGCCATGTGACTGGCGTAGCGAGGCGTAGAGGAAATAGGCATGTGCACGGTATTGTTGCCAGTCCCAAGGCCCAAGCCCATGTGGGACGCCATCTGAAGACCAAGAGCGTTCATGCCGCTCCTGTCGTTGATCTCAAAGCCGGCGAAGTTGTAGGGGACCACATCGTTGTCCATGTTGTTGGTAGAGACGTGATCAGGGTGGTCGAAGAAGTCGTTCAGGTAGGACTGTTGCTCGTGGTTCATGAGAGTTGGGCCCGAAACATCGTGCGAGTGGTCGGGTTGATCGTGCTCGGAGAAGTTGTAGGTGAAGGGGTCGGAGGTGACTGGCAATGCTGTTAGCTGACGATCTTCGCTTGACGGTTGATGAGGGTACTTGCAGTTGTACTTCGGGTCTTGCTGGCCGCCATGGCCGGTGTGAGGCATGACGATAGCCAGTTTGGCTGATGGCACCGATTGGCGCCGGAAGGTTATAAAGGGAGGTGATGTATAGTCCTGCTCTTTTGGCATGAAGCGGAGCTTTTGGTTCGAGTAAAGCGACGAAGAAGGCGACCAGGGCTATGTGCAGAGTGTTCCGGTCATATCCTCGTATGTGTGTGTGTTTCTGAACTCGAAGGTCTTGGGTGCGGTGGGTGGGTGGTGTCGGCGGTGATGTGACTAGGTGGGAGTAATAGATAATATGCGTCGATACTGGGCAACTATTTAGCACGAGCCTACAATGGTGTATCATGTGCTATTGTTGTCACCTGTGAATGTGAAAGTCGATCCTATTGTGGTAGTCCACCTATTGTGGCCTCAAACTCGAGTCCAAGCCGGCCCGTCGCACAATAGGGCGCGCAGTGTTGAATAGGTATTTGGGGGGCCTTCGAGAGATTGTACCATATGTGCGGGCTGTAAGCGGACCTGGCAGTATGCTTGAGGCGTGTGCCCTTGTTCTGCGGTGTCGCTACTGGTAGCAACACTCTCGTGTCGAGTGAGGTGTGGAAGTTGGTGCATTGACGCCTCAAGCATGTGACAGCAGCCCCAACGACTTCCTGACATGTGAACATGTGAGAACACCTCCCACTACGCCAAGCAGTAGCCTTGAAGGCTGCAGCGGTCGACTATTCATGCTGGTTGACCATATCTCTCGGCAGCGAGAGCCGGAGGGGAGGCAAGACAGCCGAAGAACTCTCAGCTGAGCAGTCCTGTCATCTTGAAGATCTTCACACGTCTATGCCAGTCCATCATGGGATCGCCGGCGCATGGCAATTTGTATGATGAGATGGCCACACAAAGCAACAGCTTCTGCATGTCGAGTCCTCGGGCGCTGTACAAGTCTTGACGATCCCTGAGCCAGCGTAAAGTAACAACCATCACCTTATTTTCGCTCTGCTCTAGAAAGCCGGTTAAATGCGTCGGACAAGATGCTACATGCAGTGAGCATCGCCGGATGACCGGTGCTAGACTGCTCCAAGTCCGGCTATCGGATGGCAGTGGGTGCTAAGCCGAGCGACAACGAGGTGAAAGTTGGATATTGCCCATGCCGATTCAATGCCGGCATCCTCATCAGTGGCATTGTCTGGGAAAGGTTTGATTGTCCGGAAACAGGTGCAAGAATGTTGCTGTGTGGGTGCTCCAAGCATGGTTTCTTCAGGTGTTTCCAGTCCGGAGTTGTTGTCGTGAGGCAACTCGTCTGAACCTCGAACCTTTGCGCTTTGGCTCAAGCAGTCACGCTTGTGTATCACACTTCACTTCACTCCTAGCGAGACGACATGGCGACGCAGGAATTGGCAATGAATTGAGACATGCGGATATTCAGATCAAGCAACTCATAACAATGTTGTCGGTGGAATACTCTTACACGACAAGACGGACCTCATCGTCGTCGACACTGCCAGGATGGTCCTGACAAATTATTGGAGAAACAAAATGCGAAGAACACGGGATGGCTACACACATACCACCAATCTGTTTACCTGACCTCTTGGTCTGCTCAATACGCCCTACCTCTAGACGGCAAACGCAAATACTCCATCTTGCTGACTCAAGCGATGCGGCAAGAGCGCCAGAATTCGGCTAGCTCGATTGGAGTGTTCCTTCCTCCTTTCTTCCTTGTTCACCAGCACTCCACACTCGCTTCTGAACACCACTGCAATCAACTGGAGATTTGCGCTCTATGACACAAATCTACCTGGCGTGCCCTCTGCTCGAGCCGTACATTCTTACAACTCATCTCAAGATCTGTCCAAGAGGCGATCGTCAGGCCATCGCCAAAGACTTCGTGTATACACGCCAGCAGCCAAGCTTCGGGCGCTCGCATCAACGACTCGTCATCATGCACGTCGGCCGGCCGGTGAAAACACCAGCGAATGGTGGAGTGGGCGGGTCTCTAGCGACCAAGCTTGTGGTATTTCAGCCAGCTTCTTTCTGCCCATGCAGAACTGCAAAATTGGGAAGACGCGGCTTGAGGGCACGTAGCAGGTCCGTCGCATTCTCGCCGTGTACTGTCGCATGATACATCCAGGTCATGGCGACGACAGCAGCAGCAATTTGTTGAGACTAGAGCTGCCGGCGCCATCGCCGCTACTAACTTGTAGTCCTGTCCACCGTCGGATCGAAGCCGCGAGAATCGCCAGAAGAGTACATGTGCCGCTGTCAAGACGGTCCGCCCGTACAGCATACGACCAACATACCGCTTGCCATCTGGTTGTTGTTCTACAAACCTCTTCGAAACGGCTCCTGCTTGGTCCCCTTCCATGCACGTTGGGAAAGCTCATTGTGAAGAAGAGGGTTCTTGTGCATGAAAGGCCGGGAACCGTTCGGTGCAGCCTATCAACGCGTCCATATGTCGTGATACCTTGCTAACCCGAGCATTGTTTGAGACTGGCCAGTCTCATCACCCTGCGTCGTCAGTGAATCAATACTTTCAAACGTACCGTTGGAGGGGTGCGTTCGCAAAGCGGTCGCATTGGTCCAGATGCGTTGCTCGTCGGCCGAGATGAGCTGCATCTGCACGCTGCAGCTGCGTGGAAGTCGCTTATTCTTGATCCGGTGACTCTCCCAGCACTGATCGACGAGGTGAGACCAGCGCATATATCTCCTCTCCATCGCTGACATTGTCGCTGTCACGTCCTGTCAGCCTTCGACACTTCCCTGATCAGATATCTCACCAGCAATCCAGCGTATACCATTTGAAATCGTGGACACGCAATAATGTCGGCACCAAACTCGGAGCATGTTTCCGAAAGTGGGCGTCGGGACAGCGCATACTCTCCACAAGGTATGCAGGGTCCGTTGTTCGCCCGTCTGGGCTCTCAAAAGATCCAGTCCAGGATCCAGGATTGGAGCAACGACCAGAAAACGCCAGGGCCTGGCTTCGCCGTACAAGCGTACTCGTGCCCAGGATTCCCAGCAAGCATTCCAAGATCGCTGCCAGCCGTCCAGTCCTCGATGGTGCTGACAACAAAAAGTATGGCGAGCCGTAATTCGAGCCCCACGAGTTCGGTGCCATCTCTGAGCTCTGGACCGTCGTCCCAAAGCGAATCAACTCTGTGTAGCTCGGACACTGGCATTGCGGTGCGTCCGGGTCCTTTCGATGGCGACGGATACTGCATCAGTAATGCAGGAAGTGATAGCGAGACCAATGACTCTTGCAGGCCAGTCAAAATGAAGCCGAGAGGTGTCCCTTGTCTTTTCAGATTCCTCAACTGTCCACAAACCTTTACGGATGTTGATCACTGGAACGAGCACTGCAAGAGCCATTTCAAGGGCAGGGCACCGCCCAGGAATTTGCGGTGTCCGTACTCATCTTGTGCGTGGACCGCTTCGAGACAAGATGGCGAGGAGGCGTGGGATCAGCGGTGGGAGCACTTCGCCCAAGAGCACGACGTCCTTTCCCACGACGAGGAATTGTCCGAGGAGCCCGACGCCCCTTTGGTCCAGTATCTCTGGAGCGTGCGGGCCATAAGCGATGTACAACTGCAGGAACTGAAGCAGTCCGGTCGGATTGGGTCAGACTGTACGCCATACGTCGTCACAGAGAAGACCGAGAGACATCGACGCCGGCAGGCGGCATCTCGTCGATGACCATCCGAGGTCGAGGACGCGCAGGTGATCCGTCGTTTCATATTTTTCTCTCGTTATTAAAGGGCATTAGGACGTGTGTTGAGCGGGTCCTTCTGTTTGACTTGAGTTCAAAAACACAGCAGGACTTCGTTCTTCGCGTCAACGTAACAGACGTCTGGACGGATCGTATCTCTTTCTGTTATTTCTTTTCAGACTGAATGTCCAAGAAAAACATTCGACAAGTCATCCCTTGCTTCAGCCAAGGGGTGCCTAAGGCAAATAAGGTAACGAAAGCGATGAGTAATAAGGCAGGCAAGCAGACATCTTGAGGCGAAGCAGTCAATTTCCGGGGTCACTTGTTTCTTATATACTCCCAACTAGCAAACCCAGTCACCATCACACATGCACAACGTCTAATCGTGGCGATCCATTCGGAGGCCTTCCCATGTCATAGTGGTTTTCCAGGTTCTGCTGCATGCTGTGTGTCTCTCACATCCCGCTGCGCCTCATTTTGCCTTAGCGCCAATCCGTTTAGGGCGATGGCGGCCTCTCTCGATATTGTCTGCCTTGCCTCACTACATGTACCTATTATTAGCGAGACAAGGCAAGGTAAGGTAAAGCAAACTCTCTTCCCCTTCTATGAGGACTACTGTGCTTTAATGTGATGGTGGCTGCCTGTCCTCCTGGTCGTCACAAATGTCATGTCCGAACGCCTTCGTCAAATGTCGAAGGCTCAGTTAAATACTGTAGCTCAGCACTGTGAATATCGATGATCGTAGCCACAGACATAGACACGGCGAGCGTCTGTTCCTGCACCTGAATCGAGAGGAGCAGTCGTGTGCCAACACAGCAGGCGTGAACCAACCACTCACGAGTGAAAGCGGAGAAAGAACGCGAAGCCTAACAAACAAGGCGTCCATCAGTAATGTAGGAAGGTAGTAGTGCGCCATGTGAATACAGTGATTACTGCAGCAACCAAGCCCTCCTCCCCCAATCAGCCACCCGCTTCCAACTCAGCAATCCTCTTCTCCAGCTCCGGCACACCCCTCAACAGAACATCCAACTCATCCTTCTCGTCCTCAAGCTTCAGCCTCTTCTCGGCGTCCAGCTTCGCAAACACATGTCCGCCCTGGCCGTCGAACTGCAGGATCCAGCCGTGATAGCGCCACAGGCTCTTGCGGTGCGAGACCGTCATGAGCGTGATGCCCAGCCGCTTCGCCTCGTCGTACATGATCTTTTCCACTTCGCCGGTGACGGACGAGGTGCACTCGTCCAGGATGGCGTATTTGGGCGCATGGTAGAAGAGGCGGGCGGCGGCGATGCGCTGTTGGTTGCCCGTGGATAGCACGTCGGTCCATTCGGCTTCGGTGTTCAGGCCTGTGCCTGGTTTGTCGTCTGTCGTAGAGCTTCCGGGTGCTTGGATGCCGAGGAGCGCATCGATGCCGAGGACTTTTAGGATCTCCATGAGGTCCTGGTCGGTGACGCCTTTCTGGCGCATCTCGTACAAGCCGTCTGGGTACAGGATCTGCTGTCTGAGCGTGCCCTTGCTGAGGTAAGGCCTCTGGGGGATGTAAAAGATGTCTTCGCTTGGTGGCTTGCGCACTTTGCCGCCGTAAACTGGCCATAAGCCACCAAGAATGCGGAACAAGCTTGACTTTCCGCAACCATTTGGGCCAACGATCAGGAGGTGGTCGCCTCGTTGGATGTGGAAGTTGAGAGACTTGACGAGGATGTCGCCGTTCGGGGAGACTATGGGGACGTTTTCAAACTTGATGTCTTCGCCCTCCTCTTGCGTGCCACGGCCGCTGAGCACAGCAGAGTTCGCATCGGTCGACGCGGAGGAGACGAGCTGCTTCTCGAAGTGGCCTCGCCTCAAGTCAGCCAGCACCTCCAAGAGCATACTGACACGGCTAGTGTAGCCGGCAAGCTGCGAGACCTCTTTGTAGGAGAACATCAAGCGCCCGAAAGCATCACTGCTTGCCAACAGCAGTCTTCGGCTAGTGATGAAGCTCTCTGTTCTGTCGCGGCCACCTCCACCAGCAATAGCACCAGGGACCTGAAAGAAAACTGGGATCGAGCAAAGCAAAAGGCCAAGCGCGCCCCAGAAATACTTGACCACGAAGTCTTCCATGATGCCGTGGTAGAATTTCCGCCTCAAGATCCTGTTCACGTGTTTGATGAGCGTGAAGTACCCTTTATCCAGGGTATCCTTCTCGGCCTCATGTCCGTTGTATAAGGCGATTTCCTCGCTGTAGTCGATGAGGCGTGAATGCTGGAATCTGAACTCCCCCTCAAGTTGTGCTTCTTCTGCAACGTACTTGCCGAAAGGCGGCGTGAGAGCTCGCATTAGACTTGCGCTCAGTTGCACGAGAAGACTCATCGCGAACAGGCCTTCTCCACCAACGCTACGGCTAAGGCTCCAGTTGTATATTATAAGGTCTAGTATGGGTTTCGAGAGGCTGCCATACAGCTCGGCAAGGCTGTTGGAGAACTTGCTCACATCGACCGTGACCAGCTGATCTGCGTTCTTTATCCGATCGTCCAGAGCGGATAGCGTGTAGAACGTCATTTCGTGAAGATAGCGGTGGTGGATGTGATGTGTTAGTCGTGTCCTGTATCTCAGTGCTAGTGTCGTCTGGTGCCATGATAGCTACACGGATATTGTCAGCCTGTCAATACCGGATGTCAGTCCTTTACAGCAGAGCCTACCATGGAATTCGTGAACGTTGCCGGCACCGCAACTATCATCCACCACACCAGCCCTTTGGCAAACTCCTTGCCTTTGCCCTTTACAAGGCTGCTGACCAACCGCCCATCAAGTTCAGCGACGTAAAGACTAATCAACGTCCTCAGCACAAGGAATACCGAATAGCTCCCCAGAAGCCGGACCTCGGTGCTCTTCCATCCAGGCACACATATCCTGAGCAGCTTCCCCAAACTGCGGAAGAACTCCCTGTTCAGCTCGACCTTCTTCTTCCCAGCGGCATCGCCTTTCCCTTTTGCAGGCCCAGTGCTGGGTCCTCGACGCCGAGCTTCCGCAACTCTTGCAGTCGCGGCTTTCTGTTCTTTGATAGTGTTCCGGATCCGGTTTGTGACGATCAGGAAGAGTGCGAGGTACACACCGCGAGAGATGCGCGTGCGGTTCGAGATGTAGAGAGTCGTGAGGTCTTGGAAGAAGCGTTTCAGCGAGCGTGTCGAGTACACTTGGGCGAGAGCGGACGCTTGACCGGCCATTGTGGGAGACCGGCAGCGGTGGAAAACGGCGACATGGAATGCAAGGCTACGTGGATGGGAGCACGAGACGGCGTTGGAGGAGGACAAGATGAAGTGGTCGGCATGTGCTTGCTGGTCGCGCGGCAGGCATGTGACAGACGGCACGTCTCAAGACCGAGGCACTTCACTTCAGACGGCCCTTTCCCCAGAAAATGCCCCATTGTTCCCCCACGCCTGCCAACGGTGTTTTCTTGTCTTTTGTTCACGGCACGGCATGATCGGAGCTCCAGGTTGACTCGTAGCAATAATTGACCAACACGGAGACGATATCGACGAAATTGACCTGGAGCACCGTTGATGCTATACAGCATCTTGTCACCGCACCTTGTCATGAAATGGTAAATCGACCTCTTGAGGAGGCATCTGGCTCCTTGTACTATGTAGGCGATGGGCATCCATGTGTTCAAGTCGAGATGCCTTATCACCTCTCTCTATTACGATTTCGATACACCAGGCACCCACGCGTAACGTCTGATGTCCAACAGACGGTAGGAAGATGCGAGTATGGCCAAGTATTATTGTGTTGTAGTAAGCGAGCACTACTATGCATACATGCATGCACGCACGGCAGCACGGCAATACTCAATCTGCGGCTGAATACACCTCAGCTTGGCAAAAGAGGCGAGTCCAAAGATCACTTAGGATGCTTGAGTGCCTGCCTTCATACTCTATTCTGATAGAACACATCTAGATTTGCGAAGGCTTTTGCATTTTCACGACGAGGACTACATGTTGTGTGCCGCCCTGCTTCGTAAGTAAAGGCACTATACGAATTATTGCACCTTCTATTTTCTATTTTCAAATGCCGCCGCGAAGGATTTCCAACACAACTTATCGCGCTTAGCCAGCCACTCAGCTGAAAGACCGTCCAGAACGGCGTTTCATGAATGACCTTGATGCATCCGCCAGCTTGAACAATTAAATGATCCCTGTGGCTCTTTCGTGGGACCTTTCGCGCAGGAGCTGAATGGAGCCTTCTTTTGTCTCCCTCTCCTCAGCCTTCTTGTAGCCTCTTCATTACCTGAACACTACTGACACTCACACACCACACCGCATTTCTGAGCAAGCACTGGATTGCACAAGCGCTGAGATAGGATGTGGTCACGACAGCAATAACTGGATAAAGTCGACATTCTTCAGCACTCACTCGCTCACTTACGTCGACCAAAACCATGGCTGTACCCTGGAGCTGGAAAGCATCAGACTTCTGGGACGGCAACGACGGCCTCTGGAACAGCTTCATTGTGCAGGTCGGCACACCTCCACAAGACTTTCGCGTCCTCCCATCCATCCTAGAGCAAGCAGTATGGATTCCGCACCCGCAAGGCTGCACGCCAGATGATCCGACAAACTGCCCCTACAGCCGTGGTGCGCTCCCTTTCGAAGGGACCAACAACACAGGCTTCCAGACCAATGAAAGTAGCACATGGGAGCTGATCGGTCTCTACACCTTGAGCTTGTACGGAGAACAAATGGGCTATCCTGGTAACGGACAATTTGGCTTCGACAATGTTGCCTTGTCCAACGAGAGCGATGCTCTGGAACTGCCACAGCAGGTCGTCGCAGGCATTGCCGACAAGAGCTTTTATCTTGGTCAATTTGGTCTGGGCCCCAAACCAAGCAACTTCACTACCTTCAATGAGCCGATCCCAAACTACATGGCCAACCTTGCCAGCGAGGACAAAATTCCAAGCACGTCCTTTGCATACACAGCAGGCGCACACTATCGCGATAAAACGGCTGCTTCGCTCGTCCTCGGCGGCCATGACGAGAACCGTTACGAGCCCTCTGAGCTGTCATTCAGGATGAACGCAGACAACTTGCGACCGCTACAGGTGGGAGTTCAGAACATTCTGGCCGAAAACACACTCTTAGGAGCGGTCAGTCTTCTGCCTACAAGCACCTATCACCTGGTCGACTCCACCGTACCGCACATATGGCTGCCCGACGACGCGATCGACGAGTTCGTCTCTGCGTTTGGTTTGGAGTACGACAACACTACGGAGCTCTATCTTGTGAACGACACGATCCACGAAGAACTCCTGCAGAGGAAGCCGACTGTTACCTTTGTACTTGGAGAAAGCTCGACTACCGGTATGGGGCTGACACAGAACATCGAATTGCCCTACGCTGCCTTTGACCTTCAGGCCGGCTACCCATTCTACGAGAACGAGACTGTCAATTACTTTCCAATTCGAAGGGCGGCGAACAAAACGCAATACACGATCGGGCGTGCGTTCCTTCAGGAAGCTTGTGTGATAGTCGATTGGGAAAGGCAGAACTTTACCGTGGCCCAAGCCCGCTTTGATAGCTTGGATGAGGAGAGTCTGGTGCCTATCCTATCCAAGGCAAACGACGTATCCTCGAATCAGACAACCACCGATGAGAAAGACGGAGAGTCGCAGAACTCGGGACTGCAAGCTGGTGCCATAGCAGGCATTGTCGTGGGCATCGTGCTCTTTCTGGCCCTGTTAGGACTCGGATTTTGGCTGTATCTCCGCAGGAGGAGAGGACAAACGGCGTCAGCTATTACAATGGACGAGAAGCCCGAGAATTCTTCGACGCATAAAACGCCTTACCCGGCTTCAGGGTCGGAGTTGGAGTCCAGTCATCTGATCAACGAAATGCCCTCTTCGCATGCGGTCTCGGAAGCTGATGGGAAGGCTAAATGGGGCAGATTCAGCTTGCAAGAAGCCCCGACTGCCCCTGTTGGCGGGATGGTTGGCAGGTCTGAGCTGGGCCATGGCGACAGTTTTGGACCGGAGCTGGGTCACGGCGACAGCTTCAGGTCGGAGGCGGTAGGTGACGAAGGATATAGATACGAGCTGCCTGGGGATGAGAGGCACAGATGATATATTTACTGGAAGACGTGTTGCCACACTCCTATGGGACAAATCAATCGGGACAAACTACCGCCAGCGTCAGGCATATCTGTCCCATTTTGATGCATCTCCTAATCTACACCCTAACCCTTGTTGTTCCCCCACTGAGATAAAGGATGAAGCCTTATTTCGCCATGTGGCGTGCGCGGGCCAACCGAGAGTCGTGCATCGCCCCTCTCCTCGGCACTCGCCATCGACCATGTCATGTCATAGATCCCAGGCCTCTCAATAGCGACTGGACCGTGGCGAAATGCATTTGTAACACACCGAGGGACTATCACAGTAAGAGCCATATCAGTATTATTCATTTCACTTTCCGTTCCTTCCTCTTACAATAACAATCAATCGATCAATCGATCAAAAACTCATCTATACTCGCTCACCCCCTCCAAAACCGACACAATACCCAACCGTCATCCATCTCCTCCGCACCGCCACATCCTCGTCTACCTGCTGCTCACGCTCGCCAGCGCCGCGGTAATGACCTCGCTTTTCCAAAAGCTAACCCGACCCTTCACATCCTCCACCCTGCGCTTTGCGCCCGAACAAACCGCCACCAAAATGGACGTCCCCGACGGCGCGCAGAAATGCACCCTGGCCGCCGGCTGCTTCTGGGGCGTCGAGCACATGTACCGCAAAGACTTTGGCGGCAAGGGCCTGCTGGACGCCCGCGTCGGCTACATCGGCGGCGACACCCAGAGCCCCAGCTACCGCGCCGTGTGCTCGGGCAGCACTGGTCGTGAGTTTTTGACCTGAAAAACATTCCATACATTGCGCGCGCGCACGCGATCAATGTTGTTGATTCCAATAACGAGCCGAACAAATCACGCGCTAACACTCTCTCCCAACCCGCAGACGCCGAAGCCCTCCAAGTCGTCTTCGACCCGGCCCAAGTCTCCTACCGCAGCCTGATCGAGTACTTCTACCGCATGCACGACCCGACGACCGCCAACCGCCAAGGCCCCGACGTCGGCTCGCAGTACCGCAGCGGCATCTTCTACCACTCGGCCGAGCAGAAAGCGATCGCAGAGGAGATCACGCAAAAGGCAAACGCGCAGTGGTACAAGGGCAAGATTGCGACTGAGATTTTGGAGGCCGGGCAGTGGTGGGATGCTGAGGCGTACCACCAGGAGTACTTGCACCACAACCCGAGCGGGTATGAGTGCCCGAGCCACTTTTTGAGGAAGTTCCCGGAGTTGGATTGATGTGCTCGATGTGTATGATGATGGTTTCGGGAGTGATGGGAAGGGCGGACAGAAGATGAGACAGAGATTGGGAGGGAGAGTCGGTTTCTTATCTGGGTTCCTTGAGAGGATACAGTATGCCTACCTGCGAACGGAATGAAATCGTTACGACGTCTCTCACTTATGTTGCCCGCAGTCTGTATCCTTTTTCTCCTCCGTGATATTGGTCTTTGACTCGAGTACCTACGTGTGTTGGTTTATGGCGTGTTGGTTTCTGGCGCTTAGAGGCCACTCTTAGTACATGTAGTACACGGCGAGCACGCAATTCATACAAACACGCCTGCGTCTCGACTCACATACAATGCAGTACCCATATGTATATAAACAGGCGTCCGGAGTGACAAGACCTCAATTCCGCGACTTGCGATTCGAGAGGGAACCCACCGGGATTCAGTGTGTTTTGACGGTGACTCCCTTCGTCCGAACAAAGTGGCACAAATACATTCATGGTGTTTTCGCTGCTGTCATGACCGAAAGAAATTTTTAAGTACACTTGCGTCCAACATGTCGCTCGCGTATTTCTTTTCCACGCAGATCCTACTTCCTAGCCCTATAAACGTCCCCAGTCAACCCAATCTCATACTGCTCGTCCTTGCCGCGACCCTGCTTCTCCAACGCCCTAACAAGCGGCAAAACCTCCCTACCAAACTGCTCAATCTCTTCGTCGTAATGCAAGAAAGCGGTCAACATGATATCCGCGCCCAAACTCTTGAGCAACAGAATGCGATCCGCGATCTGCTCCTTGGTGCCGATGAGCTTGGTCTTGAACCCGTCGTTGTACTGCACGAGGTCCTCGAACTTGGAGTCCGACCACATGCCCTTGCCTTCCTTCGAAGAGGCGCCGGCGTTCTGCACTTGCTGGCGGAAGCCTTCGACCGCTTCGACGTCGGCTTTACCTTGGATCTCGGCGAGCACGCGGTGCGCTTCTTCCTCTGTGTCGCGGCAGATGACGAAGCCGTTGAGGGCGAATTTGATCTGGCCTTCGCGGCCTTGCTCTTTGGCGCGCCTCTTGACGTCGGCGATTTGGGACTGGAAGCCTTCGAGGGTGTTGCCGTTCATGCTGTGGCGGTGTTAGTGGTTGTTGTTAAGGGGGTATGCAAGGATTAAATATACTTACAAGTAGTAGTCTGATGCCACGGCGCAGTTCTCGCGGGCGTCTTCGCTGTTGCCGCCTTGGAAGATCTCAGGCCAAGGTCGGTTGGGCAAGACGAGAGGCTTGGGCGACATGGTGTAGTTGTTGAACTGGTAGAAGTCGCCCTTAAAGGTGAAGTTGTCCTGCGTCCAGATACCTTTGAGACACTGGATGAACTCGCGGCTGCGTCGGTAGCGCTCTGCGTGGTCGAGCCACCATTGGCCAATGGATGTGAATTCCAGCTTGAACCAGCCGGAAACCACGTTGACAGCTACACGACCGTCGGTGAAGTTGTCGATAGAAGCGATCTGCTTGGCTGCAACGGCTGGGTTCCATGGGCCTGGCAGCAGAGCAACGATGAGTTTGAGCTTTTCGGTCTTGGCCAACAGGGCGTGCGAGAGTGATACGGGTTCGTGCTGGTTGGCAGCGCCATATCCGGCCATGAAGCGAATTTGCGACAGGGCGTATTCGAAGCCGACCTTCTCAGCGGTGCGGGCGTACCTCACGTTGGACTTGTAATCCCAACCGGTGTGCTGGGGAATCTTGCTTACGACGAGTCCACCCGAGACGTTTGGTACCCAGTAAGCGAACTTGATGCGGTCTGGGTCGGAGTTGATCTCGTCATGGTAGCTTAGGTCGTTATCTGCCTGGCCATAGGCGTTGCTTTGAATGGCTGGGGAAGGGGATAGGGGAGGCGGCGTGCTCGCACCACTGTTGCTACGGCTTCGCTCTCCAACTTGAACAACAATTCGCTTCCCGCTGACGGTCCCGGATCGTAGGCGGTCGAGCGCGTCGTTGATGCCGGCCAGACCGCCTTCTGCGACCTCGACCTCGGGCAGTTTCAAAGTTTTGGCGATGAGCAACTTTTCGAGCCAGCCCACCACGGCCTCGCCAAACACGGGGGACTCGTGGAAGAGCTTGATCGGCACTTTGTGGTGCGTAACCCCGCCTGCAACCTCTTTGGGGAATCCGCTCAAGCCAAGCAAATGTGATTGCAAGCCCGTCGTGGATTTCTGTAGGGCGTCCTGCAGTGCCGTTGCGGACTCTGTGCCAACAACGTCGAAACCGAAGCGCAATTTGCCACCGGTGACAGCTTTCAAAATCTCAACCGCACGCTTTGGGTCGTGACGGTCAACTTGGAAGTCCGCCCCAATTTCGACCAATCGCTGGCCTGCTTTCGCCAGGTCGGCCACTGCTGCAACCTTGAGACCTGCGATTTTGGCGAGTTGAATTGCCAACTGGCCAGTGGTGGTGTTTGCACCCCAGATAGCAATCCATTCTCCTGGTTTTGGTCGTTCAGACTCTTTGATGCCCCAGAAGACCTCCGATCTGATGTCGTCTGGAACGTGGAGTGGGTTTAGTCCCCGCGCGATGCCGA
>Ga0265798_10007378_pt1 | contig 14228 bp, 13 predicted proteins | sample P3T30metagenome_FD_192430 | JGI IMG/M metagenome (GOLD analysis project Ga0265798, IMG submission 192430) | Plant litter microbial communities from East Loma Ridge, Irvine, California - P3 T30 | ecosystem: Environmental > Terrestrial > Plant litter > Unclassified | place: USA: California...
GTAGTACCGCGAAATGGGTGCCAGCCGCGCCAAAAGCGCCCGGTAATTTTGTGCTGTTAATCACCTGACCAACAGTTTCCATGAAAACCGCCCTCATCACCGGTGCTAATAAAAGCATTGGCTTCGAAGCCGCCCGCCAGCTCCTCCAGCAAGGCTACTATGTGTACCTGGGCAGCCGCGACGCCCACAAAGGCCAGCAGGCCACAGACCAGTTAAAAGCCGAAGGCCTCACCCAGGTAGAGCCGCTCGTCATCGACGTGACGGATGGCGCGTCCATCGCCGCCGCCCGCGAAACGCTGGGCCAGAAAACACCGGTGCTCGATGTGCTCATCAACAATGCGGGCATCTCGGGTGGCATGGCCCAGCCCGCCACGAGCACGCCCCTCAGCACCATCAAGGAAGTGTTCGACACCAACGTGTTTGGCGTAATCGAGGTAACGCAGGCGTTTATCGACCTGCTGCAGCAGTCGCCCGCGCCGCGCATCGTCAACGTTACCTCCGGCCTGGGCTCGCTGACATTGCACAACGACCCTAGCTGGAAATACTACCAGGTGAAGGGCGCTGCCTACCAGCCCTCCAAGGCCGCCCTGAATGCCTACACCATCATGCTGGCCTACGAGCTGCGCGACACGCCCTTCAAAGTGAACGCCGTGGACCCCGGCTACACCGCCACCGACTTCAACCACCACAGCGGCCCCGGCACCGTGCAAGACGCCGCCGCCCGCGTGGTAAAAGCCGCCTTGCTCGGCCCCGATGGCCCCACCAGCCAGTTTTTCAGCGACGACAACGCGCCCGAAACCGGCATCAGCCCGTGGTAGGCAGCGCGGGCTTGTGGGCTACCCAGCGCCGGCGTACCCACTCGCTGCCTACAAGCCCGCGCCACTTACCTCGCGCCGCCCCAAACGGCCTCGCCCTGCTTACCATCCAGCCGCTGCCATTCCCGGTGGCGGCTGGCTTGTTTTCGGGCCTGTGGAAAAGAAAAACCCTCCCCCTAGCTGCTTAGCCGGGGGGAGGGGCAAGAAAACGTGGCCGGGGCTAGCCGCTCCCAGCCGGCATCAGGCAGCGCAACCAGCGGGCCGGCCAGCGCCCCGCTGCCCGCCCTTAGTAGGGTAGGTTGGTAAACACGCCGTTGGTGATGTTGCGGGTGGCGGGGGTGCCCGCCGGCAGGTTGCCCGAGGGGGCGCTGCTCGTAGCATCGGTGCCCAAAAAGCTGAAAGTACCCGAAAAGCGCCGCAGGGTCGGGTTAACGGCCGTCACGACCAGCGCGCCGCTCGTGGCGCTACCCGTCCCAAACTTGGCCGAGTAGTAGCTGGTAAAATCGGCGGCCATGTACTGCGCACTATAATTGTTGTTGTCCAGGGGGTAGGAGCCCACGGCGGGCGTCACGCCGGCCATATTGATGCTCACCGTGGGGCCGGGCGCCCCGCCCGGGCTCACCGAGAACGTGAGAAAGCGGTCGCCGGCCAGCGTTTGCGAAAACGCGTAGGGCGCCGTGACGGGCGCGCCATCTACGCGGAAGGAAACGGCCGCCCGCCCCACGGCTAGCGTCACGGTGGGCACGGGCGTGCCGCTGGCATCTAGGGTGGCGGCTACCGGCGCGGGGGCATCGTAGCCGGCGGCGGGCGCAAAGCTGAGGGTATACTTGCCCAGGGCCATTGTGCCGAAAGAATAGGCCCCGGTGCCCGTGGGCGTAGCCGTGGTGGCTTTGCCGCTGGCATCGGTGGCCGTCACGGTCACAACCGAATTGGCGGGCGTCACCTGGCCGCTGAGGGTAGCCGTTTGGGCCTGGGCTTGCGGGTCGTTGTTTTTGTTGTCGCAGGAAGTGGTGGCCAGGGTGGTGCCAATGGCCACGGTCACAGCCAGGGTGCGTAGAAAGTTAGACATGCAGAAAAAGTAGGTAGGTGAAATAAGCTCGCAAGATAGAGGCGATATAATTTTGGTAGAATTGTATTTTCTTTACGAGGTGCCCGCTGGCCGGGCAGGTTAGTAAAGCAGTGGCCATCAAGCTTGTTGAATGAAGGCCTTCCCAAGCTGGCTAGCCAGGCAAGCGCCTCGGCAACATGCCCGCTAAGAACCGGTGGCCAGGGTAGCAGCTAGCTGGGCCGTAGCAGTAGCACCGGGTGGGCGCCCCACGCGGCTAGCCGCCACAAGGTTGTAAAAAGGCCGGCCACGGGCCTTGGCTAGCGCGTTTGGCGATGGCAAAAAAGCCCCCACGATGACCGAAAAGCAGCAGCACGTAGCCACGCGGAGGGCAGAGTTCGTACTAGCCGAAGCCCTGCGCACTCCCCATTCCTCAGTAATAACCCTCCTTCATAATGGCAACCTTTGAAGACAACCTCGGCGGGCGCCTGGCCCTGCTCAGCCCCGATAAGCTCGACTCGGACCAGAAAAAGCTCTACAAGCAGTTGCAGGATACGATGGTGCCCTGGGCCGAAAAGTCGGGTTTCAGAGCCGATACCTACGACGACCGCCTCATCGGCCCTTTCAATGCCATGCTGCGCAGCCCCGCCATCAGCCAGGCCATCATGGGCGTGACGGCGGCCGAAGGCAAGGAAACCTCGCTCGATAAGAAAGTGCGGGAAGTGGTGATTTTGACCGTGGGCGCGGCCTGGCAGGCGGCCTACGAGCTGTATGCCCACGTGGCCGTGGGCCAGTCGGTGGGCCACGACGCCGCTACGGTGCAGGCGCTGGCCGCCGGCCAAAAGCCGGCCAGCCTCACCCACGACGAAGGCGTGGCCTACGACTTTACGCACCGCCTCGCTACCACCCACCAGATAGACGCCGAGCTGTACGAGCAGGCCGTCATCACCTTCGGCGAGAAAGGCGTCGTCGATATGATATACCTGGCCGGCCAGTACATGACCATCAGCGGGCTGCTCAACACCTTCGCGGTGCCCGCGCCGGCGGCCGGCTAGCCCACCACCGCTAGCCAGGGAGCCATGCCCCGGCAACTTGCGTATAGACCTGCTATGATTCCCCTCATCACCCAAACGCCCCGCCTCCTGATTTTGGCAGCTAGCCGGGCACTGCTCACGGCCGAGCTGCACAAGCCGCAATATTTTCCTACGCTGCTCGGGGCCGTGCTGCCCGCCAACTGGCCCCCCGGCGACTACGACCGCGAGGCCATGCAGTATTTTCTCGAAAAGCTGACTGCCGGGGGCCGCGATGCCGCCGGCTGGTATAACTGGTACGCCCTGCGCAAGGCCGAAGGCGACACGCCCCGCACCCTGGTAGGCACTGGTGGCTTCACGGGCCCGCCCACGGCAGGCGTGACCGAACTGGGCTACTCCATCGCGGCCGACTGGCGCAGCCAGGGCCTGGGCACCGAGCTGGTAGCCGGGCTGGTGCAGCAAGCCGCCGCCACCGGCCAGGTGCGCCGCCTGGTAGCCCACACCCCGCCCGAAAACGTGCTGTCGCAGCGCGTGCTGCTTGCCAATGGCTTCGTTTCCGAGGGCACCGATGTGAATGGCCGCCTGCGCTTTGAGCGCGCCGTGGAGCCCGCCCCGCACCCGCAGCTACGGGCCCCCGCCTAGCCAGCGCCGAACCCAAAAATGGCTCACCAAAAAGCCCAGCCACTTGCGGTGGCTGGGCTTTTTGCGCCTTATAAGCGAGCAGAAGCTATTTCTTCTGGGTTTTTACGGCTTTGCCCGAGGGCTTGTCCTTGATAACTTCCTCGTTGTCCTTCTCCTTTTTCTTGGTTTCGGGGTCGGTGTGGCTGGGGGTCTTTACGGTCGTAGACATGCTAGTGGGGGTTGGGAAAAGGTATGGCCGAGGTATACGGCTACCACGGCTACTTGGCTGATATTGCCCAGCTCTGACGGGCAATTTGGTGGGTAAGTATGCCGAATGGCTGCCGCTAGCTAGCTCACCAGCTGCGCCGCCAGCGCCGTCAGCGTGGAGGCCTGGCAGGTGGGCGGGGGCGCTAGCGGGTAAAGCGTCTGGCCCGGCCGCTCCAAAAAACCAGCCTGCAAGCCGGCGTACAGCGCCCCGGCCACATCCCAGCCGTGGGCGGCCACCAGCATGGCCTGGGCCGGGGCCACGCCGGCCTGCTCGGTGGCGAAGCGGTAGGTGTCGGGGTGGGGCTTGTAGCGCTGCACCGCGTCTACGCTCAGCACCTGCTCAAAGTAGTCGGTGAGGCCGGCAAACTGAAGCTGGGCAGCCAGCGTAGCCGGCGGTGAGTTGGAGAAGGCTACCAGGTAGTAGCCGGCATCGCGCAGCTGGGCTAGCCCGGCTGGCACATCGGCGTGAGCGGGTAGCTTGCTGAGTAGGGAGGTGAGGTCGTGCTTTTCAGCTTGGCTGAGCGGCTTGGTTTGCAGCATGTGGGCCGTCATGTCGAGCGCGGCATCGGCCAGGGTACCGAAGTTGAAGTACTCATCGGTAACGGTGGCTACCAGCGAGTGCTGCAACAGCAGGCCAAACCACTGATGGAAAGCCGCCGGATTGCCGAACGCGGCGTTGACGGCCTTCTTCAGCGGGCTCATATCGAGCAGCGTCTCGTTCACGTCGAAGATAATGACCTGCGGATTTGGCGGCGATAAGGAACTGAGCATGGGGCGTGGCGGGGGCTAATCGGGGAGTTGGTTGATGTCGCGCGGCTCGGTGCGGGGCTGGGCGTTCATGCGGTGGCGGTAGGCAGAGCTGGCCTCGTAGGCCTTGATGCGTACCCGGTTGATGGAGCCCAGCGGCAGGTGCGCGGGCAGACAGTGGAAGGGGTTGAAGGACAGCACGTCGTCGGCAAAAACGCGGCGGGCGGGGCTGAACGCCTCCTGCGCTGGAATCACGATTCTGCCCAGTGCCTGGTAAGGGCTCTGGTGCTGGGGCCAGTCGATGGAAGCATCTTCGACGGGCATGGCCTGGAGGTCGGTGCAGAGCTGAGCACGCAGCTCGTACTCAGCGCCCTGCGTGCGAAAAAAATCGACCACCAGGTCGCGCCAGCCGTCTTCTTCCTGGATGTTTTCCTCCTGGCCGGCCAGCGCTTTTACGTTGGCAGAGAGCGGGGCGACGCCTATTTTAGCCACGTAGTCGCCGAAGCGGATGGCGCCGAGCGTGGTGTAGTTTTCGCCCAGGATATTGTTTTTGGGGTGCTTGGGGGCTACCACGGGCACCTCCTTTTTGCTGCCCACGGCTTCCAGAACTTTATCGGCCAGCACGGCGGCTTCGGTGATGAGGCTTTGCACGAACTCGGGGCCTTGCATTATTTTTTCCTGGCGCAGCTGCATGTCGTGGTAGCTTTTGACATCGCCGGTCGGGATGATGGTGTCGTTCACCAGTAGAAAGTCTTGCGTCACCTCGTCGGCCTGCTCGGCCAGGAATTTTTTGCCCTCGACGCCGATAATTTTCACCGCCAGGCCCTTCACCGCCGGAGCGGTGTCGGAGCCGATGGTGCCCGGCGCCGACGACAGCCGGATGATAACCGGATACGTCCGGGCTTCCTGAAACATACCCTGGGCCAGGTGCGCGGGCAGGTTGGGATAAATGTGCAGCTCGCCGCGCAAAATGCCGTGGCTCTTGGCGTGGGCGTCGCGGATGGCGTGGCGGTGTTTTTCAAACATCAGGCGGTTGACCCGCGCCATCGAGGCCACGGTTTCGTCACCTAGCTGGTCTTCATTGGGTTGGGTTTCTTCGACGCCATCGGCAAAGCGCACGTAGGGAAGCGAGGTGGGAGAAGTGGTCATGAATGTGGAAAAGGGAGTGGCTGTTACTCTTGACGATACGTGCGGTCGGGGCGCAGGTTTTATAGCCCAGGTTATTTGCAAGATTCCTTTGGCAGCTGCCGCAAGCTGTGGGCTGCGCCAGGCCTGCGGCCGCCGCTCCCGGGGGCGGGGCGGCAAAGCCGATACCGACCGGCTAGCGGCGCAAGGGTGGCTGTTGCTAACGGCTGAATTACGCCAGCAGGCGCAGCACTTCGCGGGCGCGGGCCTGCACCTGGTCGCGGGCGTAGGCGGTGCTGAGGGCAGCGGCGGCGGCCTCCGCCACGCGGGTGGCGTGGGCGTGCAATACGGCGCGGCGGCCCGGTACCTGGGTGCGGCTGCCGGCCGTGCCCAACGCCGCAAGTAGGCGCAGGTACACGGCCAGGTCGCCCTCACCGGCCAGCAAAATCTGGTCGAATGCCGTGTTGACGAGCGCGGCAAACGAGGGCTGTAAGGTGATGACACGCACCGGGCCACCATCGTCAGAGCGCAAGGGGTCGGCAAAGCGGCGGGTGGCCAGGCTAGCCACCAGCGCCCCCAGGTAGTCGATGCAGATGACGGCCGTGGAGGTGTCGTTGATGCCCGGCGACAGCGCCTTGAGGGCAATATCCACGAGCTGGCGCACGCCAAAGCCGGCATCCTGCTCGGTTGTGCGCTGGCGGCCCACGCCAAACTGGTCGTTTAGCTCCGCCGTCAGCTCTTCGGTGAGCGGCAGGGGCGCGCCCGCTCCGTAGCGCGCCATCGAAACCAGCGCCGCCCCTTCGGCCACAAAGCTGCCCACGCCGCGCTCCATGCGTACCACGCCGCCTACGCGCCGGGCCAGCGCCAGTAAGCCTTCCTCGTTGATTACCTGCACGTAGCCCGTGGCGGCGGCTGGCACCGGTACCCAGGCTAGCTCATCGGCCTGCGCGAAGAGCGCCTGCTGGGCCGGCTCGCTAGCGGCGTCGCCCAGCTCCTGCGGAAACAGGCGCCGGATGGCGGCCGCCGTCTCATCGGCCACGCCGCCAATAATAACGCCCGCCTGCATGACCGAGGCAATGTGGTGGATGAAAAACACCAGCACCCCAATGCCCAGCAGCGCCAGCACCAGCCCGCCCGTAACGGCCAGCGGCGGCACAAAGCCACCCTCGTCGCCGTCGCGGATAGTGCGCAGCACCAGCAGGCAATACACGAAAATGCTTACGAAGGAGCCCAGCACCATTTGGTTGACGCGGCTGCTCATAAAATTGCGCAGCACCCGCGACGTATACTGGCTCGCTACCTGCCCCAAGGTGCTCAGCGTGAGCGAAAAGCCGAGTGAAGCCACTGTCATCATGGAGCCCGCAATGGCCGTGAGTACGCCCCGTGCGCCCGCCGCGCCGGCCCCAAACAGCAGGGGATAATTCTTGGCCCAGCCGTGGTCGATGTGCAGGTCGAGGCTTACCAGCCCGTAGGCCAGGCCCATCGCGCTGGCTACCATCAGGGTGGGCACAAACCAGAGGCTGGCGTTGATATCGCGCCAGAGTGTATGCAGTTTATTCATCAACCGGACATACTGCCGAGCTTCGGCCGGGGTTGCCACCGGTGGTTGGCAGGAGGCGCGCTTACCTTGCGGGCAGCCTGCTGTTAGGGGCCGTTTTATGAGAAAAATCGTGTTTCTGCTGGGCTTGCCGGTGGCCGCGCTGCTGGCTGGCGTAGCCCGCCGCCCCGCGCCCTTAGCCGTTAGCTACGACTTAGTAATCACCCACGTAAGCGTGGTAGACGTGGCCAGCGGCCACCTGCGGCCCGAGCAGTCGGTGGCTGTGGCGGGTGGCAAAATAGTGCGCGTGGGGCCGGCTGCGCAGGCCCACTACGCCGCCCGCCAAACGGTAGACGGTACTGGCCGCTTCCTGCTGCCGGGCCTGTGGGATATGCACGTGCATTTTCGGGGCGGCGACACCTTAGCGGTGGCCAATAAAAAGAGCCTGGCGCTGTACCTGGCCCACGGCATCACGACGGTGCGCGACGCGGGCGGCGACCTCACGCCCTTTATTTTTCAGTGGCGCCAAGAGGAGGCGGCTGGCACGCTGGCCGGCCCGCGCATCTTCACCTCCGGCCCTAAGATTGACGGCCCCGGCGCCACCTGGCCCGGCTCATTGGAAGTGGCGACGCCCGCCCAGGTGAGCCGCGCCCTCGACTCGCTGCAAAAGCTGCGCGTAGACTACGTGAAGATTTACGACAGCAAAATCTCGGGCGACGCCTACCTCGCAACCATCAGCCAGGCCGAAAAGCGGGGGCTGAAAACCACCGGCCACATGCCGTATTCGGTAACGCTGGGCGCCGCCGTAGCCCAGGGCCTCGACGCCACCGAGCACCTCTACTACGTGCTTAAAGCCTGCTCTGGTAAGGAGGATAGCCTCACGGCGCTGGTGCGCAATAGCCTGAGCACGAGCAAGCCACTCGGTTTGTTTGCGCTGCTGCCAGCCGTGTACGATACTTACAGCCCGGCCGCCGCCCAGCGTATTTTCCGGCTCATGGCCCGCCACCACACGGCCGCCGTGCCCACGCTGGCCATCGGCCACACCCTGGCCGGGCTAGCCGAAAGCGACCACGCCCACGATACGCTACTCGCCTACATCGACCCCAAAATCCAGCGTACCTACGCCAAGCGGCTAGCCAGCGCCCGGCAGCAGCCGGCCGCCGGCCGCGCCTTTACCCAAAAGCTGGAAGCCAGGTTTAGCAGCCTGGTGCCGCAGATGCAGGCGGCCGGCGTCACCATCCTGGCGGGGTCGGATAGCGGGCCGTTCAACTCGTTTACGTACCCCGGCGCGTCATTGCATGACGAGCTGGTGCTGCTGGTGCGGGCGGGCCTCACCCCCGCGCAGGCCCTGCGGGCCGCCACGCTCAGTGGCGCCACCTTTATGGGGGTGGCTGGCCGCAGTGGCAGCATTGCCGAAGGCAAGGATGCTGACCTGGTGCTGCTGACGGCCAATCCGCTGGCTGATATTCGCAACGTGCGCCACATGGCGGCCGTGGTGTCGCGGGGCAAGCTGTACGCCCGCGCTGACCTGAACCGGCTACTCCAAACCATTAAAAACAAGTAGCGCGGGCTCGGTAAGCCGCGTCCCGAGCGCGCCGTGGGGCAACGCGGGGACGCGGACTACCGAGCCCGCGCTCTACATAAGGTGGTTGCTTTAGGCCCGGCCCATCTGGCGCAGGAACGCGACGTGCGAGGCCACGGCGTAGCGCATCTTGGGGTATTCCTGGTAGGGGAGGTTGAACTCGGCGCAGGTTTCGCGGATGATTTTGCTCAGATTGGGGTAGTGCACATGCGAGATTTTGGGGAACAGGTGGTGCTCTACCTGAAAGTTGAGGCCGCCCACTAGCCAGCTAATCACGCGGTTATCGGTGGCAAAGTTGGCGGTGGTGCGCAGCTGGTGAATGGCCCAGTCGTCCTCCATTTTGCGGGTAGTGGCGTGGGGCACCGGGAAGGCCGCCTGCTCCACAGTGTGGGCTAGCTGAAACACGATGCTGAGCGTGAAGCCCGCGACCGCGCCAGCCAGCAGAAAGCCACCGAGCCAGGCGCCGAAACCCACCATGTACACCGGCAGGGCAATGTAGAGGCCAAGATTCAGGATTTTAAAGCCCCAGAAAATCAGGTGGTCGTTGGTGCTCATCGGCTTGAGGGCCACGCTGCCAATCTTGCGGCTGAAGTACTTCTGGTAGTCGGTAAAAAACACCCAGGAGATGTAGAGCAGGCAGTAGAAAAAGCCGAAATACAGGTGCTGAAAGCGGTGGGCGCGGTGGCGCGGCTGGTCGGGCGTCATGCGCATCCAGGGCCGGATGTCAAGGTCGTCGTCTACGCCGTCGATGTTGGTGTACATGTGGTGTACAGTGTTGTGCTTGGCATCCCACATGTAGCTGCTGCCCCCAAATACGTTGAGCGTGAACGCGGCCACTTTATTGAGCCAGCCGTGGCGGCTGAAGCTGCCGTGCGCGCCGTCGTGCATCACGTTGAAGCCAATGAGGGCCAGCACGCCGCCAATGGCCACGCACTCGACCAGTGCCCAGGCCGTGGGCGGGGTGAAGAACACGAGGTGCACGTAGAGCACGATGAAGGCACCCAGCAGGAGCAAGGCCTTGCCGAGCAGGGCCCCGTTGCCGGTTTGGGCCTTGCCCGTGGTGGCGAAGTACTCGGCCGTGCGGCGCTTGAGTTCGGCGTGAAACGAGCGCGGGGGCGCGAAGCGAGGAAGCAGCATAAGGGTAAGAAAGCCAGCGTGATGCGCGCAACGAAGCGGGCCGCTGCAAGCGGGGCCGCATCGCCGGTAGGCGGCTACAGCGGGCTTCTGCACCTTGCACAAGCCAAAAAAGAAGTACGCACCAGCCGAGGCTTTTGGACTGCCCGGTCACGTAATCTTCACAAAACTACAACTGTAGAGCTAGCGCCGAAGTGCGCCCGGGGTGGCGAATGCCCGAATGTTGTGCCTGGGCTAGCCCGCGAGCGGGCGCACGAGGCAGCCACAAGGCGGCCGGCCCCGTACAAGGCCGGTACGTTCTTTCACCTTTTCCCTTTCGCCATGTACCGCTTTTTGTTAATGGCCCTGCTGTTTGTCGGGGCTGGGCTGGGCCGGCCGGCCGTGGCCCAAACGGGTGCCGACTTGCCTGCCCGCCCCGTGCCCTTCACCTTCGTCACCGACCAGGGTAACCTGCTGAGCGCCGCCGATGCCAAAAAGCTCGAAGGCGGCCTGCGCAGCTACGCTGAAAAAACCGGCACCCAGGTAGTAGTAGTGACCGTGCCCACGCTGGGCAGCCGCTCGGTGGCCGACTACGGCCGGGCATTGGGCACCGCCTGGGGCGTGGGCCAGCGCGACAAAGACAATGGTCTCGTGGTGCTCATTGGCGCCAAGGAGCATAAAGTGACCATTCAGCCCGGTTCGGGGCTAGCCAGCAGCATTACGCCCGCCGTGGTGAGCCGCGTTATCAACCAGCAAATGACGCCCGCTTTCAAGCAGGGCAACTACTTTACGGGCCTGCGCGCCGGCCTCAACACCTTGATGGTAACGGCTAACCCCAGCTCGAACCCACGCAAGGAAGCTGGCGCGGCCACTGCCGCTACCAGCAGTGAGCTGACCGACAACCCCGCCAGCGCTGCCTCGGCCATGCAGTCGCAGACGGCTGACCCCACCAGCACGCAACAAATGGATACGCCGGAGCCCGCTTCGTCGGGTATTGGCATGGGTACGCTGCTGATTGGCGCGTTGGTAATCGGGGGCGTCCTGTTTTTCGTGATTCGGATGTTTCGCAACCGGAGCAACGCTGCCCAGCAGGGTGGCCAACCCAATTTTTACCCTAACCAAGGCGGCGGCAACCGGCCCAACCAGAACCCCGGCCAGCCCAATTTCTACCCCAACCAAGGTGGTAATATGGGTGGTGGCAACATGGGTGGCAACTACGGCGGCGGCTACCCCAACCAGGGCGGCAACAGCGGCAGTGGCATGGGGGGCATCTTGGCAACTGGCGCGGCCGCAGCAGCGGGCGCGTACATTGGCAATCGCATGTCGCACAGTTCGGATAACGACTCGGGCCAACATCTTAGCGGCGATACCAATGCCGATACATCGAGCCTGGGGGCCGGTGCGGGGGCAGCGGGTGCGGCTGGTACCGGTGCAGCGGGCGACTATTTTGCCGACCGCAACGGTGGCAGCGCCGACAGCGACAGCAGTCCCGATTACTTCTCGGGCAACGAATCGGGGGGCGATTCATCAGGCGATTATTTCTCGTCCGATAATTCTTCCTACGACGACACCTCGTCGGACGATACCGGCGGCGGGGGCTTCGACAGCACCGACGATAACAGCGGCTCCTGGTAAGCTACCCCAGCCGTTAGTCACGAAAACAGCCACCCGGTTTCGGGTGGCTGTTTTTAATTTAGGTGGAGTGGGGGCGCGTGGTTTGTGCCAGCGGGTTGGCTATCCGCCGCAGGCTAGCGCTTGGGCATGGTGGCGCGGGGCGGTCCCACTTTGATAACGCCGCGCTTGGGATGGTTTTTAGCATAGCGGCGGTGGTAGCGCCAGCGACCCAGCGCGCCCATGCGGCGCCAGCGCTTGCGGGCGTCGCCGCGGTGCTTGTAGGAGGTGTAGCGCGGCCGGTGGCTGCCGGGGCGCGGGCGGGCCACGCCAGCCTCGGCCAAGCTGAGCAGCGCGCACAGCAGAAGTAAAATAAAACGGCGCATAGGCGGTAGAAAAAGGAAGGGGGAGGCGAGGCGCTCTCAAGAAACGCGCCGCCTTGCTAGTACGCAGCCCGCTAGGCGGTTGGTTTTGGCCAACTGCTAAGGGAGCGGCCGCCACATTGGCCCGAGACTACCCCCAGCGCTTGCTTCATAGTTTTACAACACCCAGCCCACGAAGAGGAGCTTGCCTTTACAAGGCAGAGGCATAAGCTAGTGTTATGCAAAGCTTTAAGCTGGTTGCGGGCGCCGAGGCTGGCACAAAAGAAAACGTAGTAGCTATTGCACGTGCTGCTTTCCGAAACCGCGCGAGTTGCTGCCCTCGCCCGGGGCCAGCGCCCTCACGCACTTCATCTACCAAACCATCCCGAAAACGGGCAGCAAAATCTGGTTCAGCGGCCTCTGGGCCAGCCAAAACGCCGGCCGCGACGGCGAGCGTAGCGTAGAAGAAACCCAGCCCGCCGATGGCTGAGGCTAGCTGCTGGCCCACGGCCCCACCATCATCCAAACCGACCGCTCCGCCGAGCTGCTGCCCTGCCTGCGCCAGCGCAAGCTGTACAAGTAAGCTGATAAGTTGCCAATAAGTAAAGGCTAAAAGTCCGCGCTACTGCCAGCCCAGCGCTTTTTTGAGGCGAAAGTAGAGGTCCGTATTCTGGTACATACCGGTGAATAACTCACTGCCGGGGCCATAGGCGAAGACGGGGACCATAACGGCGGTGTGCTGGTGGCTGGCAAAGCTGGCGACTACCTTGCCGGCCGGCGCGTCGCCTTCTACTAGACTGTAGCCGCCGGTTTCGTGGTCGGCAGTGACGATTACCAAGGTTTCGCCATTGGCGGCGGCGAAGGCGAAGGCCCGGCCCACCTGCTGGTCGAAGTCCAGTACTTCCTGCACGTTGTAGGTTGTGTTGTTGAAGTGGCCCGCGTCGTCAATCTGCGAGCCTTCTATCATCAGGAAGAAGCCATCTTGGTCGCGGCCCAGGATTTCGAGGGCTTTATCGACGCCCAGGCGCATGTAGGCGGCAGTACGCTCGGCTACCGGCCGGGGGCCGCCGGGGGCCAGCAGGGCCACGGCCTTGGGGCCGGTGAGGGTGGCGGCTTCGGCGGGGGTGGTGGCTACCTGGTAGCCCTGGCGCTGCCAGGTGGCGAGCAGGTTTTGGTGGTCTTGGCGCTGGGTAAAATACTGGAGGCCGCCCGCGTACATAAAGTCGATGGGCGCGGCGAGGTACTTGGTGGCGATGGCCTCGTGCTCGTTGCGGTTGGGGTGCACAATGGCGAAGGCGGCGGGCGTGGCATCGGTCAGCTCGCAGCCCACCACCATGCCGGTGGCCTTGCCGTGCGCCCGCGCATCGTGCATAATAGACCTAAACTGGTGGCCCGCCGAGTCGGTGCCCAGGGCGGCGTTATAGGTCTTGTGCCCAGTCGCCATTGCCGTAGCGCTGGCCGCCGAGTCGGTGATTTTGCCGTACTGATTTTGGGTCAATGACAGCCCCGTGGCCTGCGCCTGCTGCATAAACAGCTGCCCGTGGTTAGCCAGTATACCGCCCATTACCTGGGCCGGCCCCATGCCGTCGCCAATCATAAAAATGACGTTCTTGATGGGCTTGCGCGGGCCGGCATACGGCGCGAGCAGCGGCACTACGTAGGCGGCCTGCGGGGCCACGTACTGGGTTTTGTACAGCGGCACCTCGGGAGTGGGCGGCGGGGGCGGCTGGTGCTTAAGCGCTTCAATAACGACGCTACGTGAAGGCGCCGGGGCCGGGGCTTGGGCGTGCGCCAGCTGGAAGATGATGCTACTCAGGAGCAGCGTGCAAAGGCGGAAATGCATGGGCAAGAGCAGGCGGGTTAGAAAAATGGGCGGCTAGCGCACCCGGCTGGCGATGATGGTTTGGGCTAACTCGGCTAGCTCATCGGCCCCCACCAGCAGGCTGGGGTAGGTGAGTAGCACGCGCCACATGGTGCGGCGCTGGGCGGGCGTGGCGGCCGGCAGGTTCCAGAAGCGGAGGCGCTGGCCGGTGCGGGTAGCCAGGGCATCCCACTGGCGCAGGCGGGCAGCCTCGGCAGCGGGGAATGGCCCGGTGCCGTTCCAGCGGAAATGGGCTTGCCAGTCGGCGTTGAGGGTGGGGAGGGCCGCCGCTAGCCTGGGTTGCAGGTCGGCGGGCAGCTGGCCATCCAGAAACACCAGGCGGGCGCTATCGGCCAGCACGTCGGCGCGGGGGTAGCCGCCGGTGAGAATGACGCGCACGCCGCCCGGCTGCGGGTGCTGCGGGGTGGTGAGCAGCGTGGCGTAGCGGGCCAGCACCCGCCGCAACTGGGCGTAGGTGGCCGGGCCGGCAGTTTTGAAATCGACGAAGAGC
>Ga0265798_10007379_pt1 | contig 14224 bp, 13 predicted proteins | sample P3T30metagenome_FD_192430 | JGI IMG/M metagenome (GOLD analysis project Ga0265798, IMG submission 192430) | Plant litter microbial communities from East Loma Ridge, Irvine, California - P3 T30 | ecosystem: Environmental > Terrestrial > Plant litter > Unclassified | place: USA: California...
TTCTGGGGACTTCCAATGAGCAGAGTCGGCGGTGGAGGACGTGGCGTTCAGAGCGCAAACAATTCCTCCGCGCTCGACGAAATGCGAGCGCCCTTCCTTTCCTCGCTGGCATTGTCTGATAAAACATGCAATCTCATCAGCCTTCATATAGCATTCCAGCGACCGGACTTCCCATCATGGTAGTGGGCAGCTTGGCGATCCCGCCGCACATTCTCGCGAAATTCGATACCCACGGACCCGCACTCTCATCGTGTAAGCTTCCGATCTCAGCAGAAATTCGCAGTGGGACTTGAGGACTACGAGCAGTTCCTCGGCCCCAATACCAGCATCACGCTGCCCCAACCGTACATCATTGCACACGGATGGGTCACCAGCGTCTGGTTCAAAGGGGAATTTCACGGAGAAGAACATGACCCTCTATTCACAGTCCAGTGGCCCATACCAACGCATCGCGTCTCTCGACCATGAACGCTGAGACCCTAGTACAGTTCCGGCGCCAATATCTATGTGAGTCCTTCCAAGTCCTTCTTCTCGGCGGCGCGATATGTCACGACGACGGCAGCATCCCCCACGGCTGGAAAGATGTGCATACCTTACCCCTGCATCGCCTGCGAAATGGGGAAGTACATGCGGCTGGGCGTAGTGACTTTAGTCTTCTCGGTCACCCATCTGTCGACGCAAAAAACGGAACGATGAGAATCAAGGAGCTTTTCAAAGCTTGGCGAGTGGTTCCGCAATGCCAGTGTGGATGTCTGATAGTGGAAGAAGCGATTTCCGAGCAGTACTTGGGAGGACGATAATCACATCATAGAGTGGAAGAAGGCTGAGGTCCTGCTCCTCCGAGATCTTGACCGAGACTATCCTTGTCAGCATCTGCATTATTCGTATGTGGTACTGTTAACACTGTTATTGTGTATGTCTGAAAATAGAAGGATGAGCGTAGTATAGCACCGAAGTGCTCTGTAGACACATACACCTTCTCCACCCCAAAAGTTAGAAGTTCCGAACTAGTTCTAGCTCTCGGAGCGTCTCTTCCGGTGTCGATATCGTAATATCTCCGTCAGGATCGGTCTAGTGGTGATAATGGTGGACTTGTCGGAGCTTGCGAACAATCTGGATGCAGAACGGTTTTGGGCCATGGAGAATTGCAACCGCAGATATCAGAGGTAATTTTTGTGTCTTTGTGCTGTTGAAGCTCTTGAGCAATGTAGCAGCGTCCCCTCGAAAATCTACTGGTATGGTTGCGGAACGAGATCCTGTCACTTTGCACCACGGTCCACCCCTCAAAGCTGAATGTTCAGGTGGAGAGATAAACGGTGCGGCGTGTCGCGATCACCCTTTCCTCTTCTGAGCATTCGGGTAGTAGTCATTATAAGATCATAGATGATTATTTAGACTAGATGATGAGCAGATGGAAATAGAACGTCTACTAGACTCAAGTACGTAGACCGGTGAATACAGCAAATCCAATAGATGTACATGATCTTGAACCCAAATTCCCGGAAACCAGAGGCTACCTTACACCCCAACGCATACGTTGGTTCTAGCCCACATGTTTCTGCAATCAGAGCCAACACCAGAGTTCCACTTGACAAAGTCAGCAAGAGTGATCTTCTGGTAGCTGATGATCTGGCCGCAGGTAACGTTGTCAGCTACATAATGGAATTTCTTGCAGTTGGTCACCATCCCAGGTTGTGTAGGTTGGGGAGTCTGAATCCCGTTGCCAGCTGATGTTGTTGTAGTTGCAGGCTTTGTTGTAGACGTTGCTCCAATGACACCAACACAGACGTTGACCAATGCTTGCATACCAGAGCAGTCGCTCTTTACGGTAGGGTTCCACTTGGCGAAATCAGCAAGTGTGATCTTTTGATAGCTGAGAATCTGCGAACAGGTGACGCCTGAAGCTACCCAATGGAACTTGTTACAGTTTGTGATCATTCCCGGCTGCGTGGGTTGTGGAGTCTGAATGCCGTTCCCAGCCGTGGTAGTAGGACTCGGCTTTATCGTGGTTGTAGTCGGCTTAGGGGTTGAAGTAGTTGTGCCTCCAATAACACCAACACAAACGTTCACTTCGGCCCACATGCCGGAGCAGTCATCGAGGACTGTGGGGTTCCATTTGGCGAAATCAGCTAGAGTGATCTTCGCATAGCTAATGACATCGCTGCACCCAACATTCTTTGCAATCCAGTGAAACTTATTACAGTTGGAAACCATGCCGGGCTGGGTAGGTAGCGGCGTTGCAATGCCATTTCCGGTGGGCGTAGGCTTGACCGTCGTGGGCACAACACTCGAAGGGGGAGGAGCAGAAGGTGTCCCAGGAATGCCAACACAGTAGTAGGTAGCAGCCCAGATACCCCCACAGTCTTCTCCAACAGCAGGGTTCCACGCGACGAACTCAGATAGAGTGAAGGTGCCGTACTTTTTGACAATGTTGGCGCAGTTGTCGTTCTTGACAGTGAAGTAGAAGTTTGTACAGCTTTCAATCAAGCCTTCTTGTGTTGGCGATGGTTTTGCAGGGGCAGTCGATGTGGGCTTCACAGATGTCGAGGTGGATGGTGCTGTTGGGGTTCCGGGGATGCCTACGCAGTAGTAGGTCTTGGCCCAGATGCCCGCACAGTCAGAACCAACTGCTGGGTTCCATTCGATGAACTGAGCTTCTGTAAAAGTACCATATTTCTTTGCAATCTTTTGACAGTTGTCGTTTGCGACGGCAAAATAAAAGTCGGTGCACGAATCGATAAGGCCTTCCTGGGTTGGTGACGGTTTAGACGGCTTGGTGGGAGACGGAGAGGCCGATGTGGATGTCGGAGTGGAACTCGTTGGCTCTGGCTTACGAGTGACCTCTACACAGTATGAATTGCCAACTTTGATTCCGCTGCAATCATCCTTGACCGACGGATTCTAATTGTTGTTAGCAGGGCAACGTTGGCAGAGTGGTGTTTGTACCCAAGCAACAAAGGTGGCATGGTCGATTCCCCAGTAATCCTCGAAATACTGGCAGTTGTCGGATTCACTGTAAGCAGTGTCGTGGTAACTGCAATCAGGATCTGTGTCTGGTTCGACAGGGCCGCTTTGGCGCTTGATAGCACCAGCGGTCGCAAGGGCCGCGAAGCTCAGAAGTGCGATAAAAGACCTCATTTCATCAGACTGCTTGAGATGATAGCAGAAACGCTCGACAACTGTGGCAGGCAAAGATGTTGATGCTAGCACTCAGCATGTTATATACATACGGGCTTGAGATTTTCCTTTCACGTCCACACTAATCTAACAGTAGCGGGAAATGAACACAGCCGCTTCAATAACTTCAATATACGAAAATGGAAAGGTCTGGCTTGATCCATCTTAGGCATCGTTCATCATGGTTCATGAGTGTTGAGACAAGTATCACTGTCCCATGTCTTCCAGTTCTTGTTAGACTCTCACTAGACCGCGGTTCCACCCGTGCCAAGGTATACCGTAATGAAGTAGTTTCATTAGAGATGTGGATAATACCCTAATAATTTGCCTTCCGTGCCGCACTACCAACAGGCTTCGCGTAGCTTAGTGGCGGCAAAATGCAGCTGCAGCCCGCCTGTTTGGACCGTGGCGGCAAAATGCAGCTGCGGCCTGCCTGTTTGGACCGTGGCGGCAGAATGCAGCTGCGGCCTGCCTGTTTGGATCGTGGCGGAACAAGGCAGCGGGACAGCGCATGGGCTCTCGCTCATAGGATTGGTTCGCTACATAGCGTCTGCTTGGCTCTTGGCGAGTCTCCAGTATTTACATATCTTCTTATGGTTGGCCTTACATCTCTTATATTGCGTGAGATACAATATCCGGGCTGCAGTAAGCAGAGATATCGACCATGGAGCCTGTTCACGAGCATGAATCAACACTGCTCAACCCGGGAGCCGAGTATGGCAATTTGCCATTCGACCAGTTTGTCCTAGTCAGTGTAATTACTTTATTTCTGTCTGCCATCTGCTAACGCGATGTGCAAAGACTAATTGGGATTTCGATAAAGCGGAAGAGAACGATCAGGAGCAGTGGAACGACCTTGCTTCCAGATGGCTGTCGATGAGCCACATTGATCGCAGTGTGGGTGCCCTGTTCGCGACGAATTGCATAAAGTACTGCAAAATGTGCTAAACTAAGATTTGCATTAGCCGTACTGGAGAATATGCAGTCCCGCGGATAGTCCCCATCCTGATGCGCCATATCTGCCACCGCAATCACAGATTCAGCGTATATTGGCTCCGCACCAGACGATCACCGAGCGCAATGTAACTCAGAAATTCCTGAGCCATATCCCTCACCCAATCTGGATCCGTACTTGTTATGCGGTTGAACTCGACACTGCTTACCAGGAAATGTTCGAGGGCGGTCAAACAGACTTTGGGCCGGAAATTGTTCTTGACGACGAAAGTCTGTATGGTCAATATGGGCACGACTGGACAAAGGTTTTCCTGCGTCTGCCTCAACTCATAGACAGTGTCGTCTATTACAACGATGGGCACCCGGAGGATGACGAAAGCCGGCTTGCAATCTCACCACCTAACGATGAGGCGAGACTGCCGTTGTACAACGCAGTCATGAAGTCGAAATCTATTTACTACCTTTTCGACGAGGAAGCAGTACAAGAAAAATTGGTCAAGGTGCATTTTCTCGACATTCATGGACAGTCGGTGTGGTACAATAAAATCAGGCCAGATCACATCCAAGATTTTGAAGCAGGTCCTAGCGGAGGCCATCTGTCAGGGCACCTCGAAAACTGTGGGGATGATCCCTCTTTATTGGATCCAGGAACGTTACTGTATGCTGAAGAATGAAACATCGTTCCGATAAATTGTATACAGAGAACAACCCTATCAACTTGCGCTATCTTGATATCCTACGCTCTTCCCGCCGTTCCTCTGTAACTCAGTCAGCATTAGTAGGGTACGGTGGAAAGCAAGTGCTTGGGAAGGTTGTGCTAGGTAGTGGATCTCCAGTCGTCTCAGGCTCGCAATACCTCTCGAGTAGCACGGAGCACACGTTGCTGAGCAAACCCCAATCAAAACCGGCATCCCAATGTTGCTCCGTGATTGGGCAGTTCTTATAGTAAGCTGCAAGTGTTGGGTCCACGCTTGCTGTCCACTTCGCTGTCGTTGTCGGTACGTCCCAGGTGGTCGGTTGATTGGTTAAGGGAGTACCCTGTGTAGGTCCTGGTACCCAACTGCCGGCCGGCCAAGTCCACGTATCATTCCAGGACGCTGTCGCGGTGAAGTCATATCTATCTGTACCAGGAGGCCTGGTAGACTAGCATCAGCTTGGTCGTAACATCGATTCCAAGGAAAACATACGTGACACAGATCGAACGGCCAGCCAATGCGGTCATATTGCTGCAGCCAGTTTGTAAGGTTGGGTTCCATTGCACGAGCTCAAGCTTTGTAAATCCGTAGGTATCGATGATATCCTTGCAGGATTCTTGTGGCTTTATCTACATCACAGTAGTCAGTAGGACTCATGACATCAAAGCGTAGCCACCTACGGTGTGGAGTTTGCAAGCGTCCCTTATGCACACCGGTCTGCCAATGCCAAACGCATTGCAATGGAAGTCGATCCCGTTCAAGGACAGGAATCTATCGATCGCCAGACCATTTGCTGCTGCCACGGACTCACAAGTGTCACCCTGCTTGACAGTGTATCTCTCGCCTCCCCAGCAAGAATTACCGGCTTCGCTGGTACTTCTAGTCATTTGTCAGTATATTGCTGAATGTATAGCCATGATTACTTACGTCGGTTGTGCAGTGCTTGGCTGAGCTGTCTTGGTGACTGGAAACTTTGTTGATGACACTTGACACGATGACAGAATCGAGGTAAAGCCTTCGGTGTCAATTTTGCCAACGTCGCTGTCTGAGTTCAACAAGCCAGCAAGGTACTTCAAAGTACAATCGTCGCAGAAACCGACTTCTCGATTGACGATCTTAGGGTAGCAGAAGTCGTTCGCGGAAGTTCCAGTACTACATGCGACATCGCGTGCCCACTTGATAGGCGCGACCAAAGACCCTGCAGATTCTTGAATTCCAGTTCCAAAATCGTAAATGGTAGATCCACACTGCGTGTTGACATTTGCGATGTAGGTGTTGAGCGATGAGGAACATGAGGAACTGCAATATTTACTGAGGAATGTCTCGTTGAACGGCACATCTTTCCCAATATCAGCTGGCCTAACGAATCGTGGGCTACAAGCTATGTCAGCAGCCATGACAGCTTTACACGTCGCAGGTACCGCTGCAGGCAGCATTACGGGCGCCGTCCAGAGCTTGATACAATTACCAGCCTCTGACAAAATGCCGATAAGGACAAGCAGGACAAACATCCTGAGACGAAGAAATGATATTTTCGAAAGCGTTACAGAGATTGACTGCAATTGTGGGAAAATAAGTAAACGAAGCTGTGGGATAGTGAGCGAAGGAGTGTATTGTTGCCCGACTTCTGCAGAAAATTAGAAGGAAACGAAACAAGTGTGCCGCGGTCTGGTTGTATCAGCCTTATTCTCACCCGTTGTTGGAAAAAATATCCATTATTCAGGCCACCCGCAGTTCGACGTATACTCATTTCGCTTAACCCGAAATTGGCACACCTGCACGGTAATACAAGGTTTGCAATCCAGCATGGCGAGCTGCAGATAAAGCTTTCTCTGCCGTACCCTCCACTACGTTTCTTCCGTGAGAAAAGCCGATTTTGCGGCTAGTCTCTGCTATCGTCGATGCATACTCATATCGCTTAACCCGAAATTAGCACACCTGCACAGTGATACAAGGTTTGCAATCCAGCGTGGCGAGCATGCAGATGAAGCTTTCTCTGCCGTACCCTCCACTACGATTCTTCCGTGAGAAAAGCCGATTTTGCGGCTAGTCCCTGCTATCGTCTTCGGGTGAGATTGTGGACGGGATACAGTGCTGACGCAGGGGGATCTCCGAACGCGGCTAGCACCGTCCACAACGGCCCGCAGACCAAGTTGGGTAAGGCCATAGCAGCGGCTGACATTAGGGTCTTTGGTACATCTCTATACTCAGCTACATACATCTGAAGGTTTTCTTTCTCGTTCTGATCTTTTTCAAGTCATTCCTTATCGAGGCCTTTGTGCCTTCTCACACTCGTTGTACCCTTACCTTCAATATGGGTAAGCCTCGAGGCCGTTGGGCCTACACAGTACTTCCTATGTTCTTTGCCCTCTTCTTGTCTATTATCGTAAATTTCTCAGCCGCTCAACAAGGGGCAACTTGTGGTTTAGCCGAGCCTTGCAAAGTTGGCTGCTGCAGTTCTTCAGGTACTGTTTAGATCCTGGCTATGATTCATAGAATGCTAACATTTTCAAGGTCGTTGCGGCTTTGGAGACGAGTTCTGCGGCAAAGGGTAAACTACTCACTTATCGACGTAGAGGATTGAAGGTCTGACACATGCCCAGGTGCCAAGGTTCCTGCAGTGCGACTGCAGAGTGTGGACAGTATGCCACTAAAGATAACTTTGAGTGTCCTTTGAATGTTTGCTGCAGGTAAGACTAGTACATGAGACATTCGTAGGAGGGGCTGACGTCGTGGATCTAGTAAGCACGGTTTTTGCGGATTCAATTCAGAATACTGCAATAACGAATGTCAGAACAAAGACAAGAGCGAATGTGGGCCAGTCAGGCATGTAACCGTCGAAATCAACGCATTGCATCTATCTAACATTGATCCTACAGTCGGCCTAGCCAATGCAGCGAGAGCACAGACGCAATGGCAGCCGAAGTTCGCATAGGCTACTATGGGGCTTGGAGCGCCGAGCGTTCCTGTGATCAGATGCAACCAGAGAACATACCCGCTGGTGTATTGACTCACATAAACGTAGCCTTCGAGTTCATCTCAGCAGACCATGAAATCACTGATGAAGTTGGTCATATCACCGGCCGAGTCTCTCGTCTGAAGAACATCTATCCTGGCTTGCGAGTAAACATTGCGATAGGTGGGTGCACACTTGGTCATACATGGTACTCATTTTCGGCTGACTGTATCCACCAGGTGGTTGGGTGTTCAATGATCCACCTACAGAGACACGTTTTTCGGATATGGCCTCCACTGTACCGAACCGCCAAAAGTTTGTGAAATCTCTTATCCAGTATATGCAAAAGTATTCTCTGGATGGTGTAGATCTAGGTGAGTCTTCAGTGTCCCTATCTACTTCGGGCAGCAGTCATTGATGCGGAACAGACTGGGAATATCCTGTAGCGCCCGACAGAGGCGGACTCCCTCGAGACTACTCGAATCTTGTTCTGCTATGCGCCGAGATCAGAGAAGCATTCGACTCATACGACCCTGGATGGCAGTTGACGTTGACGCTCCCTGCCAGTCTCTGGTATCTGAAACACTTTGACATTGTACGCCTTGAAAAATATGTGGACTGGTTCAACGTCATGACATATGACATCCACGGCATCTGGGATCAGCACAACATTTGGACCGGTCCTTACCTGAAAGGTCATACAAACCTTACTGAGATTGAGGATGGGCTGGATTTATTGTGGAGGAATGGTATCAGCTCGAACAAAGTTGTCATGGGCTTCGGCTTCTACGGTAGGGGCTTTACCATGCAGAGCCCGGGTTGCTCAACACCTCCAACATGTCAATTCTCCGGGCCAGCCTTCGCCGGCGACTGTACAAATGAGCCGGGTATTCTTTCATATAATGGTAAGGCCTCACATCCTAGAGTACAATGGTCTGATTCTTGCTAATGCACTGATCTACAGAGGTGCTGTCACACCAAGGTGATCTAAGCACTAGCGTCAAATACGACAAAGCTTCTTCCGTCAAGTGGATGACCTACGGATCCAACCAATGGGTATCGTTCGATGATGCCGAATCCTTCCAGGCAAAGGTGAAGTACATGTACTCGCGCTGTCTTAAAGGTCTGATGATTTGGGACCTCGGCCTCGACTCAGCTAATTATGATGCGCTGATTGGGTTGTTTGGTCAAGAAGCCGTCTCTCAAGGCCTACAAGACAGCTCGCTCAACCCTGATGAGGAGAAGAGATTGGTGGACGATCTTGCCGTGTACACAGGTCAGAACTGTTACAACACATACGCCTGTACAGATGACAAGACTGGTAGTAAATCGTGTAATCCAGGGTTCTCCTCATTGGAAATTGGCCACGAAATGCACGCCAATCTAGGCGATGGATCCTCGAGCATCCTTTGTCCTAAAGGCAAATTCCAACACGTATGCTGCCCTACCAAAGCTATGCCGAAGAATTGCGAATGGATCGGTGCTCCAGAACGGAGCGTTTTCGGTTGCAGTGGTGAATGCGGCAAATCGCAATTCGAACTGAACCAGGACACCTATATCGACCCACTCGGAAAAGCATCGTGTGTATCTGGCACTCGTAAGCTTTGTTGCGACTCTACCCCAATCGTACAGAAATGCCACTGGACTGGATGCGATTGGACTGCGGACGAAAACGGGCATTGCTCATCTGATGAGGTCAGTGTCGCGACACGGTATGATCAAGATGATGGAGACATCTGCAAGACTCAAACAGGCATGGGTAACGGCGGTCAAGGTGGTACCACGACGCATCAGCATTTCAGATCCTTCTGTTGCCCGAAAGACGACCCCTTCGAGAACTGCCAATGGTCCAATGACCCTGATTACTTCATGGGAAAATACCAATCTCCAGTCTCTCGGTGTGCAAATTCTAAGGAAGACTTTTGCAAAGAGATTGGCATTTGCCGCAGCAAGCATTGCTTCGACGGGCGACTGATGGTCACAAGAGCTCAAACCACGCCACCAAACCTTGGACTCGACAACAGGACGTCCGTCTGTTGGTTAGGCGATGGGATCTCTCTGGATAACGCGCTTTGTTGCTCGCCTCCATCACGATTGACGAAGGATTGGCCAGTGAACCCAGCCTACCTTTGGAGCGATGCGTACGATGACAAGAACGACGATGTCACCTGGCAATGGTCCAATAACTTTGGTAACAATCACAAAGACACGACCCCGGACAATCTGGAAGTCGACCATGGTGACGACCCGTACGGATTTGTCATGCTAGACGGGCCCCCTGGGTCGATTGCCAAACAGTTCGGCAAGCAATTCACCTTTTTGACCGACGAGGAGCCGAAGAAGATAGTCTCCCGGTCATTTGTTACGACAAACCAGTCAGTCATTGATGCCACCTTCGATCACGTTGAGGAAAGTCATCTAGTATTTTGTAATCACCCGCACGACTCACACTACTGCAAAGAAATCTTTCATAAGGGCGCTGCCGATACGATTATTAAGCTTCCACATCACATTGGAGAGGGTCCATATGCTAGAGTCGTGTCCATGACGCCTGAGTCTTCGCCACCAAGCCTGCCAGCATGGGCTATACGCAAACGAGACACAAGTGGAATCCCGAAGAATGGCATCTACAGGTTGAAGATCGATTACAATTTCGCTGCTATCAAGAGAGCGGATGATGAGAAAGTTCTCATGCGCGTGGACTATACCAACCTAAGAGATTACTGGGACACTGTTACCGATGAGCCCACGAAAAGGAAGAAACGCTCAGTTTCTGACCATATGGACTACACCAGCTGGAGAGATCGGGTTGACAAGGCCAAAAATGCTTCCTATACTAATGGACATGATGAGTTTCACGTTGCGACGCAGGGCAAAGCCGACTTTAGTCCTGAAGGTCTGCCGTCAACGGGCACACGGTCCGTTGACTCTGCCGAATCCAATCATGTTGAACGTCGGTGGTGGGGTACCTTCACCAACTGGCTTAAGAAACTGAACACGCTCACGAAGGAGGATGCTGGGTTCCTTCCAATGAGCCTTTCAAAGATGTTCAATATATACTCAGGTCGTCTGCAATGCGCGAACGACGCCGGAGTCACGATCACAGCTGGTCTTGACATAACAGCGGAAGTCCGAATGGAGATGGGCGCGAGATACGCGTACTATTTCTCGGGCACGATTGTGCCACCGAACGTCATCGACACATACGTCTTCTTGGGGGCGCAGCCCAGCATTTATGCTGGTGTCGATATCCGCGGCAACGCTGAGCTTGGCTACGAAAGCGAAAGGAAGAAATTGATTTCGACGATCACATACCCCGGTCTATCAATCAAGGGTATTGCAACTGTGGGGCCATCGCTCGACTTGTGGGGCCAGCTTGCGGGCAGCATCACTGTCTCTGGAAACATGAAGGTTGGCGCCAAATATACCATGGATCCTATCGAGATGTATATGCCAAATGACGACAATACACGACAAAAGGCCAGCAGTAAGATGGAAAAGTTTGACAAAGATCAGAAAGGCCTTTCTCCCGTCTTCCAAGCGGGCGTCAAAGCGGCCGTGGGCGTTGAGTTGCGCATCACACCAGAGATAAACTGCGGCATCAAAGTCGGCGGCGAGATTGGGCCGCTCAAAGAGCCTCTTGTTCAAGCGCAGGTCGCTGTATATACGAACACGACCATCTACTTTGAAGCACACGCCACTGCTGACACTGACGGCAAAACCAGCAACTGGGAGTACGGGTACAAGGTCGAGCTGCACTGGCGTGTTGGCATGAACGCTGTTGCAGCAATCTATCTCTACGGCTCCTGGAAGTCAGGTGAATTCGAAGCTGTAGCCTGGCAAAATATCCCCATCTATGGTCCCATCGTAGTCAAGTCTGGACCGTCCATCAGTGCTCGAGACACAAACTCGACGAGCCCATGGGAGTTATCCGAGGATCCTCTGCCCAACGCCCTATTCGGAGTCAAAGATCTCACCTCCTTGTACGAGCTTTCTTCTGCAGAGGACTCGATCATGGTCTCCGCGAATCTGTATAATCATACAGATCTAGACCTGCCTCCCTTCTCCAACCTTAGTGTACGGACACTTGAAGGGCTAGGGCACGCCGTGCACTCACTTCATTCACGCGCTGATGGTAGTGAGAAAGAGTTCATGCTTGGTGATTTCAAGTGCACTACCGGCAACTCACCATGCTCAGCAAGCCTTCCCAACACATTCAAGTTCCGGCCCCGCGGCCACAGACATCACTCCTCAATTAACCACGGCCATGGTCTCGCCGTGCGATCTATTCCCGAGCTTCATAAACGTGCTACAACCGATTGCCCAGGGCGGCTGCCACGATTGTACTACAACTGCGCACCTATAGCGTTCGCAAATGTCAATCTCCAAGGCCCGTCCGGTAACGCCGCAATCCCAGGTATCTGTAGCAGCGTAAGAAGATACCTCACGGCACATGGCATCAACACAGACCAGTACCCGTTGCATTGGGATCCCAGCTATACCTCCGAACGCCGCGCCGAGACATGCAGTGAGTCACGAAGCCCTTGCAGTGGTACCAGCGGCGAGAACGCGGTTTACAAAGCTGCAACCGGTATCAGTAATGCGCTTGTCAGTTGTGATGAGTTTCCATTCGCTTCCACCGAGGAAGGAGGATGGGGTTGGCAGTATGCCCTCAGAGACAACGCACTAAACCCGACGAACCCACTGGGGACCACGAGAACCTGTGTCCCAGTCTGGCAGCAAAACTTGCAGGGCAATTGCAACAGTACGTTACCTTGTTTCCCTCCGCTTCATGTTTTCTACGCATCCTACCTGTTACTATTAGCTAATACACAACGCAGGAATCCTAAGCAATGTGATGACAAACGTAGAATACTTCAACGATCACCAAGCACCCACTGAGGACAACCCATCATGGGTCTCCTGGGACGCAACAGGATGGAACCGAGACAAAGAATTCAAGGAACACGGAGATCCAGGCCGCCAGCGCCTAACGCAATATCCAGATACTCGGCCATACCTTCGACACGGCGAGAACAGGGCAGACAACCACAGGGACTGGTATCACAAGAGGAACTTTACACTGTTCCTCGTCGACGCAACCGCAAACAATGTCAACTTCCCCGGTAGCAACTTCGCCTCTGGCTCTATCCCCAATCCTAAAGCCCCTAGGCCGGTGACTACAGTCATCTCAGGCTCGGCATGGATCATGTGCGCTGTCTCTTTGCGCGGACAACAGCGGTTCAAGTTCAAGGGTAACATTAACGGTTACTGCTGGGATGGCCAATCTACAAAACCAGCAGTCAGCGGCCATTTTACGCGGCAGCTATATTTCGGGTGCAGGATTGATTTTGTCGGCGCAGCGTTTGTGAACAGGAAGAGAGCTGAGCCGATTGGTTATTTCCACGATGAAGCTGTATATGGGATTGAGCGGGTGGATGATGCGGAAACAATTGTTGTGGACGTGCCGGTTGCTGACGCTATGCTGCCAGATAGCAAGTTTAGTTTCCCTCTTTCCTGATCGTTATTCATCGTTGTACACAATATTCATTGATAAATTGCGAATTCATCCTGAAATTCAGTCATATAAGACTGTTCTAGTAGCCTATAACTGTCAAGCCTCAGCTATAGCCACTGCAAAAAGGTATGCTAAAGAGTAGGTAGCTAGGGAGAGCATGCTGGCTATGCCTATCCTCGCTCAAGTTAGTGGCCGAGTACCCGAATCGGGTCTCCAGAAGTGTTGGGTTCGCACATACTAAGAGTTATTGTATTCACGAACCGGTTACATATTTGTTACAGATAGTAACATTGTTCGTATCGTGACTGGAGAGCTCGGTGAGTAGTACAACGCCTATCGGGTCTTAGATTAGATACACAAAGATCAACCTATTTACTTAATTAACTTTTAGTAATGTACTTATTTTGTAACAGTATTTGCGTTAATCAATAGCGTTCTAAAGAAGACAAAAAGGGAGAGAAAGTACGATCCGGGGCGATAATGTACCCCTAACAGTCTAGTCTAAATCGAGCTTAGTTGCTCACTCGACCCAGTATTCTCTCCACACCTCCACCACGCTGCATCAAGTTCACGTGAATGCTAAGTTTTATAACACGTCTTCATTCGTAACATCTTCCTTTTTCCATCATCGCATCCCATATATTCTGAAGATCCAGAAAATCAGCATGCCGCCCGCAGCCCCACCTTCCTATCCCCGTCCCGACTTCCTTCGCGAAGACCTAACATGGACACCCCTCAATGGCCCATGGTCATTCCTCTTTGACGACAACGATGTTGGCTTGACCCAAGGATGGCATTTGACCTCTCTCCCGGACAAGATCACCGTGAACCCCACCAACACCAATAGCGCCGAGAACACCGAAGCGCACAGCATCACAGCCAAGATAGCCGCCGGAACCCAAGAGCTGCTACAGGGTAATGCGT
>Ga0265798_10007380_pt1 | contig 14223 bp, 17 predicted proteins | sample P3T30metagenome_FD_192430 | JGI IMG/M metagenome (GOLD analysis project Ga0265798, IMG submission 192430) | Plant litter microbial communities from East Loma Ridge, Irvine, California - P3 T30 | ecosystem: Environmental > Terrestrial > Plant litter > Unclassified | place: USA: California...
ATGCCACGCTCTGACTTCCTTCTCTTTCTGGCTTTCAGTCATTGTCTGGCTCCTGCAATGAATGAATGTCCGCTTGGGCTATAAGAGCTGCGGACATCGCGCCCGCAGCCCGTCACGCTTCAGTACCGGTAAACCGCTGCAGCACCGGTCTGGGTCGGCATCAGCCGTTCCGGAGGCACCACCACGACCTCACCGCCGTATTGCATGACCGCCAGAATCAGCTCATCCAGCACGTCCTCCGAAGCTCCCTGCCCCTGAGGTTGCAACACCACCTCACCGTTGGCTGGGTCAAGGCTGCCATCAACCCAGCGCTCCGCCTCCACCAGCAGCAGTGCCACCCTGCCCTCCGTCGCGGCATGGGCAATGTCGGCCAGCTCGCTGCCGCATTGCTGCTGCCCGACGGCCACGCCATAGCGATCAAATGACTGGTTGAGTTTCTCGTCATGGCGGATGCGCATGATTTCGCCACACAGCGACCGCAGCGTGTCGGGCGTCAGCGTGGCCGGATCCTGGTCGATGCCGGAAACAAGCAACAATGGGTTATGACTCAGCGACCTGAACACGGCCTGGTTTTCCGGTAGCGCGACCAGGATCAGCGGCAGGCCGGAAACCCGAGAACAGAGCTCGGTGATCTTGCGATCGACGATGCGAAAGAATCGCTCGCGGTCCAGATTGATTTCGTCCTGCTTACCGCCACCACCTGACTCATGCATCATCGGGTCGCCGCGCTCACCACCACCGCTGAATCCGTCAGGGTGACCCTGCTGATCGCGAGGCGTGAGCTGATCGCCCAGCGCCTCGTTCTGAGTGGTGGGAACCGCTTCCGGCAGCTGAATATCTTGCAGCACCTGCCCCGAGCCTTCATACATCCAGACGTTGTTGCGTGACAGACACAGCACTTGATAACGGTCAGCCATGGGCGCCAGGCGCAACAATGGTTTGAGATACGGGTGGCGGTTGACGATGGCGACTTCCTGAACAGACTGCTGAAGGCCGACCACCATGAAATGTTCGAGTCCGCCGAATACGGCAATGCCGTTCGGGCAGGCGTTCCAGAAATCATGATCGTCCACGAGGGCCTTGAACCGCCCGAGCAACGCCTCTTGCGCTATCTGTGGGTACTGTTGCTGCACCGCACCTTCTAGCGTCTTGATGAGGTTCTTGAACCGGATCGGGTCCTGGTTTCGCTCGGGAAAGGTGCGGTGGGTAGGCATATAGACGCTCAGGTTCGGCCGGTCGGCCAGCGCCCGCAGCGTACTCAGGGTCTGTGGCGTGAAGGGTTGAATGTTGACCATGACACACTCCTACTCTTTTCCCAGATCTGCCTGCCTGGCCAGGAACTCGTCTTCCAGCATGGCGTCGATTTCGGCGGGCGAATCCTCCTGTACCAAAGGGGCGGTCAGGTGTCCGGTCGACTCGACCTTGGGCGACAGGCGTCCCACTAGATGATCCAGCGCATGGCTCATCTTTCGGGCGGCGCCCGCTACAGCCAGATCGAGACTTTCCGCATGATGCGTCACGGACAGCGAACTGTGCCCTTTTGGACGCGCTTCGATCTGGCAGCGTTTATCCTGCGCACCCGACCGTTGTGCATTAACATCGCCGACGTGTATTTCCACACGCGTCAAGAGATCCGTGTACCGCTCCAGCTCATCGACGACGGTGCTGCCCACCCATTCCTGAAGTTCGGCACTGCCCTCAATATGGTTACTGTCTACTTGAATTTGCATCTCATACCCTCCAACTGCGACGCGCTTTGCGCCTGTTGCCGGTAGAAGTTTCACCGGCGAATCAGTTCCACCCGAACGAGGATTGTCCGCTGATCTGTTTTGCGCTGTGCGCCGTCAGCGAGACAGCACATTCAGGCGTCGCGCGGCTGGCGGACCGGCATTTCGGGAATGCCGGATTGACCGCTGCCGCCGACCGAATCTAGCGTGTTGATGGCGTCTGGCTGGAGCTCCGACTCAAGCTGCTCGCGGGCCTGGCGCCAATGCTCCTGCTCCGCGTCCTCCCTCCGGCCGTCGAGCTCCCAAAGTTCATAGGCACGCTCACGTATTTTCTCCTCACTGATCATGACGGATCTCCTGGTTGAATGTAGAGAGGCAGCCGCTGCATACCGGCACAGGTTCACAGCGGCCTCGATTCGTCCATTCGCTGATCGCGTATCGGACGAAGTTGTTTATCGCGCCGCAATGCGGTGTGCGGCGGGTCGGCCTTAAACAATAAAGCGGTAAATAACGTCACGCTTTTTTTGACGCCGTTTTGTACAAAGTGAAATTCGAAGTGCGCTGGAATAGTCATGATGATTGCCCGATCACGCTCGTAGCGTTCAAACGTTTCTAAGATGACCTGTGCGTTATCCGGGAGGTCTACCCGCGCCCGCCTTGCGCGACAGACGGCCGCTTGCAGCGCTGCACGGCGCTCAGGAAGTGAAAATCACGCAACCTCCTAACAGCGCATCGGTCCATGCTTAGTCACGATTTTCTGCGAGAGGTTATTCATGAGACCCACGGTTGCTGCCGCCTCAGTGTGGTCCCGACGCCTAAGGCAACAGCCTGCGTTGTGGGGATCCGCGTTCGCTCTGGCGCTTGCCGCCGTCGCCCTCATCGGCTGGAGTATCACCAAGGCCATATTTCACACCGATGGCCCGTACGCCTTGTATGCATTTATCGGTGGTAGCGGCGGGTTTGTCGCCACCGCTTTGGGCGCGGCGGCGGCCATTGCGCTCAGGGAAATTTCCGCAAAAGTCCAGGACGTCATGCTGGGCTTTGCCGGGGGCATGATGCTGGCGGCGAGCACCTTCTCGCTGATCCTCCCTGGCCTGGAAGCCGCACGCACGCACACGGCGAGTTCAGCCCTGGCCGCGACCATCGTGATCGCCGGCCTGGCCCTTGGCGTAGCGCTGATGCTGGCACTGGACAATCTGGTGCCACACGAACATGAAACCAGCGGCCGGCATGGCCCCAGATCCGAGCGGATACATCGGGTGTGGTTGTTCGTCCTGGCGATTACCCTACACAACCTTCCCGAAGGCATGGCGATCGGGGTCGGCTTGTCCAATGGCGACCTTGGCGTGGGCATCCCGTTGACCAGCGCAATATTGCTGCAGGACATTCCGGAGGGGCTGGCCGTGGCGATGTCGCTGCGCGCCACCGGGATCAGCGCCGGCAAAGCGGCGTTGGTGGCGATGGGGTCCGGCCTGATGGAACCATTAGGCGCCATCATCGGTCTTGCGGCGTCCAGCGGCTTCGTGTGGTCTTACCCGGTCAGCATGGGCATCGCGGCAGGCGCGATGATCTTTGTCGTGTCCCACGAAGTCATTCCAGAGACCCATCGCAACGGTCACCAGACCCCGGCAACGCTTGGGCTGATGCTGGGGTTCGCCGTGATGATGTTTATGGACACCGCGCTCAACTGAGACCATCGAGTTGAAGTCAGTCAGTGCCCGGCGCTGGCGGCCCGAGCAGCCCCCGGCCGCCTCTGGTTCAGCGATGCTCTGGAAGTGCCGGCAACGAGGTCCAGTGCGAAACTTTTGACAACGGCCAGATCTCACAGTTGGGCAGAAGAAAGTGGTCCGTCGTCACGTAGTCGCTGGCTCGGCGAAATGAACCCAGCAGCAAGCACCGATAAGCGGGCATGTAAAACAGCACATCCACTTCCGGCTCCGGGAGCCGCTCGCTCACAGCGATCCAGGGTGAAAGCGATGCCGCCGAGGCTGCGCACTCCGGCGCCGGCATCAGGGAAATCTGCGGTTGATTCTGAATCGGGTTGACCATGGTGCCCATCGCTCTCTGCCTCGCACTAAAACGTGATGCCACACATTTTTGACGTTCAACGCCGAACGTTGAACCGCCGCCGGACCTGGACCGTCTCGAAGCGTTCATTTATGTCAGGCTCGTCCGGCGCTAGAGAGAGCGCCCGCTCCCAGTCCAGCGAAGGGTCCAGCCAGCGCATCGCGCTGTCCCGGTCCAGCGTCAGTAACTTCAACGGACCCGATGCCCCACCACCGCCATGCGTCACCAGTACCAAGCCGTTGCAGCCGCTGCGTGACTCGCTGACCTGCGCCAGTGCCGCCAGATAGGTCGGTTCCGCGCCTTTGGGTTGGGTGTAGGCGAAGCGCCCTTCCCCTATCGTCGCGTGTTCGAGACTAAAGTCGAACCAGCCGTCCACGGCAACGACCGCACGCCCGCTGTCGCGCATGCGCTTGAACACTTTCGAACGCATGACGATCTGCAATGGAAGGTGAGTGAGCGGCGGCCGCACCCCCATGCTCCAGACCGGCGACCAGCCCCACCGAACATGCTGGCAGCACAACGAGCCGTCTTTATTCATCAGCGCCGCCAGCCGATGGTTGGGACGGATGATGTGATCATGATCGCGAAGGTCAGGGCAGGTACGGTTGCCCACCTGCCGTTCGCACCCGTCGGCGCCCGCCATGGCCCGCTGGGTGACGTCACCATACGCTAGGTAATGAAGGTAGGAATCGGGAGAATGGAACTGAGCAATATATTCACACATGGGTCCACCTGGCAGTTGAAAGCACTGCTGCCCAACCATTGCGCTACGCCCCATCGAAGGGTTCTGCCAAGGCACACACAGCAGTGCAAAGACTTTTGATGCCCTCTCTGCGGAGGACGTATGCCATTTCGAGCCAGGTACTCACACTCGGTTCGCGTTGGGGCTTCAGCCAGCCGACAAACGGAATCTCTTTGTTATCAGTCGCTTAAGGCTTCCCTTGATTGAATAGGTCTGCGCGTGTGGATGCACATGTTTGAAGACTAACCCACCGCTCCGGGCGCCCGCTGCCGACCGTCGCCCATTGGCCTGGACGCATTAAACCATCCGGGCCTGACGCGCATCCGATGAAGAGAACGTGGCCCTTTCTTTACCTCGGCAGGGGCCGCATTTTGCCAACCAGGCACAGAAGGAAAACGAAGATGGATGAAGAAACCTTGAGAAAGACCGCCTACCGCATCTGGGAAGAACAAGGCCGGCCACACGGCCAGGACTTTGAGCATTGGTTACAGGCCCAGAGGGAGCAGGACGACAACGCAGACGCAAACGATGGCCTGCCAGGCTCAGTGGCCACCAGCGTGACGCCTCCCGGCATGGGGCGGGTCTCGGAGGAAGGGAAAGTGGCCAGCGACGTGCCCGTTGAGTCGACAGACACCCCGGACCGGACATGAAACATGGGCAGGTCGGTTGCTGTGCTTGGGCAGTACTTGTGCGAACCCTGTCGTCGAGGAGGATGACATGACCGACATTCCGAAAAGCACACGCTTTGACGAGTCCGCGCTGCTTCTGACCGAAGGCTACCGGTTCATCCAGAACCGATGTCGGGCGTTGGGGAGTGATGTGTTTCAAACCCGTCTGCTCGGACAACGCACCGTATGCCTGAAGGGCGAAGACGCGGCACGTCTGTTTTATGACGAAACGTTGTTTACCCGAGGGAAAGCCGCTCCGCTGCTGCTGCAGACCACCTTGCTGGGACGAGGCGGCGTGCAGTCGATGGACGGCGCGGCTCATCGTGTCCGCAAGCAGATGTTCCTGAGTTTGATGAGCCGACAACGTATCGATTCACTGGTTGCGCTTGCCCGTCACGAATGGGACCTGCGAGTCAGACTCTGGAGCGAAACCCCGGAGGTGCCCAGGGATCTCTTCGTTGAGGTGCAGGAGATTTTCTGCGTGGCAGTGTGCACGTGGGCGAGCATCCCGTTGAGGTCAGAAGACGTGCGGCGGGTCCGCTCGGACCTCGGCGCACTGATTGACGGCGGTGGAAGCGTCGGACCACGCTACGTCCGTTCCGTCCTGGCGCGTCGACGGGCAGAACGGTGGTGCCGCACCTGGATAGCCCGCACCCGTTCGGGAGAATTCACACCTGCGCCCGCCAGCGCGCTGGCGGTCATCAGTGCGCATGTGGACGACAATGGCTACCCCTTGAGCCTCAAGACGGCAGCCGTCGAACTGCTCAACGTACTGCGTCCGACCGTGGCAGTGGCACACTTCGTCCTGTTCTGCGCGTTGACGTTGCGCTGGCAACCGCAATGGAAGGATCGTCTGATCGAGCAACCCAATCTGGCGCAGCCGTTCGTTCATGAAGTACGCCGGCTATACAGTTTTTTCCCGTTCGCGACGGCAAGGGTCAGGAAGACATTTACCTGGAAAGGCTACGAGTTCCTCCGAGGCCGACGGGTGTTGCTGGATCTGTTTGGCACCAACCACGACGGCGCAAGCTGGGCGGACCCTGAGGCTTTTCGCCCAGAACGATTTGCGAACACTCCACCAGGGCCGTTTAACTTCATTCCTCAGGGTGGCGGTTCGCCAGACAACGGGCACCGCTGCCCGGGCGAGTGGATCACTCTCGCATTGCTCGAGATGGCCGTGCTGAAAATGACCCATGACATGGACTACGAGGCGGCGTCCCGCCCTGCCGACATCGATCTAAAACGTCTGCCCATGTTGCCCACCGAGCGCTACCTCATCACGTCCATTCGTGCCAGACGCGCTGCCGACTCGTATTCGGTTCCCCATCGCTAGATATACAAAAGCTCCAGTCCGTTTGGAGCTGGAGCTTTTGCAGGCATCGCGCGCCGACTATTCCGACTGTCCGTAACCTTTCATCACGTCGGCCATGTTCTCGTATTGCCGATCAGGCAGTTGTTCAAGCTTGCCGAGCACTGCCTGCTCCGCGCCGTTTTGTTTGGCGTGGTCAATCAACTGTTGCTTGCCAGACGGGTAGTCTATTCCTTTCAAAAAGGTCGCCACGTTCGCTGGCGATTCTCCTCCTACTCCTCGGGTCATGGGTCACCTCCTCAAAACGATGCGGCGCGCCGATGCGGCGGGCCTGTGGTCAGGGCTGCTGATAATGTCCGGGCACGCCCTTGGTCTTGTCGGTACGGCTGCGTTTCTGGACTTGAACGTCCGAGACATTTTTCGCATCAAGCTCCGGCTTCTGTCTGCGCAACAGTGCCAGCGCCGCCTCGACGCTCAGCGTTTCCTCCTCGGCGTGCAGCACGTCGGTCTGCGGCTGCCCGTCACAGATGAAGCTGACCAAATACTGGTGTTCGCTCATGGAAGCGCTCCTTGACAGTGCGCAGCCGGCGGACGCATCCGCCCGACGACCGCGCGGGCGGCATGTGTTACTGGTTCAAGACATCTTTATCAGTGGGCACGGTCCCTGATCCCAGATCGGCGCCCGTCATCGGGTTGGCCGAGGGCACCGACTGGGTGCGCAGCTTCATCTGTTGCAACACCTCTTCCTCGGAGGATGAAAGTTGCACAGTCGCCAGACCGTCGCCACCGTCGACCGCTGGCTGTGGTTGCTCCACGTATTCGAAGTCCTCACCGTTCCAGGCACCACGGACGGTCGGCTCGCCCTGCGACATGCTGTAGTAGACATTCGCAAACTCGGGCTTGCCGGGCAATTTGCCTTGAGGAAAGTTGGGTTGAATCGAATGCAGCGCTTTTTCGAAAGACAACTGATGCGCAATTTCCCGGGTCATCAGAAAGCCCAACGCGTCCCTGATTCCCGGATCGTCGGTCACATTGATCAACCGCTCATAGACTATCTTCGCCCTGGCTTCGGCGGCGATGTTCGAACGCAAGTCAGCGGTCGGCTCGCCGATGGTGTCGATGTAGGCCGCTGTCCATGGCACTCCCGCAGAATTCACCAGCGGCGCGCCGCCACCATAAAGCAGGCTGGTGATGTGGGAATCGTTGCCTGCACCGGTCAGCGAACGGTACAGCTCACCTTCCTGCTCAACACCTTCGGCCAGTTGCCCCTTGGCGCCGCGATTGAGCATCACGATGATGCTGCCGATGATTTCCAGATGGCTCAGTTCCTCGGTGGCAATGTCCAGAAGCAGGTCCTTGCGACCTGGATCCTCGTCAGTAACGCCCTGGGTGAAATAACGCATCGCTGCCGCAAGTTCGCCCTGCGGTCCCCCGAACTGTTCAAGCATTAGATTTGCCAAGCCCGGATTCGGGGCACCGACCCGAACCGTATATTGAAGGCGCTTGTTATGAATAAACATGGATCATCTCCTGGGTTCGTCGTTAATGGCCGCAGGCTCGCTCGCGGCGCTGCAGCCGTTATGAACTTTCATCGGCCGAAACATGTAAATAAGCAACTGGGCTGCCGCCCGCTGTTATTTAAAAACAGCCAGGCTTAACGTCCCGACAAGAGGTTGACCCGGTGCAATTTCTCCCTGTTCAGCCGCGCCAGCAGAAAGACGACAGAAGGTATAACACTGGATAAAAATGACCATCGATCAAACCATTAAACGTCTAACGGAACTTGATAAGCGAAGCGGCACTGAGCGTTTCAGCGAGGAAAACTTTAAGTGGTCTGTCGCGGCTTGCACGACGTGGTTCATTTCATCAAGCGCGCGAGTACAGCGGATTGGCCCTCCCCAGTTCGACCGCGTCATGGCTGCATATCATCTGCAGCGCGTCCGCTTCGGTCAGCGCAAGTGCGCGTAGCCGATTTTGTGTAAGAACGCGTGCAGCATGATCGTCGTCCATCATCCGCTGATAAAACCGCAATCCGGGCGGACAATGACGGCGGGGTTTATGCACCTCGTCGCGGTGAAAATAAGCATCTCCTGCGTGCAATTTCCACTGGTCCTGCGAGCGCACTGCAATGCCGGCATGTCCGGTGCTGTGCCCTGGCAGCGGCACCATCAGAATATCTTCATCGCTACCGAGCACAGGGCGGACGCTGGAGAAGCCTTTCCACTGCTCGCCTTCAGCTTCGTAGAAGCGCCAATACCGACTGCGCTGCCATTGCATTTCGCGGTATCGACGTGTTCCGCGCCAGCTATCCAGCGTCTTGGCTGCCGTGTATTCATCTTGCAGGACATGTACCAATGCATCGGGAAAATCGCTCAATCCCCCCGCGTGATCGAAATCCAGATGGGTTAATAGAATGTGGCGCACGTCGGACGGGTCAAACCCCAGCCGCCTGACATGCGAGACCGCCGTGAGAGAATGCTTGAACTGGATATTGTTGAAGCGCCGAAAGAAACCGGCGATGCGAGAGGGATTATCGACATCACCACCGCCAAAGCCAGTATCGACGAGGATCAACCCGTCGCGATCGGTTTCTATCAACCAGCAGTGACAAACCAGTTGGGCAAACAATCCAACGGTAGAGCCATCAAACAGCGCCCCTCCGAACGGACACATGCAACCGCAGTTCAAATGATGAATGTTCAATTTCAATCCCGCCTATGCTGGTGTTTAACCGATGGCTGTTTCGGTTGTCGAATAACGCACCGCTGTACGTAACGCAATGCGTGTTCGGAAGACCTTGCAAAGACGCGGATGATTCAACATTAATGACGGGCATGTTGCTAGAAAAGTGCAGCCGTTTCGTTAGTTGACGCAGAAACGACATCAAGTGTGTCATTGACCGCCACACGTGTTAATGAATCACACGAGACAATTCGACACCCTTTGGGCCCGCTTTTATTAACCGAAGCGTGATTATTCTTCCGGCTCGTCGATTAACTTGCGCAGCAGAAACAGCACCGCCACCCGCTCTGCGGGATTAAGTCTGCTCAGCGTCAGCTCTGATATCTGCACAGCACGAGGCACGACCTCCTGCACCAGTTCAAGACCGCTGTCGGTGAGGCTGCAGATGACTTTGCGCCGGTCTTGCGGATCAGGTTCCAGGCTGATCAGATCACGCGCCTTGAGCCGGTCGACAATGCCTCGGATCGTCGCCTGATCCACCGCCGTGGCCTTGACCAGCTCGGTCTGCGAGCTGGGCCCATGATCGCGCAGCGCGCACAGTGTTACGAACTGCACCGCCGTGAGCTGCGAATCACCCACGTTTTGCTGAAAGATCGCCAGGTGACGTTGATACGCCTTGCGCAGCAAGTGGCCGACCTGCTCGGAGAAGGTGTAGGACTGATGGTTGTTGGATGAAGGGTCAGTGGACACGGAGCGCTCGTTCGACAAGGGACGTAGAAAGTGGTGGGTACATTAACGGTTGCAGGCTGACAGGGGAATCGTCAGCCCACCGCAGTCCAAACTGTGAGAGCCGATTCATTCGCGAGACGGTGGTACAGCCAACACATCTCCGGGGCCTGTACTGATGCATCGCGAATGGAGTCGCACACAGGTTTGAAACCTGAATTGTCATGGACGGCCCGCTTCAGGCCTTCGACGCCTCGGGCGCGACCACATCTCCGTCCAGCACCACGGCCTGATCGTCCAGATAGATGTCGCAATGCCTCAGCGGAATATCCAGATGGCACGGCGTCTTGCGCGTCCCGCCCACCTCAGTGTTCGGGCCGGTGGAGAACAGGAAGTTGCCATAGAACGCCCGGGCGTCCATGCACATGCCGTCGTTCTTGTCGTGCAGGCCCATGGCGGTCCATTGCGCGCGCGGCTGCAAGCCCCAGCCAATGTGGGAAATGCCGTACACCTCGGGATCATTGAAATACTTCATGTAATCGCGCAGGTATTCAGCCTCGAAGCCGCCCTTGATCCCCGTTATAAAGCCCTTTTCGATCTCCAGGACGATCTGTTCGCGGGAATAGTTCTTGAACGGCAGCACGATGTCGCCGATGTCGATCACCAGTGTGCCTTCTGCCGTTTCTTCATTTGGCCAGGAGAACAGAAACCCGCTGGGCCAGTGGTCCCAACGGCCTGGTTCGTCGGCGAACCCGTATTCCGTCACCGAAGGGTATTGACCCAGCTGCGCGCGGAAATCGCTGCCCGCGCGGGATTTCACCTGTATCGAACGCGCCGATTTCAACACCTTTTCAGCCGCCAGCACCCGCTCCTTGTCGGCCAGGGTCGGCAGCATGCGCGCCAGCACTTCCGGCGGCTCGACCGCCAGCAGGATGCGGGTGCCGGTCTTGAGGATTTGCTCCTGTTCCGGCGAGTGCAGCAGCATCATGGTGTCAACGACCAGGTCCGCCGCTTCCAGCGCCCGCTGGGCCGCGAGGTTGCCCGTCAGCGCGGTGTCACCGCAGTACGCGGTCATGTCCTTGCCCATGGCCTTGGGGTGATTGAACGACGGCAATTCCACCGCATAGACCTTGGCGCCCAAGCGCTGAGCGGCGTCCATGGCCGCACGCACCGTGCGCGCATCGGAATAGTGGCTCTTGAGCACTGCAACGCTCTGGGTCGTGTCGACCTTCGACAGTTTCAAGACGTGCTCGAACATCTGGGTCAATTCGCAATCGCTAACCGGCATCTCTTGTCTCCTCGTCACTCGGCTCAGGTCAATCACATGGCGCCGAATGCACCATTGAAAGGCATCTCGCATCAGACTAGTGCATTTTTTGAAGCGTACACACTAATTAAACGCGATAAGACATCAATTGAACGCGGTCTGCAATAGACGAGCCAATTCGTTACATACGCACACTAATAGCGAGTTTACTGGACAAAAAGGGTGACATGCCTGTTTGCGACGTCGCAGGGTATTTTTTGAAATACCAGTTCCCATTTAAAAAATTCAGCGTATACACTTAAAACACGCAACGTAGCGACGACGATGCTCGCCACGCTACTCATTAAGATTTACGAAATACGAAGGAAGCGCGCCATGCCAACTCACCCCGCTACGCCCAGTTCGCAAACAATCGCCATCGTCGGAGCTGGTCTGGGTGGAGCAGCCGCTGCCACGCTGTTGCAGCAGGCTGGTTTCAAGGTCGATGTCTATGAGCAGGCGCCTGAGTTCTCGCGCATCGGTGCGGGGATTCACATGGGCCCGAACATCATGAAAATTTTCCGCCGCATGGGCATCGAGCAACGGCTCAGTGACATGGGCTCCCATCCAGATTTCTGGTTCAGCCGTGACGGCGCGACCGGCGACTACATGTCCCGAATCGCACTCGGCGAGTTCTCACGCAAAGAATATGGCGCGGCCTACATCACCGTTCATCGCGGCGACCTGCACGCCTTGCAGATGTCCACGCTCGCCCCTGGCAGCGTGCACTTCAGCAAATGCCTGACCACCCTTGAAGAACGCGACAATGGCGTGCGCCTGAACTTTGCCGACGGCACCCACGCCGATGCGGACATCGTGATCGGTGCCGACGGCATCAACTCGAAGATCCGCGAAGCGTTGCTCGGTCATGAGAAGCCGCTGTACAGCGGCTGGGTCGCACACCGCGCGCTGATTCGCAGCGACGTGCTCACCCAGTACAACCTGAATTTCGAGAACTGCGTGAAGTGGTGGAGCGAGGACCGTCACATGATGGTTTACCACACCACCGGCAAGCGCGATGAATACTACTACGTCACCGGAGTTCCGCACCCGGCATGGGACTTCGACGGCAACTTTGTCGACAGCAGTCAGGCGGAAATGTACGAAGCCTTCGCCGACTATCACCCGACCGTGCAGGCGCTGATCGAATCCACCGAGAGCGTGACCAAATGGCCGCTGCTCAACCGCAACCCGCTGCCGCTGTGGAGCCGTGGCCGTCTGGTGTTGCTGGGCGACGCCTGCCACCCGATGAAACCTCACATGGCGCAAGGCGCCGGCATGGCCATCGAGGACGCCGCGATGCTGACACGCTGCCTGCAGGAAACCGGGCTCACCGACTACCGTACCGCGTTCGAGTTATATGAAGCCAACCGCAAGGAGCGCGCCTCCCGGGTTCAGGCGGTTTCCAACGCCAACACTTGGCTTCGCACCCAGGAAGACCCCGCGTGGGTCTATGGGTACGACCTGTATGGTCAGGAACTGAAATCGGGGGCCATCGCATGAGCACCTTCATTCAGGGCGGTAACGTTCAAGCCAACGGTATCCGCCAGCACTATTTGCGCTACGGCGGTACACGGCACGCCGACAAACCTGCACTGATCCTGATCCCTGGCATCACCAGCCCGGCGATCACCTGGGGTTTCGTGGCCGAGCGACTGGGTCAGTACTTTGATACCTATGTGATCGATGCCCGAGGTCGTGGTCTGTCTTCCACCGGTCCGGAGCTGGATTACAGCGTCGATACCTGCGCCGATGACATCAGTGCGTTTGCCGACGCCATGGGGCTCGACAGTTATCACTTGGTCGGTCACTCCATGGGCGCTCGATTCGCCGCGCGGACTTCCGTACGCAATCCCCGTGGCCTGAAGAGCCTGGTGCTGATCGATCCGCCCGTCTCAGGGCCAGGTCGTCGTGAATATCCCTCGAAACTGCCGTGGTACGTGGATTCGATTCGCCAGGCTCAAAACGGCATGAGTGCCGAAGACATGCGTGTCTTCTGCCCGACCTGGACCGATGAACAATTGCAATTGCGCGCCGAATGGCTGCACACCTGCTACGAGCCGGCCATCGTGCGGGCCTTCAATGACTTCCACGAGGTGAATTTCCATCAGGATCTGCCGAATCTGCCCGTCCCTGCCCTGCTCATCGTGGCCGGCCGTGGCGGGGTGATTCAGGCCGAGGACGAAGCGGAAATCCGCCAGTTGCAACCCGCCATCCTGATCGCCCGCGTGGAAAATGCCGGGCACATGATTCCGTGGGACAACCTGCCGGGATTCTTTGCGGCGTTTGGTGATTTTTTGGGCACGACATTGCGCTAGCGACGCCCCTCATGTGGCGCGCCTACAGGAGAATGTGTTTGCCGCCAACCACTCGGTTTGCAAAAGGAGAACGGAATGAGTGAACAGCAAAGCGCCGACGCCAACTATCAGGGCGTCTGGGGCAATCGCATTGGCTTCGGTCAGAAACCGGCCTTGCTGATGATCGACTTCATGCAGGGTTACACCCAACCCGGCGCGCCGCTGTTTGCACCGGGCGTAGTCAGCGCCGTGGCTGAGAGCGTCGAGCTGCTCGCCAGCGCGCGGCAACATGGCATTGCGGTGGTGCACACCAACATCCGCTATCACGCTGGGCATTTTGCCGATGGCGGCATGTGGGTGAAGAAAGCCCCGGTGATGAAAGACATGGTCGAGGGCAACCCGCTGGCGGCGTTCTGCAAAGAAGTGCTGCCGCTGCCGGAAGAAGTGGTGGTCAGCAAGCAATACGCCAGTTCGTTCTTCGGCACGTCACTCGCCTCGATGCTGCACGCCATGGGCATCGATACCGTGGTCCTGGCCGGCTGTTCGACAAGCGGCTGTATCCGGGCGACGGCGGTAGACGCCGTGCAACACGGGTTCCGGACCATCGTGGTGCGTGAGTGCGTCGGCGACCGCCACCCCGATCCGCACGAGGCCAACCTGTTCGACATCGACAGCAAATACGGGGATGTGGTGAGCAAG
>Ga0265798_10007382_pt1 | contig 14222 bp, 14 predicted proteins | sample P3T30metagenome_FD_192430 | JGI IMG/M metagenome (GOLD analysis project Ga0265798, IMG submission 192430) | Plant litter microbial communities from East Loma Ridge, Irvine, California - P3 T30 | ecosystem: Environmental > Terrestrial > Plant litter > Unclassified | place: USA: California...
CAACATTTGGTGACAATTTGATGACATATCAAAGAACTTCGCGACAGGCCGTGGTAAAAACATCATTAAGTAATTCTTAATTCGTTGTTGCATTGGCAACCGGCAGGAGTACAGTAGGGCTGCACCTGCCGAAAACGAGGTGCCCTTCCTAAAATCTGTCAAGGAGTTCACTGTGCGTATTTCCAGCTTTGTATCGACCGCAATCGCTTCCGCTGTCCTGCTGTGCGCCGCCACCGCTGCCCAAGCAGAAATCACGACCTACACCAGCCAGGCCGCCTACCTGGCCGCGGTAGGGAACACCGGCGTCGACACCTACGATGACCTGGACCTGGACGAATATCCTGCACCACAGGATCGCTTTGCCGGAAGCTATGGTTACAGCGTGACCGCCGGACCGAACTCCGAGACCGTCTGGGGCGCCACCGATGACTTCTCCGACTACTGGCTGACCGGCGGCAACCGCCTCGATACCGTCTCGTTCAGTTTCGCCAACCAGGTGGCAGGCGCCGGCGGCTTCTTCTTCGGTTCCGACCTGTTCGGCTCGTCCACGCAAGCGGACTTCATCACGCTGACGGCTACCGACAGCAGTGGCGCATCGGTCACCTACACGCTGAACACGCCGGACTTCAGCTCGTTCGTCGGCTTCGTGTCGACCGACAACCTGGTCTCGCTGACGATGGCAACGGGCGACCAGCCAGGCGTCTGGGCCACCATCAACGACCTGCACGTGTCGGTCGCTGCCGTACCGGAGCCAAGCACCTACGGCATGATGCTGGGCGGCCTGGGCCTGCTGGGCTTCGCCGCGCGCCGCAAGGCCAGCAAAGGCTGATTTCAGGACTGCGCACCCTGCAAACCCGCGGCTTCGGCCGCGGGTTTTTTTACGTCCCGCTCCGCGGCCACGTAGCGTTCGCGCAGCCACATGAACGGCGTCTCCACCAGGGCATACAACACCCAGCCCGCCAGGATGCTGGCGGCCAGCAGCAGCGCCACACCGGCCGGCGTATTGGCGTCAAGCCCGAACGGTGCCAGCTCCTTGCCCAGCACGACGCACAGCTGCTTGTGGACCAGGTAGATCGCATAGGACCACACCGCGATGCTGGCCGCGCCGGGAACGCGCACACGGTGCAGCAGCGATCCGGGGCTGAGCGCGGACAGCACCAGCAGGCCGAACCCCAGCGCCAGCACCGGATAGCCATAGATCGTCTCGAGGCGGCCGAAGTGATCGGCCAGGAACAGCCGGAACGCGAAGGCGACCACCAGCAGACCGAGCGCCAGCGTGGCGTTGCCCCACGCCGTCAGCCGTGCCCACAGCCCGGCGTGACAGTTCTTCAGCAGCGCCAGCGCCACGCCGGCCAGCAGCTCGTCGAAGCGGCACAGCGTCGAATAATAGATCTCGCGGTAGAATGTGCCGTTGCCGCCCGGAGGTGGCTGGACGTCGTCCCACGCATGCGCCCGCAACAGCATGCCGGCAACGAAGCCCGCGGCAATCAGCAGCCAGCCGATCGGCAAGCGCCAGGGGCCGCGCCACGCCGCCACCAGCAGCGCCGCGGCCGGCAGCACCATATAGAACTGCTCCTCGACGCACAGCGACCATGAATGCGAAAACAGCGTGCCCGGTTTCAGGTCGAAGTTCAACGTGAACGTCAGGTATTGCCACCACGGCGCGTGGTGCGCGCCGGCATTGAAGACAGGCCAGAACGCATACAGCGCCAGCACGACATAGTAATTGGGCAGCGTGCGCAGCAGCCGGCGCGCATAGAAGCGCGGCAGCGAGAACGTATCGCGGCGCAGGCCGGCAAAGATCTGGTTGCCGATCAGGTAGCCGGACAGTGCAAAGAACAGGTCGACGCCCGTCCAGCCGATTTCGCCGACAAACCCCAGCGTGGGCTGGCGCGTGACGAAATTCACATAGTGGTTGGCGAACACCAGCAGGATCGCCAGCGCGCGCAAGGTGTCCAGGCCGTACAGGCGGGAGGAAATTGGCTTCATGGCGGCATTTTAACCGGCGGCAGCGCGGCGGCCGGTATGCAGTCAGCTTTGGCGCTTGAGGACGCCCGACAGAAGCGTCCGGCATATTGCCAGCAGATGAACGACAGCGGGCAATCGAGAAAAACGCCCGGTGTATCTCCGCTCGACGTACGCGTCGGCGATCTCGTGCAAGCGATAGCTGGTCTAGTCGCGATAATCAGACTTCGTGTTGCCCGTGATCTTGGCCAACAACTCGGGTGGGACTGCCTGGCCATTTGAACTGAGCTGCCGAACTGTCTCATGCAGTAAGTTCAGCTGCGTGATTTTAACGATCGCCCAGGCTACAACTCCCACGATTGGAATCGCGAGAGCGATGACGGGTACCAGTTGGGGCGAAATATCGGTCAGAAAGCTCATCTTTTAGGACTTCTTCAGGGCATCAAAATTGATCAAGACGGTTGCGCAGTGAGCGCTTCGCTTCGGTCTTGCAGAGCATAGCAAAGTTTGCAGCCAGTAAAACACGCACATTGTCACCTACCCGACTAACGCCTGCTTCCGCCCCGAAGCTGCCGATCGCTATCCCCGTTATCCCCGTTATCCCCGTTATCCCCGTTATGCCCTTAGGCACGCACGTAAAAGCCCCAGACATTCGGTGATAGCTCGGCGGCAGCGAAAGTAAAGCTGCCGCCAATACTGTCGAAACGGTAGCGCTGGAAAGTATGGACCTGTCCTGGATAGGCGGGGTGTTCAAGCCTTAAAGGACCAGCATTCAGCGAAACCCATTTTCCTGACCAGATGTCCGCGCCGTCGACGACCAGCGCACTCCCTTCCTCAATGACAGCCAACGCCTTCCACTCGGACGTCATGCTATTTCCTCTCAAATTATTTCGATCGAACGTCCGCTTCTGTCGATAGCGGAGGGCCAGCACGACTCAGTGCTACCGGGCCGCCGCCGTCCGAGAAACCGGAGGGTTTTGTCTTGCCCTGCAACCCCGCTAGAATGATACTCCCCCATCCACCCAGAGGCCCCGATGACCGCCACCGCCGCGCTGCAGTTCCGCTCCGTGACCTATACCGGCATGAAAGCCGGGCCGAAGCTGATCGTCACGGGCGCCGTGCACGGCAACGAAACTGCCGGCACGCAGGGTATCCTGCGCGTCATGCGGGAGCTCGACAGCGGCGCGCTGACCATTGCCGCCGGCAGCGTTACCTTCGTGCCGGTGACCAATCTCCTCGCCTATATGAAGGGTGAAAGGGCCGGCGAGCGTAACCTGAACCGCAACCTGTTTCCCAACGACGCCCCCGTGGACTTCGAGGATCGCGTCGCCAACTGGCTGTGCCCCCTGCTGGCGGCGCACGACGTGCTCTTGGACCTGCACTCGTTCAACGCGCCGGGCGAGCCGTTCGTCATGGTCGGGCCGCGCGACAATGCGGGGCCGCTGGAGCCGTTCCGCCACGAGGCGCAGGAACGGGCGCTGGCGCGGGTGCTGGGCGTGCGCCGCTTCGTCGACGGCTGGCTGCGGACTTACGGCGCCGGCGTGCAGCGCCGGCTGCGGGGAGACAGCCGGCTGGAAACGGTGCTGCGCTACGGCGTCGGCACGACGGAATACATGCGCACGACGGGCGGCTACGCGCTGACCCTGGAATGCGGCCAGCACATGGACCCGCAGGCGCCGCAGGTGGCGTGGCAGGCGATCATGAACACGCTGGCGCACCTGCGGCTGATCGATGCGCCGGCGCCGGTGCCGGTCGCGCGCGAACGGATGGAGGCGCTGTCGATGATCGAAGTGCACGACAAGGCGCACGACGACGACGTCTTCACCGGCGCGTGGTCCAGCTTTGACCGCGTGGCGGCGGGCGCGCAGATCGGCCGGCGCGCGGACGGAACGCCCGTGCTGGCGCCGTTCGACGCCGTGATGCTGTTCCCCGACAGCGCCGCGCGCGCCAACCAGGACTGGTTTTATCTGGCCCGCGCCGTCGACGACTTTTAAGCCTGGCAGATGCCCCAGGCGAACGGATCGCCGGCGTCCACCAGCAGCCGCGCTTCGCCGTTGACCCAGGCACGGCCGCGGATCGACGGCAGCAGCGATTCGCCATCCATCGTGTAACTGGCTTCGAAGACGCTGCCGATGATGCTTTGCTGGCGCCACACGGCGCCCGGTGCCAGCTTGCCGTCCGCCGCCAGGCAAGCCAGCTTGGCGCTCGTTCCCGTGCCGCAGGGCGAGCGGTCGTAGGCTTTGCCCGGACACAGCACGAAGCTGCGGCTGTCCGCTTCCGCGGTGCTGCGCGGCGCGCCGAAGACTTCGATGTGATCGATCGCCGCGCCGTCGTCGCCGGTGATGCCGCCCGCCGCCAGGGCGTCGCCGACGGCCACGCAGAACGCCGTCAGCGCGTCGATTTCCGCCGGCACCACGGCGAACGGATGCGCGCCGACCAGGAAGAACCAGTTGCCGCCCCAGGCCACGTCGCCCGTGACCGGGCCAATGCCCGGCACGTCCACCCGGACGGCATGGCGGGTGCGCCGCGCCGGCACGTTGGCAACGGTGACGCTGCCGTCGTCATGCAGGCAGGCGCTGACGACGCCGACGGGCGTGTCGATACGGTGCACGCCGGGCTGGAGGCGTCCCATATGCGCCAGCGAGACGACCAGTCCGATCGTGCCGTGGCCGCACATGCCCAGATACCCCACGTTGTTGAAGAAGATCACGCCCGCCACGCAGTCGGGCTCATGCGGCTCGCACAGCAGCGCGCCCACCAGCACGTCCGAGCCGCGCGGCTCGCAGACGGTGGCCGTGCGGTAGTGGTCGTATTGCTCCCGCATGCGGGCCAGCCGCCCAGCCAGCGGACCGGTTCCCAGGTCGGGACCGCCCGCGACGATCAGCCGGGTCGGCTCGCCGCCCGTGTGCGAATCGATAACGTCGATGATTTCCATGGTCTCAGTGTGGCGACAGCAGCTTCAGGCCGAAAATGCCGGCCACGATCAGTGCAATGCACAGCAGACGGGCGGCGCCGGCCGGTTCGCCCAGCACGATCATGCCGAACGCGGCTGTGCCGACGGTGCCGATGCCCGTCCAGACGGCGTAGGCGGTGCCCAGCGGCAGGCTGCGCAGCGCCAAGCCCAGCAGGCCGACGCTGCCCGCCATCGCGGCCAACGTCAGCGCACTGGGGATCAGCCGGGTAAAGCCCGCCGTGTACTTCAGGCCGACGGCCCAGCCCACTTCCAGCAGGCCGGCAACGAATAACAGGATCCAGGACATCGTTTCTCCAAGTTCGCCGGGCCGTCCCTGGCGTGAACCCTGGCGGCGTCGGGCGCCGGCGGGGCCGTCCCCGCGGGTGACTATACAGTATATCATTGCAACTAAGCATTACCGCTGAGCGTTGCACCTACGCAGTTTTCGGCGCGCCAGCAGCGTCCGTATTTATATCGTAGAATACCAATATGCAAATCGGCAAACGCCGATATACGCATCGGAGAAACCCGAATCATGACTGAACTCGACATCGACGCGATCCACAAGGCACTGGCCAATCCCGTGCGGCGCCAGATCCTGGCGTGGCTGAAGGAGCCGGAAACCTACTTTTCGCAGCAGCTGCATCCGGTCTCGCTTGGCGTGTGCGCCAGCATGATCGACCAGCGCTGTGGGCTGTCGCAGTCGACGGTGTCCGGCCATCTGGCGATCCTGCAGAAGGCCGGGCTGATTACCGTGACGCGGCTGGGGCAGTGGAATATGTTCAAGCGCAACGATGAAGTCATCCAGGGGTTTCTCGGCCAGATGAACCTCGGTCTGTAACGGTCCGCCCTCTCCGCGGCGGCCGGCAGCGCCTCACTCCAGGAAAAAGAAAATGACCACCTTGTTCGATCCCCTTGCCGTTGGCGACCTGACCCTGAAAAACCGCGTCATCATGGCGCCGCTCACCCGCGCCCGCGCCGGCGAGGGCCGCGTGCCGAACGCGCTGATGGCCGAGTACTACGCGCAGCGCGCCGGCGCCGGCCTGATCCTGTCCGAGGCGACGTCCGTGACGCCGCAGGGTGTCGGCTACGAGAACACGCCCGGCATCTGGTCCGACGAGCAGGTAGAAGGCTGGAAGCTGATCACCGAGGCCGTGCACGCACGCGGCGGCAAGATCTTCATGCAGCTGTGGCACGTGGGCCGCATCTCCGACCCGAGCCTGCTGGACGGCGAAGCGCCGGTGGCGCCTTCCGCCATTGCCGCCAACGGCCACGTCAGCCTGCTGCGCCCGATGCGCCCCTACCCCGTGCCGCGCGCCCTGACGACGGACGAAGTGGCAGGCGTCGTGGCCGCCTACCGCCTCGGTGCCGAGAATGCGAAAAAAGCCGGTTTCGACGGTGTCGAGATCCACGGCGCCAACGGCTATCTGCTCGACCAGTTCCTGCAGGACAGCACCAATACGCGTACCGACCAGTACGGCGGCCCGATCGAAAACCGCGCCCGCCTGATGCTGGAAGTGACGGACGCCGCCATCGCCGTCTGGGGCGCCGATCGCGTCGGCATGCACCTGGCACCACGCAGCGATTCGCACGACATGGGCGACTCCGATCCGGCCGGCACGTTCGGTTACGTGGCCCGCGAGCTGGGCAAGCGCAAGATCGCGTTCATCTTCGCGCGCGAATCGATCGGCGAAGACAGCCTGGGACCGCTGCTGAAAAAGGAATTCGGCGGCGTCTTTATCGCCAACGAGCAGTTCAGCCTGGAAGCGGCACAACAAGCGCTGGACGACGGCACGGCCGATGCCGTCGCCTGGGGCAAGGACTTCATCTCGAACCCGGACCTGCCGGAACGCCTGCGGCTGCGCGCGCCCCTCAATCCGTTGCGTTCGCAAGTAATCTACGGCAACGGACCGGAAGGCTATACGGATTACCCGGCACTGGCTTGAGTCGTTGCGCCACTCGCCGATAAAAAAGGTCGCCACGGCGACCTTTTTTGCTGTCCGAGCCGGCGCCTCAGCGCGGTACGCTGTAATTGACGGGCACGAACTCGTAGCCCTTGCCGCTGCTGCGCAGATGGCCCAGGCCGGGGAACGGCAGGTGGGCCGCGCCGATCAGGTAGCCGCCCCTGGCCGCTTCGGCAAACGCCGCCTTGCGTGCCGCCAGCGCCGCCTTGTTGTCGCTGTCGAACGCAATTGTCACGGACGGATCGTCGAACTGGACGAATTTTGCGTGCATCAGGTCGCCCAGCAGCACCAGCTTCTGGCCGCGGCTTTCGATGACATAACTGGTGTGACCCGGCGTATGGCCGTAGCTGGACGTGGCGCGTACACCCGGCATCAGCTGCGTGCCGCCGTTGAACGGCTGCAGCTTGCCGGCGCTGGCATACGGCCCCAGCGCGCCCTGGGCGCCCTGGAAGTAGCCCTGCTTGTCGGCAGGCGCGGACGCCATTTGCGTCTTGCTGAGCCAGTAGTCGGCGTCGTGCCTGTCGGCGCGCACCACCGCGTTGGCAAACGCCGGCTGGTCGCCCGTGTTCAGGCCGCCAACGTGGTCAGGGTGCATGTGGGTGATGAAGATCTCGTCGACCTGCTCGGGCTGGTAGCCGGCCGCCTTGATGCTCGCCAGCAGCTTGCCCAGGGTCGGCCCGAACAGGTTGCCGGCACCGGCGTCCACCAGCACCAGCTTCTCGCCGGTGTTGATCAGGAAGGCGTTGACGGACGTTTCCACGGGGGCCGTCAGGAAGGCGCGGCTCAGCGCGCTGTCGATTTTCGCCTTGGGGGCATGCAGCAGCTTGTCCATCGGCAGGTCGACGGTGCCGTCGCTGACGACCGTCACTTCGAAGTCGCCCACCATCGTGCGATAGAAGCCGGGCGCCTGCGTCTTGACCATCGGCGCGGCGGCCAGGGCGGCATTGCCGGCCAGCGCCAGCGCGGCAAACAGCGCCGCGCGGCGCAGAGCAAATTGACTGGACATCGTATTGTTCCTTTTTGTGGATGTGCGGGACCGCTACCTTACCGCAAATGGCGCGGTTTCGTGCAGGCTGGGCCCCGGCACTGCCCCGGGCGCCCCCCCGGCACCGTGACGCCGCTCGGCCTCGTACAGCCCATCGAACTGCGGTCGTAACCCAGGCTGAGAGACGCCTTGTCGTGCAGCGCCATGCCGATACCGAAACTGAACCCCTAACACGTTGCCCGGTTTGACTTCGCCCGGTGGACCAGGTGTTGCGGAAACGCTTTTGCAGACTGGCAACTCTACTTGCCCGCACTCTCCCGTACGGGATAGAATTTCGTCCGCGATTTTCATAACGTGAAAAGTGATCGCCACCACAAGCGCACCGTCCGCGCCACCAACAGGAACGATGTATGACCAACTATAGGCTAGCGGTCGCCCAACTGCCAACGATAAAACAGCGCATGGCCTTGCGCGTGCTCCACCTCTGCGGCTGGAAAATGCTGTACCGCCCGTTACCGGGGCCGCGCGGCATCCTGGTGGTCTATCCGCATACGTCGAACTGGGATTTCCCCATCGGCCTGTTCGGCAAGTGGGCGCTGGACCTGCCGTTCCGCTGGCTGGCCAAGGATACGCTGTTCCGTATTCCGCTGCTGGGCAAGTGGTTCCTGGCCCTGGGCGGCCAGCCCGTCGACCGCAGCGCCGCCAACGGCATGATCCGCGCCCAGGCGGAACGCATGAACGCGGCGCCGTGGTACTGGCTGGCCATCACGCCGGAAGGCACGCGCGGCTATCGGCCGCACTGGAAGAGCGGCTTCTATCACCTGGCCGTGGAAGCGAAAGTGCCGCTGTGCCTCGTCTACATGGACTATCCGAACAAGGTGCTGAGCGTGACGGACCACGTCTGGCTGACGGGCGACCAGGAGCGTGACATGGCCGCCATCCGCGCCGTGTACGACGGCATCCAGGGCAAGCACCCACGGAATGCCGCGCCGATCGTGCTGTCGGAACGGCGCGCCGAACCGCGTAACTGACGGGCGCTGTCACTCTTGACTAAGGGTTTTCTCGTCCATCAGCAGTGATGCCCGCAGGAAGTCCGCAGGCGTACTGATCCGATTGCCATCCCGACCGTACAACCAGCCCAGGTAGTTCGGCAGGTAGCGGCTGGCCACGCCATTGAAGCGTGTCAGCCACGTCTTGAAATGGCTGTGATACCGGTTCACGTTTTGCACGTGGATGGCGCCGCGCGTTCTGATGCTGGCGCTGATGTTCACGGCCTCGTGCAGGATGCGTTGCGCCGTGGCGAACGCAGGATAGGCGGCGGCGCCGTCGGTGACGAGCAGCACGTCGGCAGCCAGTACCTTCGGCAGGCAGGCCAAGAGCTGGTTTTTGGTCACCGGTCCGCGTCCGGTCACGAAGTCGACCGTGGCGCCGCCCCGATCGCGTGCGACCAGGATGCAGTCGTGTTCGCTGGTGATGCCGCGCCGGCCGGCGTGTCCGCCACGACGGCGTGCCGGACGGGTCAGGTGCCGCGATCCTTTCTGCGACTCCAGCCGATACGTTTCGTCCGCCTCGACAATGCCTTGCAGCGGCACCGCGCGTTGACGTTTGGCATCCGCCAGGAAGCGGTGACGCCAGCGAAAACTCGTGTTGCGATGGATGCCGGTGGCGGCTGCCGAGGCGCGCACCGTCTTGGAATCGATCATGCACTGCAGGTACGGCAGCCATTTTTCGCGCAGGCGCAGGCGAGCCAGTGGCGTGCCTGTCAGCGCGTTGAACGACTTCCTGCACTCCAGGCACAGGTAGCGCTGCAAGCCGGCGGACATGCCGTGTTTGTAGATGCGCGCTGCGGCGCAGTGCGGGCACTGGCGCATGTGCGCGCCGCGTTCTTCGATGATGGCCAGGCATTGAATGAGCGGCCCGTCGCGCTCGAGAAGCGTGCGCAGCGTTTCGCTTTGCTGCCCCGACAGATGCGGCAGGCAGCGCATCAACTCGTTGAATACGACAGAAAATTGCTGGCTGTCCACGGCTGCGCCCTCCGGATGTTATACCTGAGGTAAGACAGCAGTTGTCAGGGGAAGTTCCCACGATGGCCAGGGACAGCGCCTTTTTTTTGGCGCAACACCGGGGTCAGGTCCGACATTCGGACATTTCGCCTCGCCAATGTCCGAATGTCGGACCTGACCCCGTTTTATTCTGGTTGACTTCCCGGCAAGCTGTTATTACACTTAATCCATTGATAGCGCTAACATCGCTCGCGCAGACGAGCCGGCGCCCACCGCACATCATGGAGGAGACGACCACCATACCCGACCCGTCCCGCGGCAGGCCTGCCTGCCGCCGCGCATGACGTGAACCGCCGCGCGGGTGCGCAATCACAACGAATTACCGACGGCACTCAGTGCGCACGAGCGCGCGGTGCCGTCCGACAGGTCCGATGGGCGGGTTGGCTACACTTGGCCAATTCGTTTTTACTGCGCGGACGGGCTTCGACGCCCGTTCGTGCAGGTTTTTTTTCAGCTTCGGTTGGTAAAGGTTCCGATGGCAGATCCGCACGCATTGTCCTGGCGCGAGAGACTCAGTTATGGCGTCGCCGATATGGGGTTCAATTTTTACTGGACCAATATCGCCACATTCCTGCTGTTCTTCTACACCGACATCTTCGGCATCTCCGCGGCCGCCGCCGCGTCGATGATGTTCGCCATCAAGCTCATTAACGCTTTTACCGATCCGATGATCGGCGCACTGGCCGACCGCACCACCACACGCTTCGGCAAGTTCCGGCCCTACCTGATCTGGGGCGCGCTGCCGCTGGGCGCCGCCGCCGTGCTGACCTACACGACCCCCGACCTCGGTCAGGATGGCAAGCTGGCCTGGGCCTATGGCTCCTACCTGCTGATGATGGTGTGCTACACGGCGATCAATATCCCCTACAACGCGTTGTCCGGCGTGATGTCCGCGGACCCGCAGGAGCGTTCGACGATCAACGGCCTGCGCTTCATCTGCGCATTTGCCGGCAGCACGCTGGTGACGGCGGCCACGCCCGCGCTGGTGAAGTGGCTGGGCGGGGACGACGAGAAGCTGGGCTGGCAGCTGACGATGCTGGTCTGGGCCATCGCCGCCACGCTGATGTTCGCCATCGCGTTCGTCAACACGCGCGAACGCATCCTGCCGCCGGCCGGACAGAAGTCGAACGTACTGCAGGACGTGCGCGACCTGGCCCGCAACGGCCCGTGGCTGGTGCTGTTCTTCCTGGCACTGATCATCATGGTGACGATCACCTTGCGCACGACGACGGCGGCGTACTACTTCAAATACTATGTCGGCCGCCCCGAACTGATGGCCAGCTTCGTGCCGACCTACATGATGGCCGCCGCGGCGGGCGCCGCGGCCGCGCCGCTGCTGACGCGCTTCATCGACAAGAAGAAGCTGATGATCGTGCTGATGTCGCTGACCGCCGTGCTGTCCGCCGCGTTCTTCGCCATCCCGCCGGACCAGGTCTGGCTGATGTTCGTGCTGCAGGCCGCGCTGGGCCTCGTGCTGGGGCCGAAGTCGCCGCTGGCGTTCTCGATGTATGCCGACACGGCCGACTATACGGAATGGCGCACGGGCCGGCGCGCCACGGCCATGACCTTTGCCGCCGCCACGTTCTCGCAAAAACTCGGCACCGCCGTTGCCGTCGCCGTCATCGGCGCGCTGTTCACGGCGCTGGGCTATGTGCCCAACGCCGCGCAGAACACGGGCTCGCAGGCCGGCATCGTCTGGCTGATGTCGCTGATCCCCGCCGCCTTCGCGCTGCTGGCCGTCGGCGTCATGTGCTGCTACAAGCTCGATGGCCCGCGCCTTCAGTCGATCCAGGCCGACCTCGTCGCGCGCAAGGCCTCGCTTTCACCCCAAGTCTGACCCGGAGAATTCATGTCGTCGCAAGTGTCTCAGGTATTACGTCCTGCCGAACAAGGCAACCGTTACGAACTGCTGTCGCCCACGGCGATGCCCCGCGCGGCGGGCTTCCTGTGGAACCGCCGCATGATGATCCAGGTGACGTGCCGCGGCTACGCCGTCGCCCAGTTCATGCAGCCCGAACCCGCCAAGTATGCGCACGCGCCGAACCTGGAAGCGAAGACGTTCATGCAACCGGAGCAGGGCTACTACGCGCATCACCCGGGTCGCTTCTTCTACGTCAAGGACGAGGACACGGGTGACGTGTTCTCGGCGCCGTACGAGCCGGTGCGGGCATGCGCGGACCGCTTTGTCTTCTCGGCCGGGAAGAGCGACCTGGCGTGGACGGTGGAGCACCAGGGCATCCGCGTCGAGCTGGTCATGAGCCTGCCGGTGGACGACATCGTCGAACTGTGGTCGCTGCGGGTGACGAACGTGTCGGGCCGGGCGCGCCGCCTCAGCGTCTATCCGTACTTCCCGATCGGCTACATGTCGTGGATGAACCAGTCGGCCGAGTACCGCGCGGACTTGCTCGGCATCGTCGCCAGCAGCGTCGCGCCGTACCAGAAAGTGGCGGACTACTTCAAGCAGAAGGACTTCAAGGACAAGACCTATTTCCTGTGCGAGCGCGCGCCCGACGCGTGGGAAGCCGCGCAAGTGGCGTTCGAGGGGGAGGGGGGCCTGCATGCGCCCTCCGCGCTGCAAGCCGAAACCCTGGCCGGCGGCGATGCCCGCTACGAGACGCCTGCCGCCACCGTCCAGTACCGCCTGACCTTGGCCGACGGCGCCGTCGAGGACTACCGCTTCCTGTTCGGCCCCGCGCTGGACGACGCCGAGATCGCGGCGATGCGCGCGAAGTACCTGAGCGAGGCGGCGTTCGCGCACGCGCGTGCCGAGTATGCGGATTACGTGGCGCAGGGCGCGGGTTGCGTCACCATCGACACGCCGGACGAGGAGCTGAACAACTTCGTCAACCACTGGCTGCCGCGCCAGGTGTATTACCACGGCGACGTGAATCGCCTGACGACGGACCCGCAGACGCGCAACTACCTGCAGGACAATATGGGCATGACGTTCGTGCGTCCCGCCACCGCGCGCGCCGCGTTCCTGCACGCGTTATCGCAGCAGGAGGAGACGGGCGCCATGCCGGACGGGATCCTGCTGGTCGAGGGCGCGGAACTGAAATACATCAACCAGGTGCCTCACACCGACCATTGCGTCTGGCTGCCGGTGTGCCTGAAGGCCTATCTGGACGAAACGGCCGACTGGGCGCTGCTGCGCGAAAGCGTCACGGCGGGCGACGGTTCGACCCTGACGGTGGCACAGCGCATCGGCCGCGCGATGGACTGGCTGCTCAAGGAGCGCGATCTGCGCGGCCTGTCGTTCATCGCCCAGGGCGACTGGTGCGACCCGATGAACATGGTGGGCTACAAGGGCAAGGGCGTGTCGGGCTGGCTGACGGTGGCGGCGGCGTATGCACTGAACCTGTGGGCCGACATGTGCGCGCAGGCCGGTCATGCGGATGGCGAAGCGCGCTATCGCGGCGGCGCGCGCGAACTGAACGACGCAGCAAACCACTACCTGTGGGACGGCCGCTGGTTCGCGCGCGGCATCACGGACGACGGCGTCGTCTTCGGTGTCAAGGAAGATCCGGAAGGACGCATCTGGCTCAACCCGCAGGCGTGGTCGATGCTGTCCGGCGCGGCCAGCGACGTGCAGCGTGCGTCGATGCTGGCGGAGATCGAACAGCAGTTGCATACGCCGTTCGGCGTGCAGATGTTCGCGCCGCCGTACTCGAAGATGCGCGACGACGTGGGCCGCGTCACGCAAAAACACCCTGGCTCGGCCGAAAACGGCGCCGTCTATAACCACGCCGCCGCGTTCTACATCTACAGCCTGTACACGGTGGCGGAAAGCGATCGCGCCTGGCACGCGCTGCGCCAGATGATCCCGGGACCGGGCGAAGACGACTACCTTCAGCGCGGCCAGCTGCCCATCTTCATTCCGAATTACTACCGCGGCGCATGGCGAGAATACCCACGCACGGCGGGGCGCTCGAGCCAGTTGTTCAACACGGGTACGGTGTCGTGGGTGTATCGCAGCATCGTCGAAGGCCTGTGCGGCCTGGCGGGCGACGAAGCGGGCCTGCGCATCGCGCCGCAGCTGCCGCGCGACTGGCCCGGCATGCACGTGGTGCGTCAGTTCCGCGGCGCCACGTTCGACGTGACGATCCGCCGGACCGGCTTACCAGGCCTGGAAGTGCGCTGCGATGGCGAGCTGCTGGCCGAGCCGCGCGTAACGAACATCGAGACGGGAAGGTCCTATCGGCTGGAAGTCAACGTGCCGTAGATGTCGCTGGGGACAGGCACCTTTCGAGCTGCGCTCGAAAGGTGCCTGTCCCCGACGTTCAACTGTAAGC
>Ga0265798_10007383_pt1 | contig 14221 bp, 14 predicted proteins | sample P3T30metagenome_FD_192430 | JGI IMG/M metagenome (GOLD analysis project Ga0265798, IMG submission 192430) | Plant litter microbial communities from East Loma Ridge, Irvine, California - P3 T30 | ecosystem: Environmental > Terrestrial > Plant litter > Unclassified | place: USA: California...
ACGCGACCTACGGGGTCGACGTGCGCAGCAGCATCCGCTCGCTCCTCGGCGGCGCCCGCAGCGGCACCGGCCTGCCCTTCGCGATCGAGGTGGACGGCGAGTTCGCCGGGCAGCTCAACGTGTCGTCGATCACCTACGGCTCGCTCGCCTCGGCGAGCATCGGCTACTGGGTGGCCGAGCGCTTCGCGGGCCGCGGCGTGACGCCGACGGCGGTCGCGCTCGCGACGGACTACTGCTTCGCGGGCATCGACCTGCACCGCATGGAGATCTGCATCCGTCCCGAGAACGGCCCGAGCCTGCGCGTGGTCGAGAAGCTCGGCTTCCGCTACGAGGGGCTGCGTCGGCGCTACATCCACATCGACGGCGACTGGCGCGACCACTTCTGCTTCGCGCTGGTGCGCGAGGAGATCCCCGAAGGTGTGCTGTCGCGCTGGCGGCAGGGCCGCGCGCCCACCGCCGCGGGGCAGGTGCCCGAAGCGGATGTGCGCCGCGCGCAGCGTCCGCTCGGCTCCGTCTCGGAGTAATCACCGCTGCGCTTCCGGCGCGGCGGACGGCCCCGGGCGCGTCGCGCTCGTACGCTCCACCCATGGGAGATTCACTGGGGGGCGGCGTCATCATCGCCGTGGCGGCCGTGCTGTGGCTCGCCTATCTGCTGCCCAGCTGGTACCGCCGTCGCGAGTACCTCTCCACCGAGCGCAACGCGGTGCGGCTGCAGCAGACGATCCGCGCGATGGCCGGCACCGCCGCCCCGCTCGAGGAGCTGCCCGCCGAGAAGCAGGCGCGCGAGCTCGCCGCCCGCCGCAAGGCGCTGCAGGAGGAGCTCAAGCGCACCGAGGCGATCGCGAAGGCCGAGCGGATGCAGCGCGAGCGCATCGGCAAGCGCGGCGAGCCCGTGCCCAGCGAGGCCACCCGCATCGCCGCCCGCAAGGCCTCCGACGCCAGCCTCGCCGCTGCGCAGCGCTCGGCGCAGGAGGTCTCGCAGGTCTCGCACGATCAGGCCGCGCGGCTGCGCCGCCGCAACCGCCTCGTCACCTCCGTCTTCCTGCTCGCGGGCGTCGTGGCCGCGGTCGTCGGCGGCGTGCAGCTGGCGCTCGGCGCGGGATGGCTGCTGCTGGCCGCCGGACTCGGTGCCGTCGCGCTCGCCGTGGCGACCCTGCGCCGCATGGCCAGCGTCGCGGCGCGTGCCCGCGATCGCCGCAGCGGCAGCGCCCCGGTGGCGCGCCCTCGTGGCCGCCGCATCGTCCTGAGCGACCCCCTGCCGCAGGCCGAGCAGGACGAGGACCGCACCTGGACGCCCAGCGAGGTGCCCAAGCCGCTCTACCTCAGCCGCACCGAGGTGCGCCCGAAGCCCGTCGCCGTGCCGCGACCCGTCGTCGAGCAGCGCCCGGCCTCGCCGGTGGCGCCGGCCGCCCCGGTCGCACCGGCGGCCGTCGTCGAGGACGACCCGCAGGCGGAGCTGCGCCATGCTGCGCTCGCCGCCGAGCGGGCGCTGCGCGCCGCGCACCAGGCCCCCGAGGTCGCCGCCTTCGAGGCGCCCGGAGGCATGCCCGACCTCGACGCCGTGCTGCGCCGCCGCTCCGCCGGCTGAGCCGGCCGCGTGTACGACGACCTCCGCGGAGGTGCTAGGGTTGACGAGTTCACGGGCCCTTGGCGCAGTTGGTAGCGCGCCTCGTTCGCATCGAGGAGGTCAGGAGTTCGAATCTCCTAGGGTCCACCGAGAACACGAAAGGCCCCGCCTCGGCGGGGCCTTTCGCTTGGCCGGGGCGCGTGCGATCGAGCCCTGATCGACGAGGAGCGGCATGACGGGCATCGCGGGGCGCGGCGTGCTCGCCTCCGTCGCGGCCTCCGTGCTCTTCGGCGCGATCAGCCTGCTCGGCGGCGTCCTCGAGGGCTTCGGCCCCGAGGAGACGACGGCCTGGCGCGTGCTGCTCATCCTGGCCGCGCTCCTGCCGATCGTGCTCGCGGCGTCGCGCCGCCCCGCGCAGCGCGACCTGACGGCGAGGGTGCTCCGCTCGCCGCGACTGATCGTCGTGGTGGTCGTCAACGCCGCGATCCTGGGCCTGCAGCTCTGGGTCTTCATGTGGGGCCCGGCCAACGGGCAGACCCAGGCCGTGGCCCTGGGCTACTTCCTGCTGCCGCTCGCGATGGTGGTCGTCGGCCGCGTGGTGTTCCGCGACCGGCTGAGCGGATGGCAGCGCGCGGCCGTGCTCGCCGCGCTCGTCGGCATCGTGGCCGAGCTCGTCATCACCCGCTCGATCGGCTGGCCGGCGGTGCTGATCGTCGTGCTCTACCCCGTCTACTTCGCGCTGCGCCGCACAAGCGGCCTCGGCGACCTGCACGGCTTCCTGCTCGAGGTCGGGGTGCTCTTGGTCGTCGCGGTGCCGGTGGTCGTGCAGGGGCTCATCGGCCACGCCGCGCGCGGAGGCCTGCCGCCGTCCTTCGGCGCCCTGCTGCTCGTGGCGGTGCTCAGCGGAGCGGCGATGGTGCTCTACATCCTCGCGTCGCAGTGGCTGCCGATGCCCGTGTTCGGCCTGCTGAGCTACCTCGAGCCCGTGCTCATCCTCGGCGCCGCGCTGCTGCTCGGCGAGCACCTCTCGCCCGGCGACGCCGTGGTCTATGGACCCGTCGCGATCGCGCTGGCCCTGCTCGCCTGCGGCACGCTGCGGCGACGGCGGCCGTCCGCGGACTGAGCGCAGCGAACGCACCGAGCTGGCGTCGAACCGCCTGCGAACCGCGCCCCGCGCATCCGCTCGCGCGTAGCGTCGCCGACACCACGCCGGTCGCGGACCCGGGCTCGCGGCAGCCGGCGCCAGCGCCGCCCGGGCGAGGAGCCGATCCCATGACCACCATCGCCCAGAACCTCGTCGCCGTGCTCGCCGCGAACGGGGTGCGCCGGGTCTACGGCATCCCCGGCGACTCGCTCAACGGCGTGACGGATGCGATCCGCATCGAGGAGCGCATCGACTGGATGGTCATGCGCCATGAGGAGTCCGCGGCCTTCGCCGCGGCCGGCGAGGCGGCGGTGACGGGGGAGCTGGCCGTCTGCGCGGGCAGCTGCGGCCCCGGCAACACGCACCTGATCAACGGCCTCTACGACGCGCAGCGCAGCCGCGTTCCGGTGCTCGCCATCGCAGCGCAGATCCCCAGCGGCGAGGTGGGCAGCAACTACTTCCAGGAGACGCATCCGACCGAGCTCTTCCGCGAGTGCAGCGTCTACTGCGAGCAGGTGCAGACCGCCGAGCAGATGCCGCGGGTGCTCGAGATCGCGATGCGCACCGCTATCGAGCAGCGCGGCGTCGCCGTCGTCGTCATCCCGGGCGAGCTCGCACTCGCCGAGGCGGTGGTCGAGCGCGTGACCGTGGTGCGCCGCACCGAGTCGGTGGTGCTGCCGTCGGAGGCCGAGCTCGACGAGGCGGCCCGTCTGCTCGACGGGGCGAAGAAGGTGACGATACTCGCCGGTGCCGGCGTCGAGGGCGCGCACGACGAGGTCGTCGCGCTCGCCGACCGCCTCGCCGCGCCCGTGGTGCACGCGCTGCGCGGCAAGGAGCACATCGAGTGGGAGAACCCCTTCGACGTCGGCATGAGCGGACTGCTCGGCTTCGCGAGCGGCTACAAGGCCCTGAAGGAGGCGGATGCGGTGCTGCTGCTGGGCACGGACTTCCCGTACCAGCAGTTCTTCCCCGAGGACGCGATCGCCGTGCAGGTGGACGTGCGCGGCGAGCAGCTCGGTCGCCGCGTGCCGCTCGACGTCGCACTGCGCGGCACCGTGAAGGAGACCGCCGCCGCTCTGCTGCAGCGCATCCCGGAGGGACGCAGACGCAAGCACCTCGAATCCTCCGTCGACCACTACCGGCGTACGCGCGAGCGCTTCGACGCGCTGGAGCAGTCCGACGGCGACGGGCCGCTGCATCCGCAGTTCGTCACCCGTGTGCTCGACGAGCTCGCGGACGACGACGCGGTGTTCCTGCCCGACGTCGGCACGCCGGTGGTCTGGGCCTGCAGGCACCTGACCATGAACGGTCATCGTCGGCTGCTCGGCTCGTTCTCGCACGGCTCCATGGCGGCGGCGCTGCCGCTCGGCATCGGCGTGCAGGCGGCGCAGCCCGGGCGCCAGGTCATCGCCCTTGCCGGCGACGGCGGGCTCGCCATGCTGCTCGGCGAGCTGCTCACCGTGGCGCAGCACGGACTGCCGGTGAAGACCGTCGTCTTCGACAACGCCTCCCTGGGCTTCGTGGAGGTCGAGATGAAGGCCGCCGGGTTCGTGAACGAGGGCACCGAGCTGCGCAACCCCGACTTCGCCGCGCTTGCCGAGTCGACGGGCGTGCTCGGCCTGCGCGTCGAGCACGCCGACGAGCTGCGGCCCGCCGTCGAGCGGATGCTCGCGCACGACGGCCCGGCGCTGCTGCAGGTCGCGGTGGCGCGGCAGGAGCTCTCGATGCCGCCGGCGGTCACGGCCGAGCAGGCGAAGGGCTTCACGCTGTACGCGCTGCGCACGGTGCTCTCGGGCCGCGGTGACGAGGTGGTCGATCTGGCGAAGACCAACCTGCGCCAGGTGCTCTGACGGGGCTGTCGCAGGACTGCGACAGGACTGCGACGCCCGCGGCTCCCCCGGACGGGGGAGGCGTCGATAGTGTCGCTTCCATGAGCACCCGAACCACCCAGGCCGCCGTCGCCGCAGCCGGCCTCGCCGCCGCGCTGCTGCTGAGCTCCTGCACGGCCCAGGTCGAGCCGGAGCAGCCCAGCCCGGAGCCGTCGAAGCCCTCCGCCAGCCCTGGCGCCGACGCCGCGACGGCCGACGCGGTCGCCGGCTTCGCGCCCGGGGAGATCCCGCCGGTGCCGCTCATCCGCATCCCCGATCTGACGATGCTCGACGCGGCCGTGGCGGCGCCGACGCAGGCGCTGCGCAGCGCCCTCACCGACCGGCCCGGGCTCAGCTTCGCGCCGGCCCGGTGCGAGTCCGGCGGGGTCGTCGCGAGCGGACCGAGCGCGGGGCTGCCCTACGGCGACACGATCGTGAACTCGGGCGACGGCAGCGGCTCGTTCACCCTCAACGGCATCGACGTGGTCGTGGGCGGCGACGGCAGCGGGGTGTGGAGCGACGGCACCACCAACGTCGTGATCGGGGGCGACGGCTCGGGCACCTACAACGACCTCGAGGGCTCCGTGGTGATCAACGGCGACGGCAGCGGCACCTCCGAGCGCCTGGGCGCCACCATCGTCGTGAACGGCGACGGCAGCGGCACCTACGGCTTCGACGGCACGACGATCGTCAACAACGGCGACGGCTCGGGCACCTACTCCGACGACGAGGTGACCATCGTCAACCTGGGCGACGGCACCGCGCTCGTCAACGGGGTCGAGATCGAGGCCGGTCCGGTCGCCCCCGTGCCCTCGGTGGGCAGCTTCCCGTCGATGGGCTCGCTCGCGCCGGTCGAGTCCTGCGGCGTGATCATCACGCTCGAGGACGGCGTGCTCTTCGACTTCGACCAGTACGACCTGCGGCCGGCCTCGGTCGAGGTCATCGACGAGCTGGCCGCCGCGCTGCAGGAGGCCGGCTCGACGAGCCTCGTCGTGAGCGGCCACACCGACGCGATCGGCACCGACGAGTACAACCAGCGCCTCAGCGAGCAGCGAGCGGATGCGGTCGTGCAGGGTCTGCTGTCGGCGGGCGTCACCGCCGCGATCGACGCGCAGGGCTTCGGCGAGAGCCAGCCCGTGGCGCCGAACGAGCTGAACGGCCAGGACAACCCGGCGGGGCGCCAGCTCAACCGCCGGGTCGAGATCCTCGTGCCGAGCGTCTGATGCGCGCCGCGCGCATCCTGCCGGCCGCTGCGGCGGTGCTGCTGCTCGCCGGCTGCACGCTCGCCATCGAAGGCGCCGGCGGGTCCGCCGGTCAGCCGGCCGCCGATGCGCCCAGGGACGGCGCCGCCACCGACGCGGCGACGGGGGAGGAGCTCGGCGCCGACAACCCCGGCGTGCGCGCCGACTGGGAGCCGCTGGTCGAGGAGCGCGACGACTGCGCCTCAGGCTCCGTCTCGGTGGTCGGCTCCTACCGGGTCGTGCAGATCACCGCCGACTGCCCGCTCGTCACGGTCACCGGCAGTTCCGCCGTGCTCGGCGAGCGCATCGAGCGCCTCGAGCTGGTCGGCAGCGAGTCGATCGTCTTCGCCCGCAGCCTGGGCGACGTCGAGATCACGGGCGCGGGCACCGTGCTGCGCTGGAACGAGGGCGAACCGAACATCGACTCGCTCGGCTCGGGCACCGACGCCGCGCCCGCCTCCGAGCGATGAGCGACGCCCGGCCGCGCCTGCTGCTCGTCGACGACGAGGCGGCGATCCGCGACAGCCTCGCGCCGGTGCTCGAGCGCGCCGGCTTCGCCGTGACGACCGCCTCGGACGGAGCGGATGCGCTGAGCGCGATCCGCGCGCATCCGCCCGCCATCGTCGTCAGCGACGTGCTGATGCCGAACCTCGACGGCCGCGAGCTCGTGCGCAGCATGCGCCGGATGGACGACTGGACCCCCGTGCTGCTGCTCACCCAGGTGGGCGAGAGCTTCGAGCGCTCCGCGGCGCTCGAGGAGGGCGCCGACGACTACCTCGGCAAGCCCTTCGACCCCGCCGAGCTCGTGGCGCGGGTGCGCGCGATCCTGCGCCGCTCGGTGCCCGGCGCCCGCCCGCTGACCGCCGCCGAGCGGCTGCAGAGCGGACCCCTGCTCGTCGACCGCATCGCCCGGCGCTGGTGGCTCGACGGCGAGGAGCTGCAGCTCACCCCGCGCGCGGCGCTGCTGCTCGACTACCTGATGACGCACCCCGACGAGCTGCACAGCCGCGACAAGCTGCTCGGCAGCCTGTGGGGTTACGACCAGGCGGTCAGCAGTCGGGCCGTGGATCACCGGGTGGCGGAGATCCGGCGGGTGCTGCGCGACGACGCCGCCGAGCCGCGCTTCGTCGAGACCGTGCAGAGCCTGGGCTACCGGTTCCGAGGCGCTGTGACCCCGGCGGGCCCGCGGTGAGGGCGCGGTGGTGGATCGCGGCGCTCGCCGCGGTGCTGCTCGGCATGCTGCTCGCGCTGCCGCTGCTGCTCATCTCGCCCGGCGTGCGGCTCAGCGGAACCCTCGCGCTCTGGGCGGTGCCGCTGCTGCTCGGCGTCGCGATCGGCGTCGCGGCGGCGCTCGTCGGCGCGGTGCGCACCGCCGACCGGCGTCGCACCGCGGCCGCGGAGGCGCGCGGGCGCGCCGAGGAGCGCGAGCGCCACCGCCGCTTCCTCGCCCGACTGGACCACGAGCTCAAGAACCCGGTGACCGCCATCCGCGCCGCCGTCGCCGCCGCCGATGTGGACTCCCCGCACCTGCGGGTGGCCGACGCGCAGGCCGTCCGGCTCGCGGCGCTGCTCGGCGACGTGCGCAAGCTCGCCGAGCTCGAGACCCGCGCGATCGAGCTCGAGCCGGTCGACCTCGAAGCCGTGTGCAGGGAGGCCGTCGCCGACGTGGAGGCGGCGCTGACCGCATCCGGTTCCGCCCGCCGCATCGACGCCGTGTTCCCGCGGGTGCCCTGGCCGCTGCCCGGGGTCCGCGGCGACATGGACCTGCTCTACCTGGCCGTGCACAACCTGCTCGGCAACGCGGTGAAGTACTCGCCGGCCGGCGGCCCGATCGAGGTGCGCGGCTCGGATGAGGGCGGCTGGGTCGTGATCGAGGTGGCCGACACCGGCATGGGCATCCCCGAGGCGGAGCAGGCGCTCGTGCTCGACGACCTGGCCCGCGGCGCCGAGGCACGGGGCATCCCGGGCTCGGGCATCGGGCTGGCGCTCGTGCGCGTCATCGCCGAGCGGCACGGGGGCTCGGTGCAGCTGCGCTCGCGGCACCGCGAGGGCACCGTGGTGCGGCTGCGGGTCCCGGCGACGCGCGCGTAGGCGGCCCGTGGTCGTCGTCGCGTTCGCGGTTCTGGCGGATGCGGCGGCGGATCGCGACGACGCATCCGCCCGACGATCAGGCCAGCGCCTCCAGCGCCGCGATCACGGCGAGCGGATCGGAGGCGGTCGGCTGCAGCACGACGTCGGTCACGCCGGCCGCGCCCAGCTCCGCGATCCGCGCCCGCACCCGCTCCGGACTGCCGGCCAGCGCGAGCTGCGCGACCCAGGCGTCGGGCAGGCGCGCGGCGAAGTCCTGCTGGTCGACCGCATCCGCTCGCAGCGCTCGGAACTCGTCGGCGAACGGGAGGTCCGCGATGTGCACGTCCCAGTCCGGCTCGCCGATCCAGGCGAGCGACGGGCGCGCGGCGGCGAAGGCCGCGATCTCGTCGTCGCCGACGCTCGCGACGTTGTAGGCGATGAGCCGGTGCGGGCCCGTCGCGGCGATGCGGGCCAGTGCCGAGGCGGCGTACTCGGGCGTCACCGGCTCGGCGAGCACCGTGCCGTCGGCGACCCTGCCTGCGGCGGCGAGCGATCGCGGGCCGCGCACGCCCGCGAGCAGTGGCGGCGGCGTCGCCGGCACAGCGGAGGGGTCGAGGCGCACGCCCTCGTGCTCCTCGCCGCGCAGCAGCGCGCGCACGCTCGTGAAGGTGCGCTCGAGCAGCGCCAGCGGGCGCTCCGGCCAGGCGCCGACCTGGCGCATCCAGTCGGGCATGCCGTGGCCGATGCCGGCGTCGATGCGCCCGGGGAACAGCTGGGCCAGCGTGGCGAGCTCCATCGCGAGGAAGGCTGGGTTGCGCACAGCGGCGGGCAGGATGCCGATGCCGACGCGCAGCGTCGACGTGGCGGCGAGCACGGCGGCGGCCTGCGCGATGCCGCCGCGGTAGCCGAGGTCCTCGACCACCCACAGCTCGGCGGCGCCGGCGGCCTCGGCGCGACGGGCGTACCCGAGCACCTCGTGGGCAGGCAGATCGCGGGGCAGCAGCACGCCCAGGGCGGGTCCGGTGGTCATCGTCGACTCCTCTCGTCGCGGGTCAGTCTTCCAGTCGTCCGCCCCCGATACCATCGCCCTCGTGCCCACCCCCACGCTCCGCGCTGCCAGCGCCGCCGACCTGCCGGCCGCGACCGCGGTGCTCGCCGAGGCCTTCGAGCACGACCCGACGCTCGCAAGGGTGATCCGTCCGAGCGCCGACCGGCGCCGCGAGCGCCTCGCGCTGCTCTTCACGACGCTGCTGCGCTCGGCGCCGAAGGGGGCGCAGATCGTCGATGCCGCGCAGACCGAGCGGGGCATCGTCGGCGCCGCGATCTGGGAGCGCCCGAGCGCCCCGCGACCGACCGTCGTCGGCGAGCTCGCGCACCTTCCCGCCTTCGCCCGCGCCATCGGGTTCGCCGGCATCGTGCCGGCCATGGTCGACCAGCAGCGGATGGGCGCCGCGCGCCCCGAAGAGCCGCACTGGTACCTCGGCGAGATCGGCGTCGGCGAGGCCGCGCGAGGTCGCGGCGTCGGAGCGGCGCTCCTGGAGCGCGGCCTCGCCCGGGCCGACGCCGACGGCGTCGCCGCGTACCTCGAGTCGTCGACCCCGCGCAACCGCGCCCTCTACGCACGGCACGGCTTCGTCGAGCTCGGTCCGGTGCCGGGCATGCAGGGCGATGGCGTGCCGGTGCGGATGCTGCGGGCGGCCTCCGCCGGGTAGCGGCGTCACAGTCCGTCATCGACCTGCGCATCCGCTCGCTCGCGCGTAGCGTCGTCAGCATCGCCGTTCGGAACGAGAGGAGTCGGCCATGCCCCGCATCGCGATGATCTCTGTGACGGACGAGCGAATGGGTCGCGAGGCCTACCAGGGTCTCGCCGACGGTCTCGACGCCTCCTTCGCCGGCATCGCCGAGGCGAGCGGATGGACGGTCGACCGCCACGCCGCGGGCGTGCTCGGCGAGCGCGGCCTGCAGCGGGCCGCCGACGGCGCCGACGTGATCGTGCTCATGGGCGGCGAGGACGTGCATCCCACCTTCTATGGCGGCGACCTCGAGTACGAAGGCGGCGGCGTGCACGAGGAGCGAGCGGATGCGGCGCAGATCGCGCTCGTGCACCGCGCCCTCGAGACGGGAACCCCGTTGCTCGGCATCTGCCGCGGCCAGCAGATCGTGAACGTCGCGCTCGGCGGCGGGCTGCACCAGCACATCGGCTACGAGGGCCTGCACCGCCAGCACCCGGAGACCGGCGGCATGGTCGAGCACGGGCTGTCGCTCGTGGCCGGCTCGTCGCTCGACGGCCTCGGCCTGCGCCCGGTGCGCAGCAGCCACCATCAGGCGGTCTCAGCGCTGGGGTCCGGCCTGCGCGTCGCGGCGACCGCCGAGGACGGCGTGGTCGAGGCGCTCGAGCACGAGTCCGGCTCGCTCGTGACCGTGCAGTGGCACCCCGAGCACCCGCTCGGCGACGCCGCGGGCCTCACGGCGCTGCTCGGGCTGCTCGCCCGCGAGCGCGTGCTCGCCGCGGCCTGATCGCGCGCGAGCTCCGCGCGGAGGTTCGCCGAGGCCGACCGCCGGGGCTCAATCCTCCAGCTTCGCCAGCCATCCCGTCAGCAGCGCCTCGAGTCGTCGTGCCTCGTCGGCGTCGAGTGCATCCAGCAGCCGGCGCTCGTTGGCCATGTGCGCCGCGAACGCCTCGTCGATGAGCGCGAGGCCCTGCGCGGTGAGCGCGATCACGCGCGAGCGGCCGTCGTGCTCGGCGCGGCGCCGGTGCACGAGACCGGCGCGCTCGAGGCGATCGACGCGCTTAGTGAGGCCGCCGGTCGTGATCATCACGCTGCCGGCCAGCTCGCCCGCGCTGCGCTCGTAGGGGTCGCCGGCTCGACGCAGGGCGGCGAGCACGTCGAACTCGCCGTCCGCCAGGCCGAACTCGCGGTACACGCCGTCGAGCTCCGTCATCAGCAGCGCGGCGATGCGGTGCAGCCGACCGATCACCCCCTGCGGCGCCACGTCGATCTCCGGTCGCTCGCGCGCCCACTCGGCCTGGACGCGGGCGATGCGATCGTCGTTCATCCCAGCATCATATCTTCCGCGGAAGCTATAGTGTCTTCCATGGAAGACAGATGGCGTTGGATGCTCGTGACCGCGATCGCGCCGCTCGCCTGGGGTGCCGGCTACCTCGTCACCGGTGCACTGCTGCCGGCGGGGTCGCCGCTCTGGGGCGCGTTCCTGCGCGCCGCCCCTGCGGCGCTCGTGCTGCTGCTGCTCGCCCGGCGCCTGCCGCGCGGGGCCTGGTGGTGGCGCTCGCTCGTGCTCGGCACCCTCAACATCGGCGTCTTCTTCGTGCTCGTCTACCTCGCGGCGCAGCACCTGCCCTCGAGCATCGCCACGGTCATCGCCGCCACCTCGTCCGCGGGCATGCTGCTGCTCGGCTGGGCGATCCTCGCGGAGCGACCACGACTGCTCGGTGCCCTGGGCGCCGCGCTCGGCATTGGCGGCACCGCCGCGATGGTGCTCGCGGGGGCCGGGGCCCCCGATCCGCTCGGCGTCGCCGCCTCGGTCGGCTCGGTGCTCTGCGCGAGCACGGGCGCGGTGCTCGCCCGGCGCTGGCGCGGGGAGGTGCCGCCGCTCGCCGCCACCTCCTGGCAGCTGACCGCCGGAGCGCTGCTCGTGCTGCCCGCGGCCCTGCTCGTGGAAGGCGCCCCGCCCGCGCTCGACGGCGGCGCGCTGCTCGGCTTCGCGGCGCTCTCGCTCGTCGGCACCGCGCTGGCCTTCGTCTGCTGGTTCGCCGGCCTCGCGCGGCTGCCCGCCGGCACGGTCGGACTGCTCGGCCTGCTCAACCCGGTCAGCGGCGTGCTGCTCGGCGTACTCGTCGCGGGGGAGCGGCTCGGAGCGCTGCAGCTCGCCGGGCTCGGGCTGGTGCTGCTCGGGATCCTCATCGGCCTCGACCACCGGCGGCGCGGGCGAGCGGATGCGCGGGGCGGCGCGGATGCCGGCGGCGCACGCCCCGGAGATGGCGCGGCGACCGGCGGGGCCGCTGTCGGCGGACATGCCGACGGCGTCGCGCTCAGCGCAGGCGATCCGCCACGGCGTCGATCGTGGCGACGACGAGCGCGCGGTCGAGCGGGCGCCGCTCGAACTGCTGGTGCATCGACCAGCCCTCGATGAGCGCATCGATCGCGCGGCAGGCCTCGGCTGAGAAGTGCAGCGCCAGGCTCTCGTGGCTGCGCCGCAGCCAGGCCAGGTTGATCTCGGCCACGCGCTCGTCGTGGTTGGCGTGCGCGTGCATCTCCCAGATGACCACCATCTCGCGCGAGCCGACGTAGTCGATGCCGCAGATGAGCTCGGCCACGGCTTCGCAGGCGGCGCGCCGATTGACGGCGCGCTCGAGCGAGTCGCGGTAGAGCGAGGCCTTGCGCTCGCTGAAGCGCTGGAAGGCCTGCGCCAGCAGATCGGCGAGGCCGTCGAAGTAGTAGGTGACCGAGCCGAGCGGCACGCTCGCGGCGTCGGCGATGCGGCGGTGCGTGGTGCGCTGCACGCCGAGGTCGGCGATCACCTCGATCGCGGCGTCGAGGATGCGCTCGCGCCGCTGCGGGTCGTTCGCGCCGCGCCGCGCCCCGGTCATGCGGTCCGCCCGTGGTTCGCGTGCGTCGTGCCCGGACTCGCGGCGATCGCCGTGGTTGGCGCCGCGGGCCAGCTCGCCGCCGCGGTGCTCGCCGCCGCAGCCGTGTGCGCCGGCTGTCGCTCGCTCGCGCTGGGCGCATCCGCTCGTCGCTTCATCGCCTCCATCGTAGAGCGGATGCACCTGGGTGTGTACATTTGTACACATCATGAGCAACGCCGTCATCGATCGGGCCGCCCTGCGCCGCCGCAACGCCCTCTTCGCCCTCTTCCTGCTGCCCGGCCTCGGCCTCGCCTCGTGGGTCACCCGCACGCCCGACATGCGCGATCTGCTCGCGGTCTCGACCGCCGAGATGGGCTTCGTGCTCTTCGGCCTGTCGGTGGGATCGATGGTCGGCATCCTGGGCTCGGGTGCGCTCGTGGCCCGCTTCGGCACCCGTCCGATCGTGCTGCTCGGCATGGGCTCCCTGGTCGTCGCGCTGCCGGTGATCGGCGCGGGCGGTGCGCTCGGCGCGCCGGTGCTCGCGGCCCTCGGTCTCGCGATCTTCGGGTTCGGCGTCGGCGGGGGCGAGGTGGCGATGAACATCGAGGGCGCCGAGGTCGAGCGCCTGCTGGGCCGCTCGGTGCTGCCGGCGCTGCACGGCTGCTTCAGCCTCGGCACGGTGATCGGCGCGCTCATCGGCATGGGCCTCACCGCGGTCGCCTTCCCGGTCCAGTGGCACCTCGCCGGGATGGCCGTGGTGGCCCTCGCGGTGCTGCTGGTCGCCATCCGCTCGGTGCCGACCGGCTTCGGCAAGGGCGCCCCGCGCACCCGCGGCGAGCGTCGCGACCCCGCCACCCGCGTCGTGCTCTGGCGCGACAAGCGCCTGCTCGCGATCGGCGGCATCGTGCTGGCCATGGCCTTCGCCGAGGGCGCCGCCAACGACTGGCTGCCGCTGCTCATGGTCGACGGCCACGGCTTCGACCCCGCGCTGGGCTCGGCGGTCTTCGCGATCTTCGCAGCGGCCATGACCATCGGCCGTTTCGCGGGCGGCGCCGCGATCGGGCGCTTCGGCCGCGCAGCCGTCATGCGGGTGAGCGCCATCGCCGGCGCGATCGGCCTGGCCCTCGTGGTGTTCGTCGACAACCCGGTCGCCGCCGCCGCGGCCGTGCTGCTCTGGGGGCTCGGCGCCTCGCTCGGCTTCCCGGTCGCGATCTCGGCCGCGGGCGACAGCGGACCGGCCGCGCAGTCGGCGCAGCGCGTCGCGCAGGCCGCGATCGTCGGCTACCTCGCCTTCCTCGTCGGCCCGCCGCTGCTCGGCCTGCTCGGCGAGGAGCTCGGACTGCGGCTCGCCATGATCGTGGTGCTGGTGCTCGTCGCCGGCGCCGTGCTGCTCGCGCCGGCCGTGCGCGAATCGCGCGACGACGAGGCGGGCTCGGAGCCGGCGGTGGGCGTGCGCTGAGACGGTGGGCGTGCGCTGAGGCGGTGGGCGTGCGCTGCGGCGGTGGGCAGCTCCGGGTCGCGCAGTTCGTGCGCCGAGACTTCGTCGCGGCGCGACGACTTCGGCCGTGCGCGACACCGAAGTCGTCGCGGACGGTCGAAGTCATCGAGCCCGGTTCGCAGGGGGCCGCGCGCTGCGATGTCGGCGGCTCGATCTACCCTGCCCGCGGAGGTGGATCCATGCCCGAGAGCTCGCTGCAGTGGTGGGCGCGCCGGCAGCGCGTGACCGGGCTGACGGTGCCCTAC
>Ga0265798_10007385_pt1 | contig 14218 bp, 13 predicted proteins | sample P3T30metagenome_FD_192430 | JGI IMG/M metagenome (GOLD analysis project Ga0265798, IMG submission 192430) | Plant litter microbial communities from East Loma Ridge, Irvine, California - P3 T30 | ecosystem: Environmental > Terrestrial > Plant litter > Unclassified | place: USA: California...
CTTGCTCGGCCTGGGTATCGCTATTGGCCTGGACTTCGAACACCTTGACGCCGGTCTCTTTCGAGAAGCGCTGCAGGCCCTCGAACGCCGACTGGTTGAACGACTTGTCGAATTTGCCGCCCGCATCGTAGACCATGCCGAGCTTGGGCTGCGCGATCGGACCTGTTGCCGGCGCGGCCACTGCACTGCCTGCGACGCACAGCGCCGCGATGGTGATGCTGAGTTGCTTAAATTTCATCAATGAGCTCCTGGAATAGCGGTATTGTACCCGCGGCATGGGGACCGATGGGTAAGGGCTGCGCAATTGCGACCTCGAGCGGCATGGCGGGGACCACACTTCGCGCTGTGCGATTGTGTCAGTCCGGCGGTCCGCAGGAAGTTACGGTTTGTATCTGGCGACTATTTTCTCAGCAAGAGGGCATCGGTGTAGCACGGCCACAACAGGCTGAGCCGGTAAAACAGGCAAAGTCGAGCGATCTAGTGAGCAAACTCACGTCATCTCAACGCAAGCTGTCAAATATGCATCAACCTACAAGTTGATGACAAATACGATTTTACTTGGCAACTTATTCGTTGGAAATATAAATGCTGACAACTTTCAGCAATTATTTTGCGGCTAGCGCCAAATCGGAGGGCAGGACCGGCGCTTCGACGGGTGGCTCGGCGTTTTTGACGGCGTCGGCGACAGCGGCCGCTGCTGCCGGCGTCACCGGCTTGCTGAACTGGCGTGTGAGGAATCCGGCGATCAGGTCTTGGGTCGTTTCGAGGTAGGGGATATTCATGTGGTCGGAGTCGGGCACGATGTCGTCCGCCACCAGCTGGCCCAGCTTTGCCACCAGCAGGTCGGTATGGGTATGCGGCACCACATCGTCGCTCGACGCCCGCAGCACATAGGTCGGCGCCTTGAGCGAGGGCGCATACTTGATCGATTCGAAGCGGTGCTGCAGCATGTACTCGATCGGCATCACCCTGAAGCGGCGCTTGGCGATCGCCAGGATCGAATCGTAGGGCGTGATCAGCACCACCGAATGGGCGGGCCGCTCCTTGGCCACCTGTACCGCGACACCGGAACCCAGGCTGCGCCCGACCACGGCGATGCGGTGCGGATCGACCTGGCCGCGGGTGGCGAGCCAGTCGTACAGCAGGCAGCCGTCTTCGATCATGTGGATTTCGGCCGGCACGCCCTGCGATTCGCCATAACCGCGGTAATTCATGGCCAGCACCGTCATATTGGGGAACAGCTTGCCGGCATCGCGCACGACCCACGACACTTCTTCGGAGCGGCCGCCGAAATACAGCACCGCCGGACGCGGCCCGGGGATGGTCGGCGTCATCAGCCAGCCAGAAAGACGGGTGCCGTCGGCGGCGCGCAAGACCACCGGACGGGTGCGGTGGCCGCTGCTGCGCGGGCTTTTCACTTCGCGCTCGAGCGTTGGATTGAAGACCAGGCGGCGCTGGTTGGCGGCGACGGCAGCGGTCAGCCCCAGCCACAGCATGCTGGCAAAGCCCGTGATCCCCGCCGCCATTTTCTTCGACATATCCATGACTGCTAGTCTACGCCAACCGTTGAGTTTTATTCTGTGTGGCAGCGCTCACCCGTGGACAGGACATGCGAAATGGGTTGAAAGGTTGTTTTAAGCCAACATGGAGTCGTTGTCACTGTGCTGGTGCACCGATCAGGCGATTGCGGTTACGATGTGTATCCCGTATCGCCCACCCAGGAGCCTCCGTGCACTATCTGCTGACGTATGACCTCGCCCCCGACTACCTCGAACGGCGCGGTGAATTCCGTGACGTGCACCTGAAACTGGCTTGGGAAGCGCAGGAACGTGGCGAGCTGGTCCTTGCGGGCGCCCTGGCCGAGCCGGCCGACCGTGCGCTGCTGGTCTTCGATTGCCCCACGGCCGAAACGGTGCAGTTGTTCGCGGCGCGCGATCCGTATGTCATCAACGGCCTGGTGCGCGCCTTCCATGTGCGCCAGTGGAATACGGTGGTGGGCGACCTGGCCAGTAACCCGGTGCGCCCGGACTGATTCTTGCCGAGTTGATACACAACATCAGGTAAGATTCCCGGCTTTGTACACTGCCGGGAAATCCATGCAACCTGCTGTCAATTTGTGGCCACTGCTCGGCGTGGTCGTCGTCGTCGCCGGCTTTCTATTGCGCGCCAATCCGGTGCTGGTGGCGGTCGCCGCCTGCGGTGTCACCGGCGTCGCCGCGGCCATGCCCGTCATGGCCCTGCTCGAGTCGCTCGGCGCCGCCTTCGTCAAGACCCGCAACCTGCCATTGATCCTGCTGTTGCCGCTGGCCGCGATCGGCCTGCTCGAACGCTTCGGCCTGCGCGAACAGGCGCAATCGGTGATCTCGAAGGTACGCTCGGCCACCGCCGGCCGCCTCTTGATCGTCTACCTGTTCGCACGCGAAAGCACTGCCGCGATGGGCTTGACCAGCCTGGGCGGCCATCCGACGATGGTGCGCCCGCTGGTCGCGCCGATGGCTGAGGCGGCGGCCGAAACCCAATACGGCAGCCTGCCCGAACGCGTGCGCCACCGCATCCGCGCCATGTCGGCCGCCACCGACAATATCGGCCTGTTCTTCGGCGAAGACATTTTTGTCGCGTTCGGCGCCATCGTCCTGATGCACACGATCCTGCAGGCCGAGGGGATCGAGGTCAATCCGCTGCACATCGCGCTATGGGGCATTCCGACCGCGATCACCGCCTTCATCATCCACGCCTGGAACCTGCACCGGCTCGACGCCGAGATCCGGCGCGAAGTCGCAGCGGCCGCCGCAGGGAAGGGCGCGGCATGACCCTCACCATCGAACATTTCTACATCCTGGTCGGCCTGCTGCTGGCCGGCGTGGCCATCATGAACCTGGTGGACCGCAGCAATCCGCGCCGCGTCACCACCGCGCTGTTCTGGGGCCTGTATGCCCTGCTGTACCTCGCCGGCGAGCGCATGCCGCCGGCGGCGGTGGGCGCGCTGATGATCGGCATGGCGCTGCTGGCCGGCTTCGGCGGCGTCAAGGCCGGCGCGCCCAGGACCCTCGGCGTCGAACAGCGCCGCGCCAGCGTGGCGCGCCTGGGTAATCGCATCTTCATCCCGGCGCTCTTGCTGCCACTGGTGACGGTGCTCGGCGCCACCGTGCTCAAGGATGTGCAGATCGGCGGCCTGCCGATGCTCGACCCGGCCCACCTGACCCTGGTCAGCATGGGCTGCGGCGCCGTCGTGGCCTTGATCGCGGCCTGCTGGCTGACCCGCTCGACCCCACTGCAGGGCGTGCGCGAGGCGCGGCGCCTGGTCGACGCCATGAGTTGGGCGGTGGTGTTGCCGCACATCCTGGCAGTGCTGGGGTTGCTGTTTTCCGAGGCGGGCGTCGGCAAGGCGGTGGCGCACCTGACCACCACGTATATCGGCATGGATTCGCGCTTCATCGCAGTGGCCGTGTTCTGCATCGGCATGGCGCTGTTTACGATCGTGATGGGCAACGGCTTCGCCGCCTTCCCGGTGATGGCGGGCGGGGTCGGGATTCCGGTGCTGATCGGGATGTATGGCGCCAATCCGGCCGTGATGGCGGCGATCGGCATGTTCAGCGCCTATTGCGGTACCCTGATGACGCCAATGGCGGCCAATTTTAATATCGTGCCGGCGGCGCTGCTGGAGCTGCCCGACAAGAACGCGGTGATCCGGGCCCAGATACCGAGCGCGCTGCCGATCCTGGTGGCCAATATCTTCCTGCTCTATTTTTTGATGAATCTGTGAGGCTGCGATGATCAAGACCGTACTGCTTACCGGTTTCGAGCCGTTCAATGGCGCTGCCATCAACCCCGCCTGGGAAGCCGTGCGCGCGCTCGAAGGCTGGGAAGGCGAGCACTTCAGGGTCGAGGTGCGCCAGTTGCCCTGCGTGTTCGGCCAGGCGATCGAAGACCTCGACGCCCTGATCGACGAACTGCACCCCGATGTCGTGATCGCCGTCGGCCAGGCTGGCGGGCGGCCCGATATCTCGGTTGAGCGGGTGGCGATCAATGTCGACGATGCCTCGATCCTGGACAACGGCGGGCAGCAGCCGGTGGATGCGGCGATTGCCCCGGACGGCCCCACGGCCTATTTTTCGACCCTGCCGATCAAGGCCATCGTGCGCGCGCTGCGTGAGCGCGGATTGCATGCGGGCGTGTCCCAGACCGCCGGCACCTTCGTGTGCAACCACGTGTTCTATGGCCTGATGCACCACGCGGCCGCGCTGGCGCAGCCGATCAAGGCCGGTTTTATCCACGTGCCCTTCTTGCCGGAGCAGGCGGCCGCGCGGCTTGACGCGCCGCCATCGATGGCGCTGGACGACATCATCGCCGGCATCAAGCTGGCGGTGGAAGTCACGGTGAGCGTCGATGCCGACGTGGTCGAGGTGGGCGGCGCCACGCACTAGCCCAGCCACTCGTCGGGTTATTCATTATGGGTACGAAAAATCCGACAGGCGAACAGTCTTTGCGCTGGCATTATTGTTGAGCACTCAGTGAATAGAATAGGCTGACTGGGTGTTCAAGCGAGGGATGATGCCGTTCGAAAAAATCATTACATCAAGAAAGCTGCGCGAGGGCAGCTACTGTGGACGATGCAGTGCCCGCAGCGGCAAGCGAAAGCATGTGCGCAGCCAGACCTGCAACGGTCATCCTCCGGGCACCGGAAGCGCCGAACTGGAGGTCACGTGCCGACGCATTCGCCGCCAGCAGCTCGAATGACGTGGTTCGCCTAAGTAAGCTCGAACGAGGTGCTCATGGCGCCGACCAGCGCCACCATCTCGGCTGAATCGGCCAGCGCCAGCAGCACGTCGCCGCGATCGACATACCCCTGTGCCAGCAGATTGCCCCAATCCGCCAGTTCGGTCGCCGTCGCTTCGCGCTCGAGCGCGCTGCGATACAACTGGGCGATGAACGTCGCATCATCCTGCCCGGGCGTCGCTTCACTTCCAGCGATGAAACCGTCGGCGATGTCGGCCAGCGACACCCCGGCTTCCGAGCGATCGATCCAGAAGTTCAGGCCATCCAGATCGGGCGCGCGGTCATGCAGCGCAGCGTACATCCGGATGAGCACCGCCACGTCGGTGGCGCTGAAGGCAAGCTGGTTCGATGCATCCGCTTGCAGTTTTTCGTCCGAGTCGACCAGCGCCAGCGCCAGTTGGGCACGGCTGACGTCACCGCTGGCCAACGCGGCCGTCCAGTGCGCCAGGCCACCGGCATCGGCCGCGCGCCCCAGCACTTGCGCGTACAGCCAGGCGATGTAGGCGTCGTTTGCCTGCGGCACCTGGCCTGCCAGTTCGGCCGATGCCAGGATCGCCTGCGTGACATCCTCGAGTGAGGCGGCGCCGGCCAGCGTGCGCATCCAGACGTCGAGTTCGGCGGCAGTGGGCGCGCGCTCGAGCAGGCTGTCGTGAAGACGCGTGACGCTGCCGCGTTCGGAGGTGTCGGCGATGGCCTCGGCAAATTGCAGCACTTCGATGTTCTGCGCGATGTAGGTCAGCCAGAACAGGTTCGGGTTGTAGAACGTGACCAGCGCGCCGCCGTTCCCATCATGGGCGACGTCGAACCGGTAGTCATCATGGCTGGCGCCGGGCAACTGGACGGTATCGCGGCCTTCGCCGCCATCGATGTGGGTGAATCCTTGAAAGCTGCCCTGGCCGACGACGATGCGGTCGTCGCCGCCGCCAGTGCTGACCCGGTCGCCGCTGCCGTTGATCAGGATGGTCTGGCTGGCGTCGTCGGCGATGATGTTTGCCTGACCCTGCACCTGCTCGAACGTTCCGGCCCCGGTGATGATCGCGTACGAGAAGCCTTCAAGAACAAGGTGCACCGCATCGCCCTGGCCATTGGTGTCGATCACGACCGTATTTGACTGGGTAAGGGGCGGGGGTAAAAAGGGTGGCGGGACGATCAGCCGGATCGGGCCTGCTGCGCCATCGGCGCCAACGGTCGGCATGATCGTCGACAGCGTGAACGGGTTGGTCAGCAGATCCCATCGTCCCTGCGTCGTGACCCGGTCGATCACCGAGGCTTGCCCGGCCGCGGGGACGTGCGCTGCGATTTGGGCTGTCACCAGCGCCAACGCGTTCGCCACCGGCTGCGCATCCTGCAAGCCCTCCATGCGCAGGCCGGTCCCGACTGGCAAATGCGCCATCAGCGCCGGCGCGCCGCTCGGCAATGTCCTGAGTGGAATATCGGCCGTGTCATTGCCATTCTGGTCTTCGCGCGCCGGCGTGATGAGCGGCACGATGACCGTGCGCGTGAGATTGCCACTCGCGTCGATCCCGGTCTTGAACTTGACCTCGACGCCATCGATGATCTCGGTTGACGAATCGCTTGCCATGGCCGCTCCTCACTAGGTAACAGGTTCAAATCCAATTATATTACTACCAGGGCAACATGACTTCGATTGACCTGGATCATGCTGGGGCAAGCGATGCGACGCGTGTCAGCGCAGCTTGATATGGCTGACCGCCTTCTCGTCGCGCAGCACGAAGGCGGCATCCTCGAAGCTCGGCGGGCCGAAGCGGCCGCGCGCCTCGCGGCTGAAGGCATAGCGTTCCTTCGGGATGCCCAGCACGTTGCGGTCGAGTTCCCCGTTGTCGTTCTCGTCCTGGTAGGACAGCACGGCCCAGCTGCCAGGCGGCACATTGTCCACCGTGACCACGGTTTCGCCGCCCTGCGCCGGGGCCGAGGCCGAGTACGGGCAATCCTTCAGGAAGGTCGCCTTGTCGCAGATGGCGACCCGCACCGTGCCTTTGGGCGGCGTCGTCACGCCCTGGACCCTGACCTCGATCGAGGCGGCCGAGGCAAGGCCGGCCGCGCAGACGCCTGCGGCCAGGATGAGGGTGCGGCCCAGGGTGCGATAAATCGACTGCATGAAAACTCCATTGTGAAGGTGTGAATCGTGTTTGACCATCCGTCCGGGGCGCTGCACAACCGTGCGTGGGCCCCGTCATGGTAGGCTGTGGACATCCTGTTTCCGTCTTTGCGAACCCATCATCATGCTTGCCAATGCGCTCATCGTCCTTGCCACCATCGCGTTCATGGAAGTGTTCTCCATCGTCGCGCACAAGTACGTGATGCACGGCTTCGGGTGGGGCTGGCACCGCTCGCACCACGAGCCGCGCACCGGCTGGTTCGAGAAGAACGACCTGTACGCCGTGGTGTTCGCCGGTGTCGCCATCGCCCTGATCTGGTACGGCACCCGCGGCTACCACCCGCTCGAATGGATCGGCGCCGGCATGACCGCTTACGGCGCCCTGTACTTCATCGCCCACGACGGCCTGGTGCACCAGCGCTGGCCGTTCCGCTACGTGCCGCGCAGCGGTTACCTCAAGCGCCTGTATCAGGCCCACCGCATGCACCATGCGGTGGAAGGCAAAGAGGGCACCGTGTCGTTCGGCTTCCTGTACGCGCCGCCGGTCGCCAAGCTCAAGCGCCAACTGCAGGCGCAGCATGGCCAGGTACGTCGCCCGCGCGGCCAGGACGCAGCCACAGACCGTTCCGTCGCCCCCGCGCCATCGCTGCCCGAGCAGGGCTGAAGCGCGACGCCAGCGCCTGGACCCCGCCCAGCGCCAGCAGGCGCAGCTTGGTGATCTTCGAGGTGCCGACCCGTTCATCCCAGGCCTTCGGTCCGCGCCGTTTGACTTCGATCCCGATCTGGCGATACACATTGCGCGCGGTGGCGATCGCCCAGGCCGAGCGCAGGGGCAGGGCGGCGATGCCCAGCGTGGCCGATGCGTAATAGGGTTCGGCATGGTCGACCAGGCGCGCCGCCACCGTGGCCAGGGCCGCGCGGTGGCGTGGCAGGGCCACGTGGTCGGGCGGGATGCCGGCTTCGAGCAACCATTCGGCCGGCACGTAGCAGCGGCCGATCCTGGCGTCGTCGATGATGTCGCGCGCGATATTGGTCAGCTGGAAGGCCAGCCCCAGGTCGCAGGCGCGGTCCAGCACCTGTTCGTCGCGCGCGCCCATGATCGAGGCCATCATCAGGCCGACCACGCCGGCCACGTGATAACAGTAGCGCATGGTGTCGTCGATCGACGCATAGCACGCTTCGTTGACGTCCATCGCGAAACCGGCCAGGTGGTCGAAGGCATAGCGCGGCGCGATCGCGTGGCCCAGCGCCACCTCCTGGAAAGCGGCAAACGCCGGATCGCGCATCGGTTCGCCCGCATAGGCGCGCCGGGTGTCGTCGTACAGGCGATCGAGCTCGAAGGTGGCGCCAAAGGCGCTCGGCGCGGCGGCGAAACCGAGCTCCTGGCCGTCGACCACGTCGTCGCAATGGCGGCACCAGGCGTACAGCATCAGCACGCTGCGCCGGGTGGTGGGCGGGAACAGCCTGGCCGCCGCCGCGAAGCTTTTCGAGCCAACCTCGATGGTCTGGGTCGCGTGCTGCATCAGGTCGGGGCCGGCCTGCGCGCCCGTATTTGTGATCATGCGTGGACTCCTTCGAGCATCAGGCCGGCGGTCGCCTTGGCCGAGCCGATCACGCCCGGCACGCCGGCGCCGGGATGGGTGCCGGCCCCGACCAGGTACAGGTTGGGCAGCTCGGCATCGCGGTTGTGCGGACGGAACCAGGCGCTTTGCGTGAGGATCGGTTCCAGCGAGAACGCCGAACCCAGGTGGGCATTGAGCTCGTCGCGGAAGTCGTGCGGCGTGAAGATGCGGCTGGTCACCAGCTGGCTGCGCAGGCCCGGCATATAGCGCTGCTCGAGGTAGTCGAAGATGCGGTCGCGGTAGCGCGGGCCTTCGGTGTCCCAGTCGATCGGGGCATTGCCCAGGTGTGGCACGGGCGCGAGCACATAGTGGCTGCCGCAGCCGGGCGGGGCCAGCGACGGATCGGTGACGCAGGGTGCGTGCAGGTAGAGCGAGAAATCGTCGGCCAGTTTGGGGCCGTTGAAGATCTCCTTGATCAGGCCCTTGTAACGCGCACCGAAGCAGACCGTGTGGTGCTGCAGCTGTTCGTGGTGCTTGTCGAGGCCAAAGTACAGCACGAACAGCGAATTGCTGAAGCGCTTCTTTTTCAATGCCTCGCCCTGGCTGCTGCCGCGCCCATGGTTGCTGAGCAGGTTGGCGTAGGTGTGCACTACGTCGGCATTGGAGGCGACCGCGTCGGCCATGAACCAGCGGCCATCTTCCAGCCGCACGCCGCTGGCCAGGTTGCCGGCAGTCTCGATACGCGCCACCGATGCGTTCAGTTCCAGCTTGCCGCCCATGTCCTGGAACAGGCGCACCAGGCCTCTTACCAGGGCGCCGGTGCCGCCGCGCGGGAACCATACGCCCCAGCGCCGTTCCAGCGCGTGGATCAGGGTGTAGATCGACGAGGTGGCGAACGGGTTGCCGCCCACCAGCAGCGAGTGGAAGGAAAAGGCCTGGCGCAGCTGCTCGTCTTTCACGAAGCGCGACACCATGCTGTACACGCTTTTCCAGGCTTCGAGCCGGGCCAGTTGCGGGCCGGCCTGGATCATGTCGCGGAACGACAGGAAGGGCACGGCGCCCAGTTTCAGGTAGCCCTCATCGAACACGGCCTTTGAATACGCGAGAAAGCGCTGGTAGCCAGCAACGTCGGCCGGATTACGCGCATGGATCTGGCGGTCGAGCGCCTCCTGGTCGTTGGCGTAGTCAAAATGGCTGCCGTCTTCCCAGCACAGGCGATAGAAGGGCGCGACCGGCAGCATCTCGACGTAGTCGCTCATCTTCTTGCCGCACAGGGTGAACAATTCTTCGATCGCCGACGGGTCGGTGATGACGGTTGGGCCGGCGTCGAAGGTGAAACCCTGGTCTTCATAGACATAGGCGCGTCCGCCCGGCTTGTCGCGTTTCTCGAGCAGGGTCGTTTGCATGCCGGCGGCTTGCAGCCGGATGGCCAGCGCCAGGCCGCCGAATCCGGCGCCGATCACGACGGCGCGCTTCGGTTCGGGTCTCGGATCTATTCTCATCTGGTTCATTCTGCGATCCTGATCTGATGTGGTTGGGTCTTGCGGACGGCGTCGAATGCCTCGAGCACCGGCACCGGCGGCTTGCCGGTCAATAGCCGCGCCTTGTCGCCCAGGTTCAGGCGGCCGGCGTAGAAGCGCGCGATCAGCGGGGCGGGCAGGCGATAGAAGCGCTGCATCACGCGCCAGCGGTGGTCGGGGCTGCCGGCCAAGAACAGCATGCGGTTGAGCATGCGGAAAAAACGCTGTCCTTGCCAGGACTGGCGCGCCTGGTCGCGGATGGCGCCGAACAGGCTCGGCGCGGACAGGTCTTGCAGGCCGGCGATGCGCTCGGCCAGCCGCACCGCATGCGGCAGCGAGTAACCGGTGGTCGGGTGGAACAGGCCGGCGCGCAGGCCGACGCTGGGCTGGCCCTGCAGCGCATCCCAGAAGCGCTCGAAGTCGCCGGCCAGCACGATCGGCAGCGAGCCTTGTTCTTCGCGCAGCACGTCGCGCACCTGCCAGCCGCGCGCCGCGACATAGGCGGCGATATTCGCGCGCAGGCGCTCGGGTTCCCAGCCGGCGCCGTCGACGTAGTGGGTGTCTTCCACCAGCAGGCGGTCGGGTCCGAACGGCAGCAGGTAGACGAAGCGGTAGCCGCCTTGCTGGGCCACGCTGGCATCCATGATGACGGGCGCCGTCAGGCCGTGGGCGGATTGCAGCCGCAGCTCCTGGCCCAGGAAGGTCTGGTAGCCGAGAGCAAGGTGGTGGTTCGGCCCCATTCCACGGCCGTCGATGACGGCGCGTGCGTGCAGGGTCTCGCCATCGGCCAACTGTACGCTGGTGGGCGTCACCGCGTCGATCCAGACCCCGGTGCGCAGCGCGGGGCCGAGTGCGGGTTCGATCACGCGCGCCAGGTCGGCCGAGGCGATGCTGGCGTAGCCGCCATCCAGGGTGCGGGCCAGGTCGGGAAACTTGACGTCGTAGCGCGGCCAGCGATGCGCGACCAGCGGCGCGATCCACCGCTGCTGCTGCGCATCGAGGTCGGACTCGTGGAACGACCAGGTGTGGTTGGCCCCCAGGCGCTTGCCCTGCTCGAGCACCAGGATGCGCAGCGATGGTCGTTCGGTACGCAGGCGCCACGCGATCAAGCTGTTGGCCAGGCCGCCACCGGCCAGGATCAGGTCGAATTCAGCCATGGCCGACCAGTTGCCGGGGCGCCGGTTGCAGGCCAAGCGCGGTTTCGATGATGTCGGCCGCGCGCGGCGCACCGCCGGCCCGGGCGATCTGGTCGGCCAGCGGCGCCATCTTTTGTTTGAACCCCGGCTCGTCGAGCAGGCGGCGCAGTTTGCGCGACAGCTCGCCGACGCTGGCGAAACGCGGCGAGGCGCGCAGGCCGACGCCGGCGTATTCGACACGGGCGGCGGCGCCCGGGTGGTCGAAGGCGACCGGCAGCGCCAGGATCGGCGTGCAGGTGGCGATGGCTTCCATCACGGTGTTGGCGCCGGCATGCGAGATGACGGCGTCGGCCCGCGCCAGCACCGCCAGCTGGGGCACGAAAGCGCGTACCCGGGTGTCGCCGATGGCTTCCAGCGCCCGCACCTGCGCCTCATCGAGCCCGCCGCAGTGGGCCACCAGCAGCTGGGCGTCCTGCTGCCGGCAGGCCTGGGCGATGCGCTTGAACAGGCCGAAACGGTTGCTGACCAGGGTGCCGAGCGAGGCGTATACGAAAGGCCGGGTGCTGGACGCCGGCGGCAGCAGCGCGGTCAGCTCGTCCAGGGTATGCGCCGGTGCGGCGGCGCCGGAATGCAGCGGGCCGACATGGTGGAAATGCGGCGCCAGTTCGCGCCGCGGAAAATCGAAGCCAGGGACAACTTGCCCAACCTGGGCCAGCGGCGACAGGCATTCGTGCAGCTTGCCGCGCGGGGAGAGTCCAAGCCGCATTGCCTCGGCCGAGATGGCGCGCTCGTGCGGCCCCATCATCCAGTCGTAGACGCGGGTACTGCCTTCGACGATCTTGAAGGCGCGCTCGCTGTCCTCGTATACGAATGGCATGACGGGCAAGGGGATGCCGGGCTCGCGGTTGACCGGCAGCGCGCAGGCGACCGAGATGAAGGGCATGCCGAGGCTTTCGGCCACCAGGCCGCCGGCCGCTTCCATCTGGTCGGCCAGCAGGTAGTCCACTTGCAATGTGCGCAGCGCGGCCGGCAGTTCGCGGCACAGCATGCTGGTGCTGTCGGCCATGTCGATGATCACGCGGCGCAGGCCGAGCGGCGAACCGGGGTTCGCAACCCGCGCCAGCATCGCCGCCAGCGAGCCGGCCGGGTGGGTGTCAAGGCCGACCGCGTGAAAGCCGATTCGTGCATCCTTCACGTAGGCGGCGGCGTCTAGCCGATGCACGAAAGTGACGCGGTGGCCGCGGGTGACGAGTTCGCGCGCCAATACCGACAAGGTATTGAAGTGGCTGTAGAGCGCCGGGGCCACGACCGCGAAATGCGCCATGCGGGAAGCTCTCTTCAGTTGAGGCGCAACTCGGCCAGCTGCGCGCCGGCGCGCGCGTCGCGCGCCGTGGCCAGCTCTGGGGCGAAGCGCTTGGCCTTGCCTTCGCGACCGAACAGCTGGGCGACCAATTGGCGCGTGCGTCCCTTGTCGCCGACAGCGGCGCCCAGGCAGCGGTCGGCCTCGAGCAGGCAGGCCGCCAGGCGGCGCTTGGCTTCGTCGCGGCCCAGGGTATTGATCAGCGTGGCCTTGCCGACGTCCTTGCCGGCGTCCTTGCCGGTGACGGTGCTGTCCTTGCCGTCCAGGAAATCATCCTTGATCTGGAAGGCCTGGCCAGCGGCCAGGGCAAACGCGCGCAGCTGCTGCGCGACCTTGTCGTCGGCATGGCAGATGATGGCGGCCATGTCGACCGCGACGCCCAGCAGCAGGCCGGTCTTGAGTTCGTTGGTGGTGGCGATGGCTTCGGGCGAGCGCGCGCCGCCGTGCAGGTCTTCGAACTGGCCGCGCACCAGGCCCTGTTCGCCGACCGTCTGCGCCAGCGCGGCCACCAGGCGCGCGCGGGTGGCCGGCGGGATGTCCTGGGCCTGCGACAGCACGCCAAAGGCGCGGCTGAGCAGGGCGACCGAGGCCAGGATGGCGACATCTTCGCCAAACTGGACGTGGATCGCCGGTTTGCCGCGGCGCAGGCTGGCGTCGTCCATGCAGGGCAGGTCGTCCAGGATCAGCGAAGCCGCATGCACCATCTCGACGGCGCAGGCGACATCGATCAGGGCGGGAGAATTGCAGCCGAGGTCGCGTGCGACCAGCATCAGCAGCAGGGGGCGCATGCGCTTGCCGGCGCTGAGCGCGGAGGCGCGCATGGCCTTGGTCAGCTGGTCGGACGGGCCGCCGCCGGCGAGCAGCTGGTCGATGCGTTGATCGATAGCCAGGCGCAGCCCGGTGACGTGGTCGGCCTCGACGGCATCGAATTGTTCCAGGCGGAGCCCGTCGTAGCGCGGTGATGCTGTCGTCATGCGAGCCCCCGGAGAAAATTGATGAATTTGATAATCATCATACCGGAGCCGATGTTAAAAAATAGTCAATCAGCCTCAATCGTGCGACGGGTTTTGTTCAAAAACCGGGCAAAAAAATGCGTTACAGAAATGCTGGCGGGACAAAGTCGGTTCGACCCACGCATCGCGGGTCAGATTGAGGGGTAGTCAAGCCGGCTGTTCGTCCGGAAACAAGATCTTGAGGAAGGCGCGCACCACCGGCGCATCGTCCTGTGCCGGATAGCTGATGTACAGGTTGGCCGACGGCGCATGGGCGTGGATCGGCAAGAAACGCACGCCCGGCCAGCCGATGCGGCTGGTGGTTTCCGGCATCAGGGCCACTCCCAGGCCGGCGCCGACCATGGCCAGCAGGGTCTGCGGCTCGGCCGCTTCCTGGAAGATGGTCGGCTGGAAGCCCGCGTTCACGCAGCATTGGATCAGGTAGCGCGGCTCGGCCGACTGGTCCAGGTGCAGGGTCAGCATCGGCTCGCCCGCGATCTCGGTCAGGTCGATCGAATCGCGCGCGGCCAGCCGATGGCGCGCATTGACCGCCACGCAGAACTGCTCCGTAAAGCACAGCTCCTGGCGCAGGTTGGCCTGCTTGAGCACGTCGGCCTCGATGCGCGGCTCGCGCCAGAAGCCGACGTCGATCTGCTTGTTGCGCAGTCCTTCCCACTGGTCGTTCGGGCCCAGTTCGTGGATGGTCCAGGTCACGCGCGGAAAATCGGTTTGAAAGCGCTCCAGCAGGCCGGG
>Ga0265798_10007386_pt1 | contig 14217 bp, 8 predicted proteins | sample P3T30metagenome_FD_192430 | JGI IMG/M metagenome (GOLD analysis project Ga0265798, IMG submission 192430) | Plant litter microbial communities from East Loma Ridge, Irvine, California - P3 T30 | ecosystem: Environmental > Terrestrial > Plant litter > Unclassified | place: USA: California...
TTACAGATTACACAATAAAAAAAAAGCAGCAAGCATGAACATCAACAGTTACATTTTTCTTGGTAAAAAGAAATAAAGAAGACGGGGTATCGTAGAAACGCATTCCGCCACATCTGAACGTGAAACAAAACACTTCAAGTTGCAACCATTAAGCCCTCGTGCAGCATTCCGCGTTTTTAACCCCATCAAGACCCAAAGCTCGTGATGTTGATACCGATCTCCGCTAGCGCGGGACCAACGTCCAGGTTCAACTTGACCGTGTTGCTCTTGATGGCGTCCTCGTAGTAGGTAAGATGCTGTCCATCCTTGACACTCGAGTTGCCGACAATCTCAATGGGCAGAATTGCGTCCTTGTACTTGCTGGTAATGAGGCCCAAGATGGTGAGCTGGTCGACGTGGCTCTGGATGGGGAACTGGTTGTTGCCGGGCTTGAGTAGGACGTCCTTGATAAGAGTGTAGCCGATGGATTTGCCGTCGACACCAAGGTTCATGGTGACATTGCCGAGATCGAGAGTCATGACGGAGGGGTTGGGGATGCTGACGTTGCCGACAAGGTTGGAGCCGTCGGGAAGAATTTCATTGGTGCCAGAGAGGATGCGAACGTCGGTAATAGCGAGACCAGATAGTTTATTGAGGCCTAGGTATAGGTCAGTTTTGAGTTTGATGCGCACAAGGTTTTGAGCAGCCCTTACCCTTCATGGTGATGACTTTGTTATAGTTGACATCCATGGTCGGAAGTCCTGATAGGTGAATGTCCGTCTTGCCATCGAGGCGGACCTCGAAACTCTCACTACCCAGGACCGTCTTCGTGTAGTTTGAGAATGCAGCCAGCGATGCCAATTTGATGTCCTGGTCAATGGTAATATACGTCTCTTTCTTAGATTTGGACTTTGGAACGTCAAGGTACAGGAAAGGCTCCTCTCCTTCAAGCGATAGACTAGCGCGGAAAGCGTCAATCTCGGGGTGATAGCTGCTATCGCTCTTGATGACAGTATCGATCTTAAGATGGATACTGTCTGCTGAGGGGCTGGTGACCTGTTGAGAGGTGACTTCCAACGTTGAAGCATTGATCTCGCCCTGTGCCTTTTTTGGTACGGCAACATAGATAATCGGCAGTATGACAATCAAGATGATGATGGCGAGTACTAGGCAGTCTATGATGTGTTAGAGTTGTGGGGGAGGTAGTACTGTTTTTATTTTCTTTCGGGAAAGACACATACCACACCACCAAAACTTCCTGCAGTGATTCTTCATACGACCTTTTGCGCCGGGCTGTGGTCCAGGAGGATACAGCTTGTTGACAAGACCGCCTCTCTTTTGGGGCGCAGTATAGACATCCTCTGCACGGCTGGGTGGGACTTTGTCGCTCATGGTGAAGTTGTGTTGTGACGCGAATTTGTTTCCAGATATAATCGTGCCTTGGCCAGTTCTGAGGTTCGTGGACCGCGGAATGGAAAATGAAAATGAACCACAAGCAAACACGTAGATGCGAACCAAGGCGAAGTAATTATACGATACCAAAGAGAAGCCGAACGGCAAACGAATGCGGGGAAAGCAGATCTTGCGCGTCGAAATCTGGAGAAGGGTGGTAGAGGGAGTCTTGGATATGCACATGAACAATTAAGACCCCTCTCCAGCCAACTCGTTATTGGCAAAGCACCGGACAGCGGGAATCAACCAAGGACGGGGCGGAGGTCGAAAAGGGTACGATCGGAGTGACGCTTAGCGATTTTCATCCTGATAAACATGTGCCCTGAGAGGGTAGCCTATTGCGGCCATGCTCCGGCATACCCGCAACCTATCTGAACAAAATATGGAGCCGAGGCATGACATGCGTATAGCGTCCCAAGGATCGATTGGCACAAGCTTCATCGGTCGTTTCCTTGAGTTGCACCAAGTCCAGCGTCGTGTGGCGCGGAAGAGCCATGAGTGGTCGCGTGTGCAGAAGCTAATTGGCGCAGCCATCTTGACGTCGGCTGTCCCGACTTTGTGAGGTGGCGGAAGCAGCACGATACTGGCACGCGACGAAATGAGCAAAGCCAGGAGAGGCACCGGATGGTCCGAGAGAGACAAGGGAAAGGTTTGGTAACCCCGGCTTCCAACAAGGCTTGGTGCGGGCCCTGGGCCTCGTTCGGCCTAGCGGTACAGGCGGACGCTTGGGCGGCAACCAATGCAACCGACTAACTTGTCGGCCGCTCATCCAGACTGGGCGCGTGCGCCTCTTGCTGACACAGCACTACAAGGGAATATCCCCAACTAACCACCTTGCTACTTGTCAACCGAACTCTGTGTCGAGTAAAGGGAGAGGGATCAGCCCCCGCGCTTTCACATGCAACGCCCAAGTGGTTGATCAAGGACTGAGCTGAGGCCCACCAAATCTGCTGTTTCGCCGTCGTGAACATGGCCCGTCCCGGCCGGTCCACAGGAGACCAAAGAAGAATTGCATGTGAAGCGGGTCGGTGTTGCGGATTCGTCTAAGCGGACATCCTTCGTTCCTCAACGGGCGTCCAGGGAATTGCGCAGCTGCGGCATGCGCGCCGTATATGCATGTTGGGGGTAATGAGCTGTGAGCTTCGTTTCCGTCGTCTCAATGCGCCCTGGGTTATGGCGGCATTGCGTGGTTCCACCTTGGACACGAGACCCCTTCCCCCCCCTCCTCCCCTTCAACAAAGGCCCATGGAAGTGGGAGGCAAGCGTGTAACCCTATCTTTAGTGAGAGAGGCGAGCGTAAGCTAGGAGCATGCGGTCGAAAGAAGCAAAAGAAGCCCCTACAGAATGCGGAGGATCGGCTGCCCTGACATGCGCCAAGTGACGCCAGGGTGGATCACTGTAGATGGCATTTTGGACATTCGACACTGCGGCATTTCACACTTTGAAGTTTGTCGCAGCCTCAACTCGCGCACCATGGCCCAATCGGACGAAGAAGATGACTACATGAACATGGTATTTGAGGATGTACCCAAGGGGCCAAAGCATGAAACTTCTCTCCAGCGCGCCGCGCGCAAGCGCAAAGAGGCGCGTCTCTCCAACCTCGCAAAGCTGTATGGAGCTAATAAGACGACAGGGCGAAGCTCGCGCACGACAAAAAACCAAAGCTGAACGTGCCGAAGAAGCCGAAGCTGCCCGTGAAGCTGCCCTTGCCACCGCCCTACCCGAGACCAACAAGGGATTCAAGATGATGGCCAAGTTTGGATTCAAGCAAGGCGACGCTCTGGGCAAATCCGAGGATGCACGCAAGGAGCCCATACGAGTCAACCCCAAGGATGACAGAGGTGGCATTGGCCTCGAGTCAGAGAAGAAGCGCAAGTTTCGAGAGCAGTTCGAAGAGGCAGATCGACTAGCAAAGCGCGCAAAGGAGGATGAGGGTGACTACCTTGAAGTATTACGCCAAGAACAGAAGGAAAAAAAGGCCGAAAGGGACCTAGAACAGGCACAGAGGACTGCCGAGAGGTTATCGGACAAGGAAGCTGAGAAGGAAGGCACATCAAACCCGGTCGAGAAGCCATTGCATGACATCAACGTGCTTTGGCGAACTCAAGCACGACGGAGGGCTGAGCTGAAGCGCGACAAGCAGCAGCGACGGGAACTGAACGACAGCATTGCCTCACGGCTACCCACGTTAGCTCCGGAAGAAGAGGATGACGATTCCAAGGTAGCCCAAGGCCGTGACCTAGCCCCCTTCTACACCACACTTGAAAACGACCTTGTAGATGAGGATCCCGATTTGGCAGAGTTTGAGGCCTTGCCCGTGACGGAGCGCCTCCAGAAGGTTCTGGCATTCCTTCGCGACAAGTACCGGTACTGTCTCTATTGCGGATATGAGTATCCAGACGCGGACATGGAAGGCTGTCCAGGCGTAACCGAAGAAGACCACGATTGAGTGAATCTATTACTTCCCGGTCGTCCCCAGAATGTATAGCATTCCAAGGTATGAGCACGACCCGTACGCTTTCGAGCCCATAGACCATGCCAACCAGATAGTGTACGCTATCAGGGCATTCGATCATGGATACTCAAAGTGGCTTCTAGCCTGAAGTCCGGACTAGAGTTGGCTATTATGTGTGTGGATATGTCTGTGAAACTAATACATGCAACTAGAACAAACCGGGGCCGGTTCTATCTGCCAACACAGCTTACCAATTACTGGGGAAATGAATTCTGTGATACGACTAGTTGCAAGGCTGTCTGATTGATGGACTGAGATCGGTGTGCAAGCCAAGATGGATTGGAAGCTGCCTTTGAAGCAGCGCCCACATAGGTCATAATGACAACACAGACTTCACTGCAATAATTGAAACTATCATTGAGAGACTGTCGCATGCTCCAGTGTGATTCCTGTTGTGCCAGAAAGCCAACCCTACCTAGGCGCTTTGACCTTACACCAAGTCCCGTGCTCACGCGCTTCCGCGCTTCACAATTGTCGCGCCTTCCCAGCTCAACCCCTAGCCCTTGATCATCATCATCATCAACAACAACAATATTAAGCCACCCAAGACACGCCGCAGTCTTCTGCAGCTATAGAAATGGAACACCAGAGATGTTACATATACGAGCCACCATCGGAGGAAGAGCGAGCACCAAAGCGCCAACGAACCAGCAAATTCAATCCGCAGGCGCAACTACCGGAACGGCTAATTGCGTACCGAAGTCTATGGAAACAGCAAGAGGAGCGCATCCAAGTAAGTCCGGAATCCCCTCAGTTTATTACCAACCTTTTTTTAATGTAACTAGAACACACTCGAAGGAGCAGATAGCGCTACCCAGGAAAACATTGCCAACTTCATTTCCATCTCCAGCTCATCTCCAAGTGAACTTAGATTTGCTATACCGGCAGCGCTCATTGTTGCAGGACCTAGCATCGCGTCTCACGGACCATTCTTTGAGCGTCTTGGCCGAAGGGTCAGACAAGAGAACAGCGCGTACATCGTTCTCACATCTGGCGAATGTCCAAATCTAAAAACGCTACTAAAGAACCTGATTAAAAAGGTGACTCCGCGCGTGGAAGATGACGATGACGATGATAGACCTTCAGCATCTTCAAGACATGGGCCAAGGCTGTTGAACTACGACCTTGGTCATGTGCAAGCATGGCAGAAGAAGAATCAAGTATCCAGCATTGTTATAGCTTTACAAGACAGCGAGGGATTCGACGTGGGACTATTAGGCGACGTAGTCGATCTGTTACAGTAGGTCTGCACCAGTCTTGCCTTTATCCTATATAATTACTGACCCTTCAGCTCATGGCTCGACCGTCTTCCTTTTGTGCTTCTTTTTGGTATTGCCACTTCAGCAGAGAACTTTGAGGAGCGCCTCTGTGGAAACTCTTTACGATATCTTGAAGGACAAAAATTTGATGTCACCCAATCCGATGAGATCATTGAGAGGTTGTTCGCCGCAACTATCGCTAGCACAGATGTCTGTCTCCAGATTGGGCCCAACCTCTGCCGCCGTATGCTCGATCGCCAGAAAGATCACGTACAGAATACACAGGACTTTTGCGATGGCTTGAAGTACGCGTACATGTCACATTTCTACGCTAGCTTACCGAGTATCTTCCTTAAACCAGGCATTTCATCCGAGGAGTTGTCAGCGGATGTGCTCGAAGCTGTGCGCAATACCCCATCGTTTCGAAGATGGATAGAAGACATGTTAGAAGATGGTCGTGCACAGGATGTACGAAGAGCACTCGAAGATGACAAGTACCTCTTTGACCAGGTCACCCAGCATATACAAGCTGGTCAAAAAAAGCTGGTCACATTGAGCCACGCCTCAAAGGTCCTAGCAAGTATAAGGGAATCACTTCAGATGTCACCCACAGTCAGGCTTTCGGCAATTTGGACTCGTGCAGCTGCTGGTGAGCTGGCTAGATCACCTCTTGTTCGCGAAACGATGCTGTCTGTTAAGAAGGTTCCATCTGACAAACTGGTACACTTGTTTGGCTCTTTGAAAGAACTGGAGGGTAACTACTTTTCTATGGACATCAACAGTTCCGAACAGAAGCTGGACAAGCTGCTACAAAACGCCGAGGCGCCTCTTCGTACCCAGCACGACGTCCGGAACGATAGCGTGCGAACGACTGTTGTCGCGCAGAAGGTACTCTTGAGCAAACACAAAGCTGCATTATCAGAACAAGACAAGGCCTACTCGGACCTTGTCACAGATTTCCACGATAAGCTTGAGGCATACTTTGCTTCTTCATTCATCGAACCGAAGACGCAGTTCCTCTCCGAGGTCTTGATGTATGACCTGAAGTCGCCACACACGGAGGTCTTCCAGCCCAAACCTCGTTTTGCCATTGAGCGTGCGCTTGCCAGCCCTCATGACTACTTGGGCTGTGAGTGTTGCAGTGGAGTAGACGGAAACCCGGCTGCTCTCTCTGCTACACAACCTGCGACTGCCATTGTGTATCAGATGTATTTGGAATCTGGAACACTCATTAATGTGACTGATCTATGGTCTGCATTTAATGCGATTGCTGGAGATGGCATGGAGGAGAATGAGCCCAGTACCATGTAAGCCACTATCTACATTGTCTTGTAATACGCAACTAACAATTTCAGGGCACTGTTCCAAAGGGCGTTGGCCGAGCTCAGACACCTTGGCCTTGTTAAGCCAAGTCGAAAAAAGACGGACCATATCTCAAAGACCATGTGGAAAGGACTATAGTCGCTGTTCAGGAGTAGGTGTTTTTCTTTTCTCAACATCATCGCACATGTTGTAACTATAATGGTTGCTCTGAACCGCATGTTCTTCCTTTCAAGCCTTTGGCTGAGGTGCCGTATCACATATCGTACCACAATTTTTGCATGTCCTCTTCTCCTTGTCCTCTTTGAAAGCATTAACGGCACCCTTGATCTGTGTCCCTAAATCTGTACAATGAAAGGCCGCCTCGTGTACCTGTTCCCCACAGTCCTGACAGTACCATCTCAGGCGATCTAGACTGTGCTCTGGGCGCTTCTGCTCTAGGACAATGCCGACTGTATCCTTGAACCTCACAGGGTTATGCGGAGTGTTTGGTGGCAGTAGGAACATGTCGCCCTCATGAATGTGTATATCTTTGAACTGCTGACCCGCGGGAAGCGAGGAGTCGACTACCTTCAACAGCATGGAGCCTTTGTATTGGTAGAACCATTCTGCGGTTTCGTTGATATGGTAGTCTGTTCGTTCGTTGGGGCCGCCGACTATCATGACGGTTACTTCGTCGTTGTAGACGCAGTAGTTGTTAATAGGAGGCTGGAGCATATGGGAGTTCTCTGCGATCCTATGGGGGTGATTGTCAGTACGCAGTTGTTTGTATTTGATAAGCCCTGGGAATGGCAGGATGTGGATATAAGTACCATTTTGGAATGTTCAAGGGCGTTCCCAACTGTCTGGTGGAAGTCATGATGTGTTTTTGCGTAGAAGAAGATGCGGGAGTGTCGTTCTGGCTTATAATGTCAAGGGCTTGAGAGGTAGCTTGCCAACTGCCGGAGACGTCGGAATGCCCCGTCTTGATATCAGCCAGGGGCCCAGGTAGATTTGGTGGGGATATTCTTGCCCCGCATGCGCCGGGCTCGTGCGCCGCTTAGTGGTGCGACGCGCGATAGCTGTACCTAGGTAAGCTGACACAGCTCGTGTCCGGTGACAGCTTTGTGGTTCCTTCTCTCCTCTTCTCACCCTCCTCTCTTACTTTGGCCTCATACACAACTTTCCCTTGGTCGCAACTTTGCCTAGTAACCAGATGGACCACTCACACATGGATCACGGCCACATGGGCCACGACATGCCCGGCATGGGCGGCGACGGGCCAAAGTGCAACATGAATGTAGGTACCATGATTCCTTCCAACCCCTGCAGAGGCGCGTGAGGGGGAAACATGCTAACCAACACAAACAGATGTTGTTCACCTGGGACACGACCGATCTTTGCATCGTCTTTCCTTCCTGGCACGTCTCCGGCACCGGCTCGCTTATCTTTTGGCTCCTCGCGGTTGTCCTAATGACGGCGGGATACGAGGCCGTTAGAGAGATGTCGAGGCGATATGAATCGTACTCGAAGGAGGTCACGGACGGACCGAGAGGTGAGTTCACATTTCATACACAAGTTTGGGGAAGCAGGGGAACAGCACCTGGGCAGTCAGGAAGTGGTCGCGCACCATGCTTGCATCTTGACTCGTTCAAGATGTAGCCACAGTGATTGCCATATTGATTGATGCTATATTGCGACATGTTGAGTGCATGTATGAAGCTACCGCCCCCCACCGAATGTGACGCAAGCGTGGAAGTCGGAGACTAGGGAGGTCTCTTTTCTTGGCTCCACCACCTTGAGGACTTTCACTGAGTAGTTGCGCGTGAAGATGAAGCAGATGAATCGAGCTCATTACTTGCCCCAGGGAGAAATGGAAACGCTGGGCGCAACGAGCAGCAGACCAAGATCGTCAAGGCCGTCCTGTATGCTGTGCAGGTCTTTTACTCATTCTTCATCATGTAAGTCTACCCTCTCAGGGCTGGCATTGAGGTCCGAAACTTATGCGCATAGGCTGCTTTTCATGACGTACAACGGCTGGGTCATGCTCGCTGTCTCGGTCGGGGCTTTTGTCGGCTACTTGATGTTCAGCCAGTCGTCGTCGACCAAGTCGGTCGCTTGTCACTGAGCGCGGCTTGGGTAGTGCGTGAGGCATTGTTGGAGACTTGCAGTCTCGGTGCAATGGAAGCCGAAATGCAGGGGCAAGAGTTCGACGTGCGTTGGGTGGAACCATATTTACCATTTTCCTGGAATATCCGGGGCCTTCGTATTCAATGCATGTAGCGGACCCAATGTGCGTCTGGCGTGGGTGTTGGTGCATTTGGGGAACGGGAATAACAGTAGAAATGTCACCATGTTACGACGAAAATGCTTTGCATTTCGAATCCGGAATCTGAAGACGGCAATGCAGGCCGCTGGCTGTGAGCACGTGCTAGCAAACACCGATCGGGCTTTGATGCCATTGCGGGAGATTTTGCCATGACCAGCACCATCGTAGTCCCAGGCCCATGAAGGATATGGAAAGCAAAGCAACCGAAAAGCAGAGGGAAATGGATTGCGGAGACGATGCGTATGGTGCGAGGCTACCCCATGTTCTTCCGTCACATGTTCCCCAGCCTTCACATGTCACCGCCGGGCTACGCGTTTCCCATGCGTGACTTGCCCCAGCTTCCCGGCCCCAGATGCTCGGCGTTCCGTCCGAAGAGGTCAGCGCGGCGCAGGGAGGCAAGAATGGCCAACCAGGCCTTGGGCATTTATGTCAGCTGGGCGATGGCTGCTGAGACGAGCCCATCTTCACATGCGACAGCTGGAGGGCTGGATAGTAGCTCAACGGAGCGTCGCATTACCATGGCATATACAGTACATGTCGCGGCGGCTTACTGCTTTGGCCTGCAAATAGCCGCCACGTGATTGGGTCTGCCGAGTGGTGCATTGCGGGTTAGCGCAAGTACCCACATCTCCAAAGTCCCGAGGCACAAGTTGCGACCGCTCGTTCATACAAAGCAGCCGAACCCCAGACCTTCCGCCCGCATCTACTCTCCCTCTCTCTCTCTTAGATAGACTCTGTCCATCTTTTCATTCACTCTCCGTGCACATCCATCCATCGCCATGCCCGAGAGAGTCATTGTTGTTGGTGCTGGCTGTAAGCGTCACCGTCCGATCATGCATTGTCACGCGGAGAACTAACAAAGCACGGCAGTGTCCGGCCTGAGTGCTGCTCACACCATCTATCTTGCTGGTGGAAATGTAGTCCTCCTCGACAAGAACAGTGAGTGGCGCTCCGTCTGCGTCAAGCGATCGAGCGCAAACTGACTCTCGGCAGACTTCATGGGAGGCAACTCCACCAAGGCCACATCTGGCATCAACGGTGCTCTTACACGCACACAAGTTGACGAGAAGATTGGCGACAGCGTCAAGCAGTTCTACGATGACACGCTCAAGTCGGCGCGAGACAAGGCACGGCCAGACTTGATCAAGGTCCTCACCTACAAGTCTGCCGCGGCCGTCGAGTGGCTGATGGATGTCTTCAACCTCGATTTGACTCTTGTTTCGCGGCTAGGGTACGTTTTCTGCCTTGACTGAAGTTGCGCACCGCATACTGAGACTTTTACAGTGGTCACTCGCAGCCCCGAACACACCGTGGCCACGATGCCAAGTTCCCCGGCATGGCCATCACCTACGCTCTGATGCAACGATTCGAAGAGTTGGCCGAGCAAGAGCCGGAGCGCGTCCAGCTCGTCAAGAAGGCCAAGGTTTCCAAGGTCAACACCGAGGGCAACCGTGCTACCGGTGTCACATACACTTTCAATGGCGAGGAGACGACTCTGAACGGACCCGTCATCCTGGCTACTGGTGGCTATGCCGCTGACTTCACAGAGGACTCGCTTCTGAAGAAGTGGAGACCAGACACATTCGACCTCTCCACCACCAACGGTGCTCACGCTACCGGTGACGGACACAAGATGCTGATGAAGATTGGCGCCAACGGTATTGACATGGACAAGGTCCAGGTTCACCCTACCGGCCTGGTAGACCCCAAGGACCCAACTGCAAAGACCAAGTTTTTGGCTGCTGAAGGTACGTACAGGAGTGGAAAAGTCTGGGTATCGTCAGCTGACAGTTTCTAGCTCTCCGTGGTGAGGGCGGTATCCTCCTCAACAACAAGGGTAAGCGTTTCTGCGATGATCTCGGTCACCGCGATTACGTCTCCGGCATGATGTGGACGGAGAAGGAGAAGGGTAACTGGCCCATCCGCCTCGTCCTCAACTCGAAAGCATCCAACATTCTCGACTTCCACACAAGGCATTACTCTGGCCGTGGCCTGATGAAGAAGATGACTGGCAAAGAGCTTGCCAAGGAGATTGGTGTCAGCGACAAGGAGCTCCAGGACGAGTTCCAGAGCTACAACTCCATCGCAAAGGGCGAGAAGAAGGATGAGTGGAACAAGAAGTACTTCCACAACCTGCCCTTTGACATCAACGACACCTTCCATGTTGCCCACATGGAGCCCGTGCTCCACTTCACAATGGGTGGTATCGAGATCAACGACCAAGCCCAATGCTTGAACTCGGAAGGCAAGCCATTTGACGGTCTATACGTCTGTGGTGAGCTTGCTGGTGGTGTCCACGGTGCCAACCGCCTTGGTGGGTCATCGCTTCTTGGCTGTGTTGTGTACGGCCGTGTTGCAGGAGAGTCTGCCTCCAAGTATCTCTTCCAGCAAGCGCTCAACAACGCTGGTGGCGCGGCCGTATCTCGTCTCGGTCAAATCTCACTTCACATCGACCCATCGCAACCCGGCAAGCTCTCGGTTGAATGGGGCAACAGTGCCAGCGGAAACGCTCCGGCCGAAAGCTCGTCAGACCCCGTTGAGCAGCAAAAGCAAATCTCTTCGGCGCCCGTCATGTCATCCCAGGCTGACTCAAATGACCCTGGCAAGGTCACCAAGCCAAGCGCACCCAAGAAGTTTACCATCCCAGACAAGGAGTTCTCGCTCGAGGAGGTGGCCAAGCACAACAAGAAGGATGACTTGTGGATTGCGGTAAAGGGCATTGTCATGGACGTGACCAACTGGACAGACGAGCACCCGGGTGGTCCTCAGGCGCTGTTCAGCCACATGGGCAAGGACGCGTCAGAGGAGTTTGAGATGCTGCACGACGATGAGGTCATCCCCAAGTATGCGCCTGAGATTGTTATCGGCAGAGTCAAGGGCCAGGAGGTGACGCTTGAATACTAAATTGGGAGCGGCTGTTGGTTTGTACTTTTAGCATGTTCAAAATGATATCACTTGCATTTGTTGAATGCTGCTTTGCAACTACCGTCTTTTACTTGCCGTCATCCACGTGATGTTTCAGGTGAATCGACCATAGGCCCTCGCTGTAGGAGCGCGCATCAAGCGCCGTCGTAGCCGCAGATCAGCCGCGCAAGACCCTGGCCGCATTTTCCCCATACCTTTGAACATGATGCTTCCTGTCCCCCTAGCTTTAGGCAGGTACTGTGCACACGCACGCGTAACCCTCCCTTTTGCCAGAACTCAACACCAAACATGCTGCGCCAGCAAATCCTACACTCCTTTAGCATATAATGACCACGTACGACGAGTACGGCGTTCCCGTTGGCGCATACTCTGAGCCAGAGAGCTTGACACACCAAGCATGGAGACTGGCCAGGGCTTTCTTTCTATACCGGATACGACCTGCAGTGCGGGCCAGGACCAATGCGCTGCGGAGCGGTAATTGGAGCGTCAAACGGCTATTCACGCTTGTAAACGCGCTGGTAGTGCTTTGGTGGGTGGTCCTGTATTGGGGCGAAAGAGGCGTCTTCGACGGCGCTGTGGACAGTTGTAGCTGGGACAAGTGGGAGAAGTGGGTATGGATATCTCAGTAGACACAGAATCGGTATCAGGGACTAACCAACGTTCTAGGAAGCGGGCGCAAACCCCCACAGGCTCATCTTCGTCGCCGACCCGCAACTCATCGACCCGCACACGTATCCCGGCCGCCCGTGGCCTCTCAATCCGCTGACGTACAAATACACCGATCTCTACCTGCGTCGCACCTACTCGCGCTTCCAGACTATTCTATATCCGGATACCATCTTCTTCCTCGGCGACCTGTTCGATGGCGGTCGCGAATGGTCGACGCGCACGACTACGTCGCCAGAGAAGCAGTACCACAAGTATGGCGACGACTTTTGGATGAACGAGTATAGGCGGTTTGGTGATATATTCTTCAAGCATTGGGGCGACGCGGGAATGGAGCCGAGGCCCGGGCAGCCAGGGAGGAAGATTATAAGCAGTTTACCTGGGAACCACGACTTGGGCTTTGCAAGAGGTGTTCAGCGTGGCGTCAGGGACAGGTTCAATGCTTATTTTGGCGACGGAAACAGGATCGATGTCATCGCAAACCACACGTTTGTCTCCATTGACAGTGTCTCGTTGAGCGCATTCGGGCAGGAATCACCGCAAGAAGTCGAGGATATCTGGAAACCCACCAAGGATTTTCTCGAAAGCGCAAAATGGCAAAAGAAGCGTCTTATCCAGCGCGAGTTGCGCGCTCAGCAAGGCCTCAAACCCTACCCTGGCATGCCTCACTACAGCATCAACAGCGAAGACTTGGCCAAATCCCAACTCCCGCACGCAAACGACGATGTAACCGAGTTTCCAACCATCCTCCTCTCTCACGTCCCCTTGTACCGTGCCCCAGGCACACCCTGTGGACCCCTCCGCGAACACTGGCCCCCGACGCCTCCGCCCGCGGGCCAGCCCCCCCTCGAACACGACGACCGCAACGCCATTTCCGTTCGCGGCGGCTACCAATACCAAAACGTGCTCAACCGCGAAATCACGGCCGACATTGCCGAGAAAGTGGGTGATATACGGTATGCCTTCTCGGGCGACGATCACGACTACTGCGAGGTGGTGCACAAGGCGTATACGAGTGCCGGTGGCGGCATCCACGAGATAACCGTCAAGAGCATAAGTTGGGCCATGGGCGTCCGTCTCCCCGGTATCGTCATGCTCAGTCTTTGGAACCCAGTTGACGTGCACGGGAACCCCAAGAATGGTGATGCGAGCAAAACAGTGCAGATAAAGCAATGTCTACTCCCTGATCAAATCGGTACCTTTTTAAAGTACGGGTTGCTCTTCGGTCTCACAGTCCTTCTTCTTCTACTCCGCGCTGTCCTCATTACCTTTGGCGTCCTCGGTCTCGCTCCCGAAGCTACTACAAGTCCACTCCTACCCACAACAAACACCTTGTCCTCGTCTGCCGAAAACGACAAGCACAACTACAACAACCAACACACCCATGAAGCCCAATCCTCATACTCATCCACCTCGTCGGAACGCGCGTCTACTTTGCTGTCTGCACGCGCTCCGCAAGCGAGAACACGCTCCAATTTCCCACAGACTGATACTGGTTATGGCATTCCGCAACAGCAACAACAAGGGTATAGTTTCCCACTCGTACAACACGCAGGGTACAACCCCGCCAATGACGATAGTTACGACGATGTTGATAATGAAAAGTCAAAGGGTAGAGTCAAGGTATACGGTCAGCCTGGCTCAAAGGCAGCAAAGAAGAAGAAGAAGAAGAAGGTGAGAAAGGGGGTGAGGTTGGGATGGTATGAGTTCAGAAAGAGTTTGGGAAGAGTGGTTTGTTGTGGGTTGGTATGGTATGCTTGGTTAGTTTGGAGAGGGTAAAATAGTTTTATGTT
>Ga0265798_10007387_pt1 | contig 14216 bp, 11 predicted proteins | sample P3T30metagenome_FD_192430 | JGI IMG/M metagenome (GOLD analysis project Ga0265798, IMG submission 192430) | Plant litter microbial communities from East Loma Ridge, Irvine, California - P3 T30 | ecosystem: Environmental > Terrestrial > Plant litter > Unclassified | place: USA: California...
ACTTCAGTCGGGAAAAGCGTTTGCTGACTCCCCGGCATTTCAAGGCAGTCTTTGACTCCCCTACCGGCAAGGTTCCGGGGAAAAATCTCCTGCTCCTTGCGCGCAACAACGACCTTGATCATCCCCGATTGGGGCTTGTGATAGGTAAAAAGAGCGTGAAGCTTTCCGTTGAGCGCAATCGCTTGAAACGCCTGATGCGCGAATCATTTCGCCAACACCAAGACAGTTTGGTCGGTTGGGATATCGTTATCGTCGCGCGTAAAGGTTTGGGTGATGTAGAAAACCCTGAACTTATTCAGCATTTCGGCAAGCTCTGGAAACGTCTGGCACGTAGCCAACCTGCTCCAGAACCAAAATCAGAGCCTGTAGGGGTAGACAGTCCAGATGCGTAAACTGGCGCTCGTTCCGATCCAGTTCTATCGCTATGCCATTAGCCCGCTGATGGCCAGCCACTGTCGTTTCTACCCCAGTTGCTCCTGCTACGCGTATGAAGCCATCGATAATCATGGCCTTTTGCGCGGCGGCTGGCTGACTATTCGTCGCCTGGGTCGCTGTCATCCGTGGAATCCCGGTGGTTTTGACCCGGTTCCGCCTGTCCCCACCTCCCGTTCTTCTTCGATGGCCGAGTAATCATGGATATTAAACGCACGATCCTGATCGTCGCCCTGGCAATCGTGACCTACGTCGGGGTTCTGAAATGGAACCAAGACTACGGCCAGGCTGCCATGCCGACCCAGAATGTTGCAGCCAGCAACACCGCACCGGGCATTCCGGATACGGCTGCTGGTAATAATGGTTCTGCTAATTCCGATGTACCAAGCGTTGCCGCAAACAATACGAATGCGGCGCCTCTTGAAACACCGGCCGTAGCCAGCAAAGACCTTATCCACGTCAAGACCGACGTGCTCGATCTGGCGATTGATCCGGTGGGTGGTGACGTCGTTCAGCTTCGTTTGCCTCTGTATCCACGTCGTCAGGATCGTCCAGACGTTCCTTTCCAGCTGTTTGATAACGGCGGCGAACGTACGTTTCTTGCACAAAGTGGCCTGATCGGCGCCAACGGTCCCGATTCGCGTCCTTCAGGTCGTCCGGTTTACACGTCCGCGCAAAAGACTTATCAACTGGCTGACGGCCAGGATTTGATGGTTGTTGATCTGAAGTTCTCGGACAACGGCGTCAACTACATCAAGCGCTTTACGTTCAAGCGCGGCCTGTACGACCTGGTTGTCACTCAGATTGTGGATAACCAGAGCGCTCAACCGTGGTCCGGCAGCCTGTTCGCGCAATTGAAGCGCGACGCCAGCTCCGATCCATCGTCGACGACCGCAACCGGTACCGCCACCTATCTGGGTGCTGCACTCTGGACTGCAGCCGAGCCGTACAAGAAAGTGTCGATGAAAGATATCGACAAGGGCCAGATCAAGGAAAACGTTCAAGGTGGTTGGGTTGCATGGTTGCAACACTACTTCGTGACTGCGTGGATCCCGGATCACAATGCGAGCAATGCTGTTCAGACCCGCAAAGACAGCCAGGGCAACTACATCATAGGCTTCACCAGCCCGACCCTGACCGTTGCACCGGGTGCGCAAGGTGAAACCAGCGCCACGTTGTACGCAGGTCCGAAAAGCCAGGCGGTACTCAAAGAGTTATCCCCAGGTCTGGAGCTGACCGTCGATTACGGCATTCTGTGGTTCATTGCCCAGCCGATTTTCTGGCTGCTGCAACATATCCATGCCATTGTCGGTAACTGGGGCTGGTCGATCATCTTCCTGACCATGCTGATCAAGGGTCTGTTCTTCCCATTGTCCGCCGCCAGCTACAAATCCATGGCTCGCATGCGCGCTGTGGCTCCAAAGCTTGCAATCCTGAAGGAACAGCATGGCGACGATCGCCAGAAGATGTCCCAGGCGATGATGGAGTTGTACAAGAAAGAGAAGATCAACCCGTTGGGCGGATGCTTGCCGATTCTTGTGCAAATGCCAGTATTCCTTTCGCTGTACTGGGTTCTCCTGGAAAGCGTGGAAATGCGTCAGGCTCCATGGATCCTGTGGATAACCGACCTTTCCATCAAAGACCCGTTCTTCATCCTGCCGATCATCATGGGCGCTACCATGTTTATCCAGCAGCGTCTGAACCCGACTCCGCCGGATCCGATGCAGGCCAAGGTCATGAAAATGATGCCAATCATCTTCACGTTCTTCTTCCTGTGGTTCCCTGCTGGTCTGGTTCTGTACTGGGTTGTGAACAACACCCTGTCGATCGCGCAGCAGGCGTATATCACTCGCAAGATCGAAGCGGCTACCAAGAAAGCTGCCGCCTGATCTAACCTGTGAACACGTTGCACAGAACGCCCCCTCGTGGGGCGTTTTGCTATCTGTCAGTTGTCCAGGAGCAGGACCATGAACGTCCCTCGTGAAACCATCGCCGCTATTGCCACTGCTCAAGGACGAGGCGGTGTAGGCATCGTGCGCGTGTCAGGCCCGCTGGCGAGCAAGACCGCCGAAGCCATTATCGGCAGAACGCCCAAACCTCGGTTTGCTCATTACGGGCCGTTCGAGGACGGTGCCGGGCAGGTGCTCGACGAAGGCATCGCACTATATTTTCCTGGCCCTAACTCATTTACCGGCGAAGACGTACTGGAGCTGCAAGGCCATGGCGGCCCAATTGTCATGGACATGCTGTTGCAGCGCTGCCTGCAATTGGGTAGCCGACTGGCGCGCCCGGGCGAGTTCAGCGAACGTGCCTTTCTCAACGACAAGCTCGACCTCGCGCAGGCTGAAGCCATCGCCGACCTGATCGAAGCAAGTTCTGCACAGGCAGCCCGCAACGCACTTCGCTCATTGCAGGGTGCTTTTTCGCAACGTGTGCATAACTTGACTGACAAATTGATCAGCCTGCGCATCTACGTTGAAGCAGCCATCGACTTTCCGGAGGAAGAAATCGACTTTCTGGCCGACGGTCATGTGCTGAGTATGCTCGACGATGTCCGCCTTGAGTTATCCACAGTCTTGCGCGAAGCCGGACAAGGCGCTTTGTTGCGTGATGGCATGACGGTAGTGATTGCCGGCCGTCCTAACGCCGGCAAATCAAGCCTGCTCAATGCGCTGGCTGGACGTGAAGCGGCCATCGTTACCGAGATTGCCGGCACGACGCGAGACATTCTACGTGAACATATCCACATCGATGGCATGCCCTTGCACGTGGTGGACACGGCGGGTTTGCGAGACACCCAGGACCAGGTAGAGATGATCGGGGTACAGCGTGCCGTCAAAGCAATCGCTGAAGCTGACCGGATTCTGCTGGTGGTCGATGCCACGGCGCCGGAAGCAAGTGATCCCTTCGCGTTATGGCCCGAGTTTCTCGAACAGCGACCAGACCCTGCGAAAGTCACGTTGATCCGTAACAAGGCTGATCTGAGTGGCGACGCGATTGCGTTGGAAACCAGCCAGGACGGTCACGTGACCATCAGTTTGAGTGCCCGATCCGGTGGGGAAGGGCTCGAGCTGTTGCGTGAACACCTCAAGGCCTGCATGGGCTATGAACAGACCTCGGAAAGCAGCTTCAGTGCGCGCAGGCGTCACCTTGAGGCACTCGGTCACGCCAGTGACTCGCTTGAACACGGCAGGGCGCAGCTGACGCTTGCTGGAGCGGGCGAATTGTTGGCCGAGGATCTGCGTCAGGCGCAACAGTCTCTGGGCGAAATTACCGGAGCCTTCAGTTCGGATGATCTGCTGGGCAGGATTTTTTCCAGCTTCTGTATCGGCAAGTAAACCTGTTGGAGAGGGCGCAAGACGCGCCCTTTCCATATTTCCTTACCAGTTGTAAGAAACCGTCCCCAGCAAGGTCCTACTGTCCCCCCAATAGCAGCGACCGGCATCATTGCAGCCTGCGACGTATTCCTTGTCGAACAGGTTCTTGGCGTTTACGTCCAGCGACCAGTTTTTATCGATCTGGTAACCGACTGCCGCGTCCACCAGCGTCACATCCCCAGCATCCAGCTTTCCGTAGAGCGCATTGGGTGTGTACGCGAACGTACTATCGAAATAGCGTACACCGCCGCCTACGTAAAACGCACCGAGAGGGCCGTCCAGAAAACGGTATTTGGCCCAGAGCGAGGCCTGATTGCGCGGTACGCCGGTGATCTGATGGCCTTCGATGAGAGAGCCAGGCGCATCCTTGGTCACTCGCGCGTCGGTGTACGAATACGCAGCTGTCAGGCTCAGATGACGATTAATATCGCTATTGATCTCGAGCTCTGCCCCCTTTGAACGACTTTCACCCACTTGGCGATAGGTCGATGTGGTGGCGTCGAGGTAAGTGTCATCCTGTTTGCGCAGGTCGTAAACCGAGGCCGTGATCGAGGTATTCCAGCCTGCGGGTTCATATTTCAAACCCACTTCATATTGCGTGCTGGTGATTGGGTCCAGGGGCGCACCACCATTGGATATCTGCTGCACCGGGACAAACGCCGTCGAGTAGCTGACATACGGCGTAATGCCGTTGTCGAACTGGTACATCACGCCGCCCTGATAGGTGAACTTGCGGTCACTCATCTCCAGGTCGCTCGCAGGCGCCAGTTTGTTGCGGAAATCGCTGTCGACCCAGTCCTGACGGCCTCCGAGCAGAAATATCCACTGGTCATAGCGGCTTTGCAGTTGCAGGTAGACGCCTTGCATCTGTTGCTCAAGCAAGGTGTTCTGGACTGCGAGGGAGGTCACAGGATCACGGCTGTAAACCGGATCGTAGATATTGATCTGACCTGCAAACCCCGCGTCCCAATCCTGACTGAACGAAGTGCGGTCATGGCTGGCGCCGAACAGAACGGTGTTCTCGAACCCGCCGGTCTGGAATTTACCTTCCAATTGGTTATCCAGCGAGTACACCATGGACTTGTTATAGCGATCATACGCTGTGACGTTGAGCAGGTTGCCGAAGCCAGCATTATTGAGACTGCCAGGCCAGGTTTCGTGACGGGTAATGCGCGATTGCATGTACCGGGAGTTCTGACGGAACTGCCAATCTTCATTGAAGCTGTGGATAAATTCGTAACCCAGGCTCCAGGTTTCACGCTCGAAGGTATTCCAGTCTGGCACACCGAGCATGGTGTCCTTATCCAGCTTGCCGCCGGGGTTGTGCAGCAACGTGCCGGCCGCAGGCAGTCCCAGCTCCATGTTGGTGTGGTCCTTCTGATAATTGCTCAGCAGGGTCAACGAGTTGTAGTCGTCGAAATTCAGGGTCAGGGAGGGCGCTATGTATACCCGATCATCCGGCACGTGATCGACCTGTGTATCAGCATTTCGGCCCAGCATGACAACGCGGCCCTGAATATTGCCTTCGTCATTCAGAGGGCCAGAGATATCCACAGCCAACTGGCGTCTGTTGTTTGACCCATAGCTCAGTTGCAGCTCGCCGCGCGGGGTTGCAGTTGGGCGTTTACTGACCAGATTTACCAGACCGCCTGGCGCGTTCTCGCCGTACAGAATCGAAGACGGACCGCGGAACACTTCCACGCGTTCAAGACCGTAGGTTTCGGACGTGGTGTCATAGCGGTTGCCCTGCACGCGCAGCCCGTCGCGCATAAGTCCGTAGCCATAATCTGTTGCGTTGAAACCCCTGATGAAAAACAGGTCGCCAGCCAGACTGTCGCCTGCAGCAAAGGGCGGGGCGAAGATTCCAGGTACATAGCCCAATACTTCCGTGAGGGTCTGGGCTTTTTGATCCTTGATGCGCTGGCTCGTGACAACTGAAACAGAACGCGGTGTTTCAGCCAGCGACGTACTTGTTTTGGTGCCCGCACGGCTGCGTTCAGCTTTGTAACCGGCGTCGCCAAGGCTGTCTTGAGCGAAACTGTCCGGGCGAGTGCTGCTGATAGTCGTATCGCCCAATATCATGGAGCCGCTGGCGGGTATTGCCTGCAAGGTATAGCTGCCGGGACCCTGATTCACGATCTGCAGGCCCGAGCCTTTGAGCAACACAGCGAAACCTTGATCGACCGAATAATTTCCCTGCAGCCCCGGCGAACTGAGCCTGGCAGTTTGGGAGGGAGAAAATGACAGGGTGACATTTGCCGCAGAGGCGAACTGGCTCAGCGCATTATCGAGCGGGCCAGCGGCTATGGCGTAACGTTGCGTCACCGTGTCAGCAACAGCATTGCCTGCGATCAGCGGGCTTATGACTGTGGCACCCAATAACAGATGACAAGAGAGGCAATGCCGAAAAAAATGCTGACGAAGATGAAGCGGAATGGATGCTGGTCGCATTGTTGTAAGCCCTGAGAGTAGCCATTAGCCGCGTTATCGCGATTATCTGTAGGGCCGTTTCACATTAAAAAAAGATAACCCTGTGGGTAACTATTTTTGTGCACAGCTATCCGGAATGTCTGACGGACACCCAATAGCGAGTGAAGTAATGGACACGTATAGGCAGCGAAGCCCGCAAATTGACCAACACAGAATCCATAGAGTCGAGGCGAAAGGTGCCCGACACACGTAAATCGGCTGCCCGTTCATCACACTGCATGATGCCAGGACGATAGCGAGCCAGCTCATCCACCACGTCACCCAGCCGCGCATCGAGAACAATCAGTTGCCCTGCAGACCACGCCACTTGGGTCTGGCGGAAAGATCCGATAGTCCCGACGTGATGAATGTCAAAGTCTGCGCTTTGCCCAGCGTTCAACACAGAGTATTTATCCACAGCCCGATCCGGTTGAATGCTGACCTGATCCTCTAATACACCGACATGCGTACGACCTGTCTGCTGGCGAACCGAGAAGCAGGTGCCAAGTGCCTGAACGCGTCCCTCGTGGCTCTCGACAAAAAAAGGTCGTGGATCACCTTGTTTGCCAGTACGGATCAGTATTTCTCCAGCACGCAGGCGGACGAGGCGCTGCTGAGGGTCGAAATGGACGTCGACAGCGGTATCCGTGTTGAGATCGAGCTGAGTCCCGTCCACCAGCTCAATGTGGCGACGTTGTCCTGTGCGGGTGCGGTAATCCGCCCAGACATTACCGAGGCTGGTGTTGCGTTGAACGCTCCAACCGGCATAGCCAAGCACAGGCAGCAGCGCCAACAGTTTGAGCATCTGGCGACGCCGCTGTGTGTCGGAAAGCGCTCGCCGAGTCAGGTCCTTGGGCATCCCGCCGATGCTGCGCTGCAATTGCTCCATCTGATTCCAGGCCATCTGGTGCGCAGGATCGCTGTTGAGCCAGCTTGACCAGGCCCGCTGCTGGGACGGCGTCGGTGCTTCGGACTGAAACTGGACATACCAGTAGGCGGCTGTCTCGAACACCTTTCTGTCTGGCTGCATGGCCATCAGAGAGAGGCCATCAGTATCGAGCACTCAGTCAAAGCCCGGACCATGTGCTTCTTCACCGTGGTCAGAGAAAGATCAAGCGTTGTGGCGACCTGTTGATAAGTCATCCCATCTACCTGGCTCATCATGAAAATACGTTGTGTGCGCGGGCCAAGACTTGCCAGAGTTTTATCCACAGCGATCAACGTTTCGATGATCAAAGCCTTTTCTTCTTCGCTGATTGCCGTCACTTCGGGCCGCGAAGACAGCGTCTCGAGGTAGGCCAGTTCTATTGCACGACGACGGTATCGATCAATAACCAGACCGCGCGCAACCGTGGCCAGGTAATGCCGTGGCTCTCTGATAGCAGCGTCACTGCGAGCGCTCAACAGGCGCACAAACGTGTCATGGGCAATGTCTGCGGCATCGCACGCGCTGGAGAGTCTGCTTCTTAGCCAGCTCTGAAGCCAGGAATGATGTTCCTGATAAATCACTTCGACCGCAGCCGTATGAGGTTGAGAGGACATGAAGACAGGGTCGAGTTAATGATAATAGCTATTATTAGCTTTTGTTGACGCCCGCGACAATAGCGTTCGTCTGTGGATTTGCCACTGACCGATGCTTGTTTTGACGGGGCGACCGGCACCAATAAACGCTCATTCGGAGAAAAAAAAGTGCGAAACATCGTTTTTTCTCGAAATAAGCCCTGTGCATAACCCCGCCTCAGCTCGGTTGATAACCGGGGTTGAAAACTGAAGATAACCTGCCCTGTGGACAAGTAGCACTTTAATCCACAGGCTCAAGGCGGTTATCCAAGCCCCTTATTGGCACATGACCACAGACTTTAAAATCTCTGTACACATTGAATATATTGGCCTGTAGAGATCTATCCACAGAAAGGCGGCTCAGTAAGAATAAACATAAAAACAAGGCTTTATAAACTTTCTTTCCTTTTTATTTTCTTTATCTGAGAGTTTTCCACAGCTGGTTAAATTTTGTGCAACGGGTTTCATTCAGGTGGGGTAAGTCCCTATACTTGTCAGCTATCCCAATTTCCCATCGACAACAGGCACGAGGTGCGTGGTGGATTTCCCTTCCCGTTTTGAAGTGATCGTCATCGGTGGCGGTCATGCCGGTACCGAGGCCGCACTTGCGTCGGCACGCATGGGTGTCAAAACCCTGCTGTTGACGCATAACGTGGAAACACTCGGCCAAATGAGCTGCAACCCCGCTATCGGTGGCATCGGCAAGAGCCATCTGGTCAAGGAAATCGATGCCCTTGGCGGCGCGATGGCAATGGCCACCGATAAGGGCGGTATTCAGTTTCGCGTGTTGAACAGCCGCAAAGGCCCTGCTGTGCGGGCAACCCGTGCCCAGGCGGACCGTGTGCTGTACAAGGCAGCTATCCGTGAAACGCTGGAAAACCAACCGAATCTGTGGATATTTCAACAAGCGTGCGATGACCTGATTGTTGAACAGGATCAGGTCAAAGGCGTGGTCACGCAGATGGGCCTGCGTTTCATGGCCGATTCTGTCGTACTGACCACCGGTACGTTCCTGGGCGGACTTATCCACATCGGCATGCAGAATTATTCGGGCGGGCGAGCGGGCGATCCGCCGTCTATCTCGCTTGCACATCGACTGCGTGAGTTGCCGTTACGGGTAGGCCGACTGAAAACCGGGACACCGCCGCGTATCGATGGGCGTTCTGTGGATTTTTCGGTCATGACCGAGCAACCGGGCGACACACCCATCCCGGTCATGTCGTTCCTGGGCTCCAGGGAACAACATCCGCGGCAGGTCAGTTGCTGGATCACGCACACCAACGCCCGCACACACGAAATCATTGCGTCCAACCTTGATCGGTCGCCGATGTATTCAGGCGTGATCGAAGGTATCGGCCCGCGTTACTGCCCGTCGATCGAAGACAAGATTCATCGTTTTGCCGACAAGGAAAGCCATCAGGTCTTCATCGAGCCCGAAGGCCTGACCACGCACGAGCTGTACCCGAACGGTATTTCCACATCGCTGCCCTTCGACGTGCAGTTGCAGATTGTCCGCTCGATTCGCGGGATGGAAAACGCTCACATCGTGCGTCCTGGCTATGCCATCGAATATGACTATTTCGACCCGCGTGATCTGAAGTACAGCCTGGAAACCAAAGTCATTGGCGGTCTGTTCTTCGCAGGTCAGATCAATGGCACCACCGGTTACGAAGAAGCAGGCGCACAAGGTTTACTGGCCGGAACCAACGCAGCACTTCGTGCACAGGGCAAGGACAGCTGGTGCCCCCGTCGCGATGAAGCGTACATCGGTGTGCTGGTCGACGACTTGATTACACTCGGTACCCAAGAGCCTTACCGGATGTTCACTTCCCGGGCCGAATACCGACTGATCCTGCGTGAAGACAACGCTGATTTGCGTCTGACCGAAAAAGGCCGCGAGCTGGGCCTGGTCGACGATGCACGTTGGGCTGCGTTCTGCACCAAGCGCGAGAACATCGAACTCGAAGAGCAACGGCTGAAAAGCACCTGGGTTCGCCCGGGAACCGAGCAAGGTGATGCAATTGCCGCGCATTTTGGTACGCCGCTGACTCACGAATACAATCTGCTCAACCTGCTGACCCGGCCGGAAGTCGATTACACCAGTCTGATCGCAATCACGGGGCAGGGCTGCAGCGACCCGCAAGTGTCTGAGCAGGTCGAGATCAAGACCAAATACGCCGGTTACATCGATCGTCAGCAAGACGAAATCGCCAGGCTGCGTGCCAGCGAAGATACACGCCTGCCAGAAGACATCGACTACGCCGGCATTTCCGGCCTGTCGAAAGAAATTCAAGGCAAGCTGGGGATAACTCGTCCTGAAACCCTGGGCCAGGCTTCGCGCATCCCGGGCGTCACACCCGCGGCGATTTCGCTGTTGATGATTCATCTGAAAAAACGCGGCGCGGGCCGTCAGTTGGAGCAAAGCGCTTGAGTTCTATGGTCACCCCGCAACACGCCCAAGAGTTATCCACCGGCGCCCGGGATTTGGGTATCGAACTGACTCAGGTTCAGCACGATCAGCTGCTGGCCTACCTGGCCCTGTTGATAAAATGGAACAAGGCCTACAACCTGACCGCTGTACGCAACCCCGACGAGATGGTTTCCCGGCATCTGCTCGACAGCCTCAGCGTGTTGCCCTTCATCGAAGGCGCACGCTGGATGGACGTCGGCAGCGGTGGAGGAATGCCCGGTATACCGATGGCCATCATGTTTCCGGACATGAAAGTCACGCTTCTGGACAGCAACGGCAAGAAAACCCGCTTCCAGACCCAGGTCAAACTGGAGCTGAAACTGGACAACCTTGAAGTTATCCACAGCCGGGCGGAAGCGTATCAGCCCGAGGTACCGTTCAACGGAATCATTTCCCGTGCGTTCAGCAGTCTGGAAGACTTCGCTGGATGGACTCGCCATATGGGCGACACCGATACACGCTGGCTGGCGATGAAAGGGCTGCATCCTGCTGATGAGCTGGTAGCATTGCCCACAGATTTTCACCTCGATAGCGCACAAGCCTTGACCGTTCCAGGTTGCCAAGGCCAACGCCATCTGCTGATACTGCGCCGCACGGCATGACTGGGAACACAAGCAATAATGGCTAAGGTATTCGCGATAGCGAACCAAAAAGGTGGGGTAGGCAAGACCACCACGTGCATCAACCTCGCCGCGTCTCTGGTTGCGACCAAGCGACGGGTGCTGCTGATCGATCTCGACCCTCAGGGCAACGCGACGATGGGCAGCGGTGTGGATAAACACAATCTGGAAAACTCGGTCTATGACCTGCTGATCGGTGAATGCGATCTGGCAGAGGCCATGCAGTTTTCCGAACATGGCGGATATCAGCTGCTCCCGGCCAACCGCGACCTGACGGCCGGCGAAGTCGTGCTGCTCGAAATGCAGATGAAAGAGAGCCGCCTGCGCAATGCGCTGGCGCCGATCCGTGAAAACTACGATTACATTCTCATCGACTGCCCACCGTCGTTGTCGATGCTGACGCTCAACGCTCTGGTCGCCTCCGATGGGGTGATTATCCCCATGCAGTGCGAGTACTTTGCACTCGAGGGCCTGAGTGACCTTGTGGATAACATCAAGCGTATTGGCGAATTGCTCAATCCGCAGCTGAAGATCGAAGGGCTGCTGCGTACGATGTATGATCCGCGGCTGAGCCTGATCAACGATGTGTCGGCGCAGCTCAAGGAACACTTCGGCGAGCAGCTGTATGACACCGTGATCCCGAGAAACATCAGGCTGGCCGAAGCGCCGAGTTTCGGCATGCCGGTTCTGGCGTATGACAAATCGTCGCGTGGCGCCTTGGCGTATCTGGCGCTGGCCAGTGAACTGGTCCGTCGTCAACGTCGCGGTGCGAAAGCCGCTCAGCCAACCTAAGGAATTCCCATGGCCGTCAAGAAACGAGGTCTCGGACGTGGGTTGGACGCACTTCTGAGCAGTCCAACCGTCAGTTCGCTGGAAGAGCAGGCCGTCAAGGCCCTGCCGCGCGAGTTGCAGCACGTGCCGCTGGACCTGATCCAGCGCGGCAAGTATCAGCCGCGCCGTGACATGGATCCGCAAGCACTCGAAGAGCTGGCCCAGTCGATCAAGGCTCAGGGTGTGATGCAGCCGATCGTGGTCCGTCCGATCGGTGATAACCGGTTTGAGATCATTGCCGGTGAACGTCGCTGGCGTGCCAGCCAGCAGGCCGGCGTTGAAACGATTCCGGCCATGGTTCGTGATGTTCCGGACGAAACCGCGATCGCGATGGCGTTGATCGAGAACATCCAGCGCGAAGATCTCAATCCGATCGAAGAAGCCATGGCGTTGCAGCGTTTGCAGCAGGAGTTCCAGCTGACCCAGCAGCAGGTTGCTGACGCCGTTGGCAAGTCTCGGGTGAGCGTGGCCAACCTGTTACGTCTGATCGCATTGCCTGAAGTGATCAAGACCATGCTGTCCCATGGCGATCTCGAAATGGGCCATGCACGTGCATTGCTCGGTCTGGCGGAAGATCGTCAGGTTGAAGGAGCGCGACACGTTGTCGCACGTGGTCTGACCGTGCGTCAGACCGAAGCACTGGTCAGGCAGTGGCTCAGTGGCAAGGAAGCGACTGTCGAGCCTGTCAAAACCGATCCGGACATCAGTCGGCTCGAACAGCGTCTGGCCGAGCGTCTGGGCTCTGCGGTGCAGATTCGTCATGGGCAGAAGGGAAAGGGTCAGTTGGTGATCCGTTATAACTCGCTCGACGAGCTTCAAGGTGTGCTCGCACACATCCGCTGAAACAATTGCTCTGTAGCGTATAGTCGGAAATCACTACCCGACTGTTGAATAGGGGCTGAACCGCCCCTATACTCTGCGCGCATTTTGTCGGCACAAATTATGCCAAGTTATTGATTATGGCGACCGACACGAGAGGAGCAGTTGTGATGGAATCCCGCATGCCAGACCGCTTGCCGTTCCATCGTCTGGCGGTTTTTCCGATTTTGCTGGCTCAATTGATTGTCCTGCTCATAGCCGCATTGGCGCTGTGGCAGTGGCACGGAGTCGTAGCCGGATACTCGGGTCTCTGCGGAGGCCTGATAGCATGGCTGCCCAATTTATACTTTGCTCACAAGGCATTCCGGTTTTCCGGGGCCAGAGCAGCGCAAGCCATTGTCCGGTCTTTTTATGCCGGCGAGGCTGGCAAACTGATTTTTACGGCAGTGCTTTTCGCATTGACGTTTGCAGGTGTGAAGCCATTGGCGCCGCTGGCTGTATTCGGCGTGTTCATGTTGATCCAGGTGGTCAATTGGTTCGCTCCCCTGCTTACGAGAACAAGACTTTCGAGACCTTAGGGCGTTTGAGGCAACCATGGCAGAGCAAACAGCTTCGGGCTATATCCAGCACCACTTGCAGAACCTGACATTCGGGCACCTGCCCAATGGCGAATGGGGCTTTGCCCACACCGCAGCAGAGGCCAAGGAAATGGGCTTCTGGGCTTTCCACGTCGATACCCTCGGCTGGTCGGTTGCGTTGGGTCTGATTTTCGTTCTGATTTTCCGCATGGCGGCGAAGAAGGCAACTTCCGGTCAGCCAGGCGCCCTGCAGAACTTCGTTGAAGTTCTGGTCGAGTTCGTCGACGGCAGCGTGAAAGACAGTTTCCACGGCCGCAGCGCGGTTATCGCACCGCTGGCCCTGACCATTTTCGTCTGGGTTTTCCTGATGAACGCGGTCGACCTGGTACCGGTCGACTGGATTCCTCAGTTGGCGATGATGATCTCGGGCGACGAGCACATTCCGTTCCGTGCCGTTCCGACCACTGATCCAAACGCAACGCTGGGCATGGCGCTCTCCGTATTCGCGCTGATCATTTTCTACAGCATCAAGGTCAAGGGCATCGGCGGCTTCATCGGCGAACTGACCCTGCATCCGTTCGGCAGCAAGAACCTGTTCGTTCAGGCGCTGTTGATCCCGGTCAACTTCCTGCTTGAGTTCGTGACACTGATCGCCAAGCCGATTTCTCTGGCACTGCGTCTGTTCGGCAACATGTATGCTGGCGAGCTGGTCTTCATCCTGATTGCCGTCATGTTCGGCAGCGGTCTGCTCTGGCTGAGCGGGCTGGGTGTGGTTCTTCAATGGGCGTGGGCTGTGTTCCACATCCTGATCATCACCCTGCAAGCGTTCATCTTCATGATGCTGACCATCGTCTACCTGTCGATGGCTCACGAAGATAACCATTGAGGTCCGCCTTCGGGCGTATCTGATGACCGTTGCACCAACGGTGCGACGGTGCCCGCAAGGGCTGATGTACAAACGATTTTGTTTTACCGCTTCAATTAATAAAACCTAACCAATACGACGTAAAAGTCGGGAGGAAAGATGGAAACTGTAGTTGGTCTAACCGCTATCGCTGTT
>Ga0265798_10007388_pt1 | contig 14214 bp, 10 predicted proteins | sample P3T30metagenome_FD_192430 | JGI IMG/M metagenome (GOLD analysis project Ga0265798, IMG submission 192430) | Plant litter microbial communities from East Loma Ridge, Irvine, California - P3 T30 | ecosystem: Environmental > Terrestrial > Plant litter > Unclassified | place: USA: California...
CCACAATGAGCTATCACCCAGGCCAACCCCAGCTCGGGGCTACTTTTGTGCCAGGCGGCTTCGACGACTATTACATGCCGGCCCCGTCGCCTGAAGTCATCTCGCCTGCGCCTCAGCGGTTCGTTCTAGCCCACGACCATGTACGTGCCTTGAAATTGCAGCTGACGTAGGTTTGGCGGTAGGATAATGCCCGAAGTGCCCGAAAACATGCAAGAAAACATAGCCCATTTGGAGTTGGAAGCCAACGGTCCCCGTAGCGCGACTATGTCACCAACGCAGGCCACCTACAATCAGTCACAGCAGCACTACCCACCGCACCAAGGCGGCTACCACGAGCTGCCGGTGCACAACGACCAATGGCCGTCGCGGCAAGCGAGCATCTCGTCGGCCTTCCGCCAACCGCCAAACGTGCAGCCCCAGGCCGTGCAACACCAGCAGCCGTCGCACGACTACAACCAGTTCGCACAGCACCACGACTCGCCCAACTTCTCGCCCTTTCCCAAGCTCCCGAACAAGCCCCCGAACGTGCCCCCCTCGGACGATGAGAAGGAGGCCGTGCTGGAGAATGCCCGCCTGCCGGTGCTCAACTCAAACGACCCTGAGATGCAGCTGGCCTGGGCACAAGACGCACTGCAGTATGTAGACGCCGCCCAGCTACACGAGCAGCGCATCTCCGAGATACAGGGCGCCAGGCCCGCAACACCCCAAGTCGAGCATCAGCTGCGTCTGGACGCGATGAACGTCGTCACTTTTCTTGCAGACCAACAACATCCCAAGGCGACCTTTATGCGGGGCATGTGGCTGGAGTTTGGCAAGTTTGGCATGCGTGCGGACAAGAAGGAGGCCTTTCGGTGCTACTCCCGTGCGGCAGCAAAAGGCTATGCAAGGGCAGAATACCGCATGGGCATGCAGTTTGAGCAGTCCAACGATCCCATCAAAGCACTGCAGAACTACAAGGCTGGCGCAGAACAGGGTGATTCGGCCTCAAACTACCGCCTTGGCATGATGACGCTACTCGGTCAGCACGGCCAGCCCCAAGACTTTGCCAGGGGAATTCAGCTCATCAGGCAGGCAGCGGCCACCGCTGACGAGAACGCTCCGCAGGGTGCTTACGTCTTGGGAATGCTCCAAGCCCGCGAACTGCCTCAGATCAACGTTCCGGAAGTCTTCTTGCCATACGACGAGAAAGGTGCAAGGCAAAACATTGAGAAAGCCGCTTACCTTGGGTTTGCAAAGGCTCAACTCAAAATGGGATCTGCGTATGAGCTCTGCAGCTTGGGCTGTGAATTCAACCCCACCTTGTCGCTGCACTACAATGCGCTCGCATCCAGGCAAGGGGAGCCCGAGGCTGACATGGCCATCAGCAAGTGGTTTCTCTGCGGACACGAAGGAGAATTCGCCAAGAACGAAGAGCTTGCCTACCAATATGCACAACGTGCCGCAGCGGCAGGGCTTGCCACGGCAGAGTTTGCCATGGGTTACTTTAACGAGATTGGAATGAACACTCCGGTCAGCCTTGAAAAAGCCCTGGAGTGGTACGAGAAGGCCGAAAAGAACGGTAACAGAGACGCTACTGCACGCATAGAGAGCATATCCAAATTGTCGCGGACCTTGTCAAAGAAGGACCATGAGAATGTCGCAATCAACATGATCAAGTCCAAACACGGCTCGATGCGTGGGCAACGGCCACTAAGGCTGCAAAAAGGCCAGGCTCCTATGCCGTCCATCAATGATGTGAGTCCTTCTGACTATGGCTCTCCCAACCGAGGCGATAGCACAACGCCGTATCCCATCTCGGACCAGCCTCCGTTGGTCGCAAATCCGTCCATGTCGGCACCTTATGATCGTCCATCTACAGCAGCACCGTACCCCATGGATAATGGCCCTCCCCGGTTGGGTCCACAGCGACCAAACATGGCTGGTGGGTTTGCACCAGAAATGAGGGCTTCTAGCGCCCGCCCTACATCCTCGGCGTTCAACATCAATCCCAATCTGTATCCATCCAACGACCCCTACGGGCGCAGTAGTCCACGACCAGGACCGGGCCCGGATATGGGGTCGCTACCAATGCGGCCTCACACCAGTGTAGATAACATGGGGCCCGGGAGAGGTGGACGTGCTCCGAACGCTGGCCGTGGTATGCCACAGGGGGGGCCGGGAAGCTATAGGCAACCCGGAGGACCCAGTGCCCAGCGCCCAGAGCCACAAACTCGCCCGTCGACGACACAACCTCCGGATATCGGATACAGTGCACCAGATGCACGGAACAAGCTGCAGAAACAGCCGGGGCCACCACTCAAGAAAGCACCTACACTACCCGACATTGGTTATGTCGCACCTCTCGAGCCGCGTCAGCACACCCGACCATCTACTGTTCAGCCAGGTCAGGAGAGCAGGACTTCTTCACGGATGGACTCGCGGCCCTCATCACGGCCTGGATCAGCTGGTCGACCTAGCGGGTACGACACTATGCCCAAGCCCACCAGGGTACAGACTTTACAGCAACAACAACCACCCCCCAAGCCAGCACCTGTGCAGGCTAACAAGCCGGCCACACCGACGCCACCTACCAAGCCAGCATCATCAGGCTCTCCGGCGCCAGGTAAAGGACCGAAGACCTTTGACGAGATGGGCATTGGCAACGCACCAAAGGAAGGAGATTGCGTAAGTCTTATGGTACCTCACTCGTCCTGCATGGACGATGCGCTAACACATAACAGGTTGTCATGTAGACTTTGTAGTACTCGCAACATGTGGCATGTAGTGATTTTTGCATAGCGGGTTGTTTTGCACTTGTGGTCTTGCACAGTAGTGAGGCACGCTCGATATACCCTTTTTGAATCACTTGGGAGCGGCGTTGGCGGCAGGCTAGCATAGACCGAGTTGAAACTGCGCAAGAGGGCAACGCATTTATGTTTGTGATCGCGTACGGTTTCCAGAATTGCTGCATTGTGACATTGTGGTGGTGTAGACGCGTCTGGACGCGGTGTCACGTGCGCAGTATAGCCTTGGACATGCTTGTGCATGGCATTAGTGACTTGCGATACAAAAGGTGTTCGACCTCTGGCTGCTTAATCAGATGCAGTACCATTGAATGTATCTTATTTCGGTTACTCAGAACAAACGTTAACTCCCAAGACAGCAGTGCTGGGCTGTGCCGCTACGTTGGTTGCAGTGGGTGAAAGTGACGGGCTGCAGGGGCGCCAGCGTTGTTCCTGGAGGCTCTAGCGGGGAAGGAGCGCCCAGACGCGTTCTGAACTACCTCGTCCGCAACGCCCAAGTTTCGCGCCCACCAACGCCCTTGCTTGCGACTCTCGCAGCTGCACCTATGACTACTGTCATGTCTGCAAAGCGCCCTCGCGCCCTCACCAATGGGGTTGAAGCGAGTGGTGTGGGCCACAATGATCGTGTAGGTTCATGGCTCCAAAGCAAACGGTACGATTCGCTAACCCAGCCCAGAACAAGCGACGACGACAATCCGAGCCAGACAGCAGCGACGAATCCTCAGGCGACGAGCGATCCGATGTGGCAAGCGGTAGCGATAGCTCGGACCACGAAACCGAGGAAAACCTCCAAGCTCAAGAGAAATGGGCGACACAACAAGTGCACAAAGAACGCACCGCAACTGAAGCCAGGCAGAATGTCGCGACAGACTCTGGAATTATTGAAGAGATCCAGTGCATCAATTTCATGTGCCACGAGCACCTGACAGTGACTTTGGGACCCCTCATAAACTTCATCATCGGGCACAACGGCAGCGGGAAGAGTGCCGTACTCACAGCCCTTACTATATGCCTGGGTGGAAAGGCCACAGCAACCAATCGTGCCCAGAACCTCAAGAGTCTTATCAAGGAAGGTAAGGAGCACGCTTCAGTGACAGTCAAAATCAAGAACCAGGGCCCCCTCGCCTACAAGCCCGCACAGTATGGCGCCTCCATCATCGTCGAACGCCACTTTAGCAAGTCCGGCACCTCGGGCTTCAAGCTCAAGGACCAAAATAACAAGCTGGTCACCAACAAAAAAGCAGAGCTTGAGGACATACTCGATGCATTCTCCATGCAAATCGATAATCCGATGAATGTCTTGACGCAGGACATGGCAAGGCAGTTCCTCAACCATTCTACCCCCAAGGAAAAGTACAAGTTTTTTCTACAGGGCACACAACTCGAGAACTTAAATAGGGACTATCAACAGATTGAACAGTCCCTAGAAGCCATGAATACAAAAGTGGAGGTCAAGGAAGCCGACTTGAAAACTTTGAGGCACAAAATGCAGGAGCTTGCGCAGAGAGCTCGACGGGCCCAGAACCTAGAAATCATGCGAGACAAGGAAAGGGACAGGGCTAATCAAGCAGCATGGGCCAGAGTGGAAGAACAGGAAAAATTGGTGGCCGAAGCTGAATCCGAGATTGCGGCAGCTGATGATCGAATAACAGAAAGGCAGGAGAAGGTGGCAAGAGCAACAGACGAGTACGAGCTAGCTGATCAGGCTCGCGAGGCAGCCGAGCAAAATGTCGTCGACATTACAGCGCATTTGGAACCCGCAGTCCAATCACAAGCTGAAGCTAAAGAAACGTTTAACGAGGTCAAAGAAAAAATCAAAAAGGCATTGGGGGATCAGCGCCAAGCGCTCAGTGCAGTACAGACGGCGGAGGCAGATGTTCAAAGGAGAGAAGACAAGAAAAAGCTGCTTCAGCAACGACTAGACGAAGTCGCAAATGGTCTCTATGCAGAGAAGGTTCGTGAGCGCGATGAAGCTAAAACCGAGCACGAAAAGGCCAAAGAGAGATATGCAACCCACGACTCTGTGCTTCCGCAGCTGAACAAAGAGCTCCATGCAGCATCTGTGGAACTGGAAAAGGCCAAGAAAAAGGCAGATGATGCACGAAAGGGCGTAGCGGTCATTCGGAGCACAATTACTCGGTTGCAAAGGGGTGAGAGCAACGGGATGGATGGATTCCCACAGCCCAACAAGTTGAGAGACTTGCTGGATGCGATCAAGAGAGAGCGCGGGTTCCGAGAAGTACCTGTAGGGCCAATCGGTCGGCATGTAAAGTTAACAGCATCCAAATGGGGCCGCATCTTGGAAAAGCAGTTTGGCCAAGCTTTGAATGGTTTCGTCGTTACTAGTAAACATGATCAAACTAGGTTATCGAGTCTCATGACCAAGACAGGCTGGTACGTATCTGAACTGAACCCAAGGTTTAAGATAAAGCTGACAGTACCAGGTTTGCTCCAATATACATTGGCAACAAAAAACCAATCGACACTCAGCACAACGAACCTGCGGGGGAGCTTCTGACGTGGATGCGAGCACTCACGGTAGGCAGTGTTTGTATGTCACAAAGCGGCCAGCTAACATGTACATAGATCGATAACGATCTTGTTCGAAACCAACTCATCATCAATCAGGCAATTGAGCAAACTGTACTCATTGAGAACATGGATGAAGGGTATGAGTTCATCAGAGGGCGCGGACCACTGACCCAAAATGTCAAAATGTGCTTCACGTTCGCGGATGGTGACACGCGAAAAGGCCGAGTGTTCAACGGCACCAACAGCGGCGGTGTCAACAACAGTCCAATCGCCGAGTTTACTGGCGCCATGCGGATGCAGGTGGATCAAGATGCTCAGATTAGGTGAGAGCCCCTTTTAGTTTCTGTATATCCCACTAACCACTTTTCTAGAGAGGAACAGAGCCGTCTCGCCACAAGGGAACAGGAATTGCAGGCTCTTGAAGATGAGTTACAGCAAGCACGAAACCACATGGACGATTGTGCGCGCCGGGAGACAGAGCATAAGAGACAAAAGAAAAACCTTCACATTGAACAACAAAAGGCCTCGGCAAATCTGGATCGACTGGAAGGCGAATTGAGTGAGGCCACTCCGGACGCGTCAGTCATCAAGGAGGCTGAACGGGATCTTGAAGATGCCAAGAAGCAGGCCGAAAAGGAGGCGGAATTACTTGAAGACGTGAAGGAACAGCTGGCGGCGTACAACACCGATAATCAGGTGCACAAGCGCGAGATGGACGAAGCGACTGACCGTGTCGCACACCTTGAATCCAAGCTCGGTAAAGCGAAACAGACAGTTCAAAGCTTCCAGATCAAACGAGATGAAGCGCTTAAGGCCAAAAACGAGGCGATCAAGGCGGTCGAGGCAGCTGAGGAGAACAAAAACGAATGGATAAAACACTTGACAGAGCAGCGGGTAGATCTGGATCAAATAGTGCAAGAGGCGAGGCAAATCTGTGAAGAACGCGTTCCGGTGCCTCCTGGGAAAACGGCGGAGCGACTCCTCGATGAGCTCAGAAGGCTTGAGCAGACCAGGAAACAGTGCGAAGACGAACTTGGTGGGTCGCAAGATATGCTCCTACGTGCAGCGAACGAAGCCAAGAAGGAGCATAATCAGGCAATGCAAGAGCTGGAGGAGATTAAGAGCCTGCGCAACCACCTCATCACTACTCTGACCAACAGGCGGAATCGATGGCAGTTGTTCCGGTCAGGCATTTCGATCCGAGCAAGAGTTACATTCAACTATCTCTTGAGCGAGCGCAAGTTTAGAGGTACGCTTAGTATCGACCACAAGAATGCGCTCCTAGACATACACGTAAGTGGGAGATTGGTGCAAAAGTCGACCATGTTTGCTGACTCTGCCAGGTCCAACCAGATAGCACGGAACTGAGTGGAGATGGCCGTCAGACCAAGACGCTGTCTGGTGGTGAGAAATCTTACTCGACTGTATGTCTGTTACTGTCCCTTTGGGAAGCTATGGGTTCGCCGATCCGCTGTCTCGATGAGTTGTAAGTACGTTGTGGTGTCTTGACGAGCATGAGCTAATGTTTCTAGCGACGTTTTCATGGACAGTGTCAATCGCGACATTAGCATGAACTTGATCATCGAAGCTGCTCGACGGTCGATCGGACGGCAGTTTATTTTCATTACGCCGCAGGCAATGGCCAATGTGAAGCGGGCGGCGGATGTCAAGATCATCAAGATGAGCGATCCGGAGCGGGGGCAAACGGCACTGAATGTTCAGCGCAACTAAGGCAGGTTTTTGTGTGGATATATACGGATGCAAATATGGCGTTGATGTCGGGCGTTTGGCTGAGGGTCATCATACGTGGTTATACCCAATCGACAAGGCGTTGGGCGAGCTTGGCATGGAAGTACCTACTGCAGTGCTGTGCCATGGTAGCGAGGCTTGGCACGCTTGAACCGGGTGATGATAGCGGGCCGGTAGCGTACTACTGGGTAGCGTAGCGATGTGTAGACGGTGCGCTTGTTGTGTTTTGTCCGTGAGGCTTTGCACTGTTCATGATGAGTGTTCGCGTCGGGCGTAGCTGGTGCGGCGTAAGCGGCGGCTCGGTTGTCACAGGGAGCGGCCGAGCTTGGGATGGAAGAGGAGTAGCGGATGTGCGCCAGGATAGCCAGGGTCTCTTGGCCAACAACGTTCGATTGGTAGTCGGCCGTCTGGCTGTCTAATACTACAACACCACTCCAACACCACGGCTCGCTGGCAAACTCTCGTGCACATGTGAGCGCCGTGCTGCCGTGCTGTTCCTGCGCCTGGCCTCGATACCTCCACCGGGCGCCTCTAAGCAGTGCCGGCCCTACCCACCACCTCCACCATCACCACCACCACCACCACCATAACCATGGCTGACTCCCCACTCTCGTCACCCGGTACTCCCAGGACTGCGTCGCCCATGCCCTTCGAAGCCGACAATGCTCGCTCGCTTTCGCCCGCACACGACGACGCGCATACGCCCGCCATGCAGGGACTGGCCGACGGAATGTGGCCGAGTGCTCCTGCGCCCGCCGCCGTGAATGCGACGCTGTTCACCGAGCAGGTGACGCCTGCAACCAAGGGCAAAGAGAGGGCTGTAAAGGGCCCGCTGAATCTGTTGGACCTGCCCATGGACATCCTTAAGGAAATCATCAACCAGGTGAGTCGAGCGCGCACACAGGCGCCAGGGCCGTGACCGTGACTGTGACTGTGATCGTGACCATCGGCACATACTAACACGCCAGCCACCAGCTTCCACACACCAACGACCTCACATCGCTGTGCCTCTGCCATTCGGCCCTCCACCGGCTGACAATACCGTGCATCTATTCACGTTTCGATATTGTATGGCCCGACGAAAGCACCCACAACGAGCCGCGGGCGGGCGTGGATGCCCTCACCTACGGCCTGGCTACGCTAGTCATGGGCGATGACTGCTTCCCCCACCAGAATCGGCTGAGACTGCAGGGACAGACGCCTACTGCGCTGCTGAGGACTGCCGCAAACCCTTACCCCGTCCCGCAGCGCCGCTTCGGCAACTACTACGGCCAGTTTACCAAGAAATTCTCGCTGGGCAACGGGCCGCAGGCATGGGTCCAGGAGTACATGATCACAAAGGAAGGCGGAAAGATGCTGGGAACGCTCGTAGCCCTCGCCGTGGCGCGCATGATCAATCTCGAGACGTTTGTATGGGACATGCCCACAGGCGTGCTCCGAGACGTGTGGCTCGCCCTGTCGAGCCTCGCCCACCGGAGCGATGGCGAGGAGTGCCGCCTCGATCGCCTCTGGATTCGATGGCACGACAACACCATCGATGCCCCCGTTCCTCCGCCCGCTCCGCCCATGATACTCAACAACCAAAACCTCCCTCCGCCCCCAAACACCACGCACCCAAGTGGTCCTGGTACAGTACAGGCGCCCATCGTCGTCGTACCGCCATACGCCCCGAGCAGCATGTCCGCCCTCGATCGAGTCGAACACCCCACCTTCTCCGCCATTCCCGCGCTGAAGAGCCTGAGCGTCTTGGACATTGACGAGCTGCCATACTTGGACGAGATGAGCATACTGATTGCACGGTCTCAGAAGAAGCTGCGCGAGCTCCGGATAGGCGTTGCAGCCCATGCACAGCAGCGAGACTGGGTGACTGTGTGGGAAGGCGAAGGCCTTCAGCAAGTCGACTACAACGCTATGACGACGGCGGCATCTTCGCTGGGCGAGAAGAGACTAGGGGGCGTCCTGGGCATTCTGGTTGGACGCATACACAATATGCGCCATTCCGAAGAGCCTCCATCTCAAAAGTCTTGTACCACGGGCCTCACGGAGCGGTCAGTTGAAGCAACTCCGATCAAGTCAGCTTCTTCTCTGCCCTTGCCTTCCATAGCTTCGCTCTCGTTGCATGAACGCGAAGCCGATCAGGACGTCGACCACTTCGGCAACCCAATGGATGAGACATCCATGGCCGATGGCGTCAGTCTGTTCCACGACAACCAACCAGACGGTGTAGAATATACCACACATCCGATAAACGTAGGGAAATCGACCCCTAAGTCGTATGTGGCGCCTTTGCATGGCGAGACACGGAGCAAGTCTCAGGAACCTGCAGAGCCTTTGCTTACTGGAAAGCTGAAGCTGGAGGTCTTGGAACTTGAACGTGTTCCTCTTTCGGTGCCTGTACTGCGTAGAGCCTTTGACTGGTCTATCCTCTCAACACTGACTCTCCTGCATTGCAGCAACCACGAGCAGCTATGGAAGATACTTCGAAGAACGTATACACCTCGCACCGCCTACCCCGGATCGCCATCCTCATCGAAAGCTTACAAGGCTTCATACACCCTAAGAACAGAGTACCAACTGAACCTTAAGCGAATTCACACAAACACAGTATCCCCCTCGCTTATCTCCTTCCTTAAGGAGACTTTAGCGCCCAACAGTCTGGAGGTTCTCTTCCTCCAAGAAAGCCGGTCATATTCGTCTACTGTGACGGTAGATGCGATATACAGAGGACCAATGAAGAGGCATCGAGCCAGTTTGAAGAAGTTGATGATCGACAGTGGAGAGAAGGGACCGGATGGCCATACCTCTACAAGCTCGAGATGGAGGCGATGGATGCTGAATCGCGAGATCCTAACCTTCATAACCAGTGGCCGTATGAATAACCTGCGAGAACTCGCAGTGTCCATTGACTACAAAGACTGGGTATGTGCATACCCACTCAAGTTGAAAGAGTTTGGCTAATACAATACAGCATCATTTCCTGCAACGTCTTCCATACATCCCTCACATTCGCTCCCTCTACATCCCCTTCATTGCCGACCACGCACACGGTAGCAACATCGACCCGCGTGAGCTTGCCTACCAGATTCTCGACATTGTGCACTTACGACCAGAAATTGAGCTCTGCTACATGGGCCTATCTACCAAGTGCTTTGAGATTCTAGAAAACCGTCCTTCAAATTACGACTTGCGCCACGATGGTATGCATGCTGACGGTAGTGGCTCTGCATATGCCACACATGACCCCATGATGTCCGACGACGAGAGCGAAGCCACCGAAGATGAAGATGAAGATGATATGGACGAAGGTGGCATACCTCCTGGTGGTGATGAAACGGAGAGCGAGGCCAGCGATGATGGAGATGCCGAGAGTGACGATGATTCGCTCATGCAAGATTCGCAAAAAGGCCCAAAACTCAGAGTCCGAGAAATACTCTTCTACGAGGAACGAGTGGAAGCGTTTAGAAGGCGGCATGGCGTGCTTCGGCCATGATACGATTGACAATGACATGGGTGTTATTTATCGCTGCAAGCATTTTGCGCGCATGGGAATGGGGAATGGGATGGTGCAAGATGGCGTACACGGTAGATATCCTTGAACATTTTTCATGATGGCTATGTGCGGTCTCGAGAGCCGGGACCTGCGGACATTGAGAGGCGTTATGGTTGAATGCTTATAGGGTTCATGTAGTAGTAGGTTTCGCGAATTCGGGGTTTTAATCGCATATAAAGTTCACGAACATGTTCAACTTAAACTTGCGAGCACCCTCCAGCGGCCGTTTGAATGCCACGTGAATACGCGTTGTAGTTGGCCCGAGCTCAAAGTCAAGGTGATGGTGATCGCGAGTGCTGCACGCGCGGACAAGACTACGTCAACAAAGTGCGGACCAAACAATGAGCAAAGGGCCAGTACCCATGCTCTCACTGTCACCTTGTTCGCTGCTCACACATCCATGAAGCCGTCAACCTCACTCCAGACCTGCCTGTAAACAACCGCGTAGTAGGTGGGGCTCCGCAACACCTCCGCCATGGACCACTCAACCCTGGTCTTCGCCTCTGTCTTCCCAGTTCTCTCCTTCTCGCACAGCACGCCGACGCCACTAGCGACTCCAGAACTAGCATCTACCGCGCCTGAATCCTCATTTGGGAGTCCGTATGCGCTGAGAAACGTCGAAGGAAGAACACAAGGACAGGGACAGCAGAAAGCGGTCAAGCGCAATACAACATGGAGTTGCGCAACGAGATTCCTAAGCCTACCAAAGGATGTCTTTGTTGCGCCGAGGGTAGAGCGGACCACCGAGGTTGAGAAGGCGCTAAGATACTTGTTGGTTGGAGAGGGCAAGAGCGAAGATGGGAAGGAGGAGAGCCTGATCGATTGGTACACAAATGAGTGCCGGTTGCATTTTGCGAGTAATGTTAGGCCGGGACTGGAGAGCTTGTGGGGAGAGGAAGTTGGGTTGCAACAATCCTGGAGCATACTGGACGAGACGCAGCGCATTCTCGAGCAGGTGCAGAACGTATACCTACAGCCTTTTACCGAACACCTACTGCCTGTCATACAAAACCATGCGAGTAACACAGCGGGTCGGCCGGGTAGACCTACGCAGATTATTGAATCAGACGCCGCAACTGTCGCAGACTGGAAGTTTCGTAGGGAGATACAGGCCGTCTTTGCACATTGCCTACCGCTGCAACGATACTCGAAGACGCTTAGTTACGTCTTGTATGATGCGGGATGTAAACTCTTTCGCATCTACAATCGCCAGGATGGCGTAGAACCAAGCACTACGCCTGAGAGCACGCAAGAGACTAGGAAGCGGATGACTATGCTTCTACAAGGGCTGGAGCGCGTCGGGCTTGGTGGTGATAGTGCACAGAAAGCATTTGCGCATGCAATGAATAAGCTTCTTGACTCGTTCATCACAAGCCACTACCTGAAGGTAGACTGGTACGCTAAGAAGTCGGCTGTGCCGCAGCTGAAGATGTGGATACAGGATGGCTTCTGTCCGCTAGTCGAACTGGTACTTACGTGCTTGAGGTGCGAACAGAGTAGCATTCTACCCACCGAGATTACTTCATGGCAAGAAATGGCTCTGGGGAGGCTCGGCCGATCGCGAGTCGATAACCTATTCGACTTTGTCATTCACTGGGACAAGAGCATAGGCGCTATTCTGGATATCAAAGAGTATCTTAGAGTGTCGAATGCGAAGCAACACCTCATATCTAGCTTTTCCCAGCAAATCTCGCGGCGATTGTTGCATCCCGGAGCAACGACCACATACATCTTGAACGTCTATATATCCATAATCCGCTCTTTCCATGAGCTAGAACCAAAGGGGGTGTTGCTCGAAAGAGTAGCAAGGCCAATTAGGCGGTATTTGAAGGAGCGGGAAGATACAGCGCGGATTATTATATCTAGTCTGCTCACCGATCTGAGCGATGAGACGGGTAGCAAGTTCTCCTCCAACAGCGAGCTCTCATATGAGATTGCCAGTGAGATGGCCAAGCCCTTTGCAAACTATAGACAAGATGCGGATGAAGAACTGAACTGGAACGATATGAACTGGCAGCCGCTACCCCAAGATGCCTCGCCCGACTACAAAAAGTCAAAAGTTGAAGACGTAATCTGGTTCCTATTGACTTTGTGGGAACGCGAAGACTTCATCAACGAGCTCAAAAACATCTACGGAGACCACTTACTCAGGTGCCAGGATCCAGAGTACGAAAAGGAGATTCGACTACTGGAGCTCATCAAGGTCCGCCTGGGTGACGACAAGCTACAAGCATGCGAAGTCATGCTCCGCGATGTCCTCGAATCAAAACGAATCAACAGCACCATCCGCACAACCATCAGCGTGCCCGCAACAACAACCTCGATCGTAACACCAGACCATCGCAACAGAGACCCCCAAACACCAGACGCCAGACACCCACGCACGCCCCAGCCCCGTCGTTCAACAAGATCAACCCGGAAAACCACTCCTTCCGCTCCCAGTGCCGCACCGTCGTCTCCTCCCGGCCCCGCTCTCAACGCCCAAATCCTGTCTTCCTTCTTCTGGCCCCAACTGCGCGACGACACGTTCCTCGTTCCTGCTCAGATATCTGCTCTACAGAATGAATACGCCGCCCGCTTCGAGCGCATAAAAGGCATGCGCAAGCTGCGCTGGATGAACGCGCTGGGAAACTCGTCCATCACGCTGTCCTTCTCCGATCGAACAGAGGACTTTGACAACCTAACGCCCTGGCAGGTAAGCCTGATCCACGCGTTTGAGCCCCAGCCCGGCGAATCCGTCGCCACCGACCATGCAAAGAAAAAGGCCGGCGAAGGCCTCACCCGATCTGTGACGCAGCTCGAAGAAGTGCTAGAAATGGACTCTAGCCTCGTTGCCCAAGCCCTCGCGTTTTGGGTCGGCAAATCTGTCCTGCGTTTCCATGCCCCAGACACTTACTCTGTCATCGAAACCTTGCCGAAGCCTTTGTCGGCTACCGGCACGCACGACGCCGATGCAGCGGCAGCGGCAGAGGAACTCGCGGCTATCCAGGCGAACGCGACGAATAACACGGTCAAATCACAGGAGGAGATGCTCGAGGAGAAGAAGGACGTGTACACGGCGTTTATACTCGGCATGTTGACGAATCAGGGAAACATGAACTTGGGCAGGATCTTTATGATGATGAAGATGATGGTTCAAGGTGGGTTTCCGTTTGGGGCGGAAGAGGTGGGCAAGTTGTTGGCCGAGTTGGAGGAGAAGGGGAGGGTGGTCAAGGTTGGTGGGGACGTTTGGGGGGTGAGGAAGTGAGAAGTGTTGGTTCTAGACGGTTTGTTGGCTGGGTCGGATACATTGACATGTATCAGCTGCTTTGAATTGAATTGAATCGTATACATCATGTACATTGTTCCTTGTTTGACCTGCTCACTATAAGCACCCCTAATCACCAGACTGGTTTGTATCAAGTGGACGCGAGCAAAGTATTGTACCCTGGTGCTTTTATGAATGTCACGGCATACCAAAGAACATGAACCAGACGTAAGCTAGATCGTTATAGTTGGAACTACCCAGCTTGTAGTTTGTAGCTCAGGGACCGGGGGGGGGGGGGGGGGGGGGGGGGGGGGGGGGGGGGGGGGGGGGGGGGGGGGGGGGGGGGGGGGGGG
>Ga0265798_10007389_pt1 | contig 14214 bp, 22 predicted proteins | sample P3T30metagenome_FD_192430 | JGI IMG/M metagenome (GOLD analysis project Ga0265798, IMG submission 192430) | Plant litter microbial communities from East Loma Ridge, Irvine, California - P3 T30 | ecosystem: Environmental > Terrestrial > Plant litter > Unclassified | place: USA: California...
AGTCACCATCAAACCTTTGCTGGGCATTCGGCCGGTCTGGTGAACCAGCATATGTGTCCTCTTGTAGTCTGAGTCGTTTGCGATGAGCAGGCCTGAAGACTCGGTGTGATGGGGGTTGAGTGCTTCGATGATCTGGGCGGTCTATACTATTAGCTGGAAGCTGGACGGTCGGAGAACATCACGCTGACCTTCGAACCAGGTGCAGCACACATGTCGAGACACTAAATCGTCAGTTCTGTTTAGAGCTCGTTCTGTAGGAACTGACTCGGTGGTGGGGCTCTACTTTGAGGAAGAGTGGAGGGATCATAGAGACAGCCTCTTGACGACTTAGATTACCCTGTGGATCAGCCGTGTACCGATTCATGCGCGAAGAGTGACGTACGACTTCAGTCTCTCCGACCAGGAACCTTTGGAATGTCTTGAACGGGAGAGACTTCCTCACGACCCGCTTAGGTGCGTCGACTTGCCAAGCTAGACCCCCGGGATACCACGGAAGCTGCATTGGAGGCTCGATCCTCAGGCCATCTACCTCCACATCCTGCATTTCTGGTACATATGTTGATTTGATGATATTGTTGATCGTCTCGGCATCCCTGCTATTAGCCACTGCCTTGTGGGCTACACTCACGCTCTGGACCCGGTTACTCGGAAAGTTAAAGGTAGCTCGGTCCTAAGCGAGGCGATGAACGCGTCCCACTCGCCTGCTGGCAGAATGTTTTGTTCCTGATAGATCAGAACGTGTCATGTGACTGGACACCGCAGCATGAGACTTACCTTGTAGTAGTCCATGAAAGCCTGATTGGTGGCCGTGGCCATATCGAAATTGGTCCATCCCTTCTGATTGTCGCGTGTGGCTCCGCCCCTCTTGGAATTGTCAGCGTGCTGTCCCAAAGTCACAGCTTTAGCAATTGTCTTATGCGCTACTTACCTTTCCTTTTCCTCGTTGACCCATGCTGCTGATGTGTATATGAGCTATGAGGTATGGTATGGTGCATCAACAACCGAAGATCTGGAAATTTAAGCGGTTACCATACGATTACGTCAGCATAATGCCGTACGCGCCTGACTTTTGTGAACATGAGATGCCATTCCCTTCACTCAAGTTTATACATATCCCTGCTATCAACTGCATTTATGAACCCCGATGCCGTTCAACGCAGAGGTTATAGACCTAGCCGACGATGACTTTGAAGAGGAATATGAATCTATTCCAATACCCGACGATATCGAAGTTCTCGAAGCTATGCCGACAGCAGGTCCTTCGAGAAAGCGGGAAACCAAGCCAACCAGCATTGATAAGGCATACGATATTGGAGACGACTTTAACGAGAAGCAGATTCTTCGTGGCAAGATCGAGAAGCTGAAAGCAGAGGTGCGTGCATTACACAGCAGGAGCTGACGCCTCAGGAAAGAGGGATCGTAGATCAGATTGCGACCCTCCAGACCGTGCGCAAAGAAGTGAGAGCGGAGTGCGAGAAGCTACAGGCGAGGTTAAATGCCTCCTCTGACTCAAAACCTACCGCAGATCACTCTACCTCCTCATCGTTGACCCGGCCCACCTCGGGCCCGCAGCACATCGATTATCAAGCCGACAAGTTCGAGTGGTCTGGGGCAATCCGCGCACTCCTCAAGAAGCAATTCGGCCTCGACAATTTCCGCCTGTGCCAAGAGGGCGTAATCAACGCAGCATTGGATGTCCGGGACATCGTATGTGTAATGCCAACTGGAGGGGGAAAGAGCTTGACCTACCAACTGCCAGCCATAGTGGGGAAGATAGGCTTGACAGTGGTTATCAGTCCGCTTCTCGCATTGATCTGGGATCAGGTCAGGGCCTTGAAGGCTCTGGGAGTGGAATGTGTGGTGAGTGGCTGCAATTATCGAGAGCTGATGACAGATGTTGACCGGGAGTACCAGCACCGAGGAGCAGAACATCGCCATGAAACGCCTGGAGCAGGGAGGAGGCTCCGGTGGAAAGGAGATCAGAGTGAGCATCTTTGCGTCCTCCTCTTGACTGAGCTGACTAATGAGCTATGCTACGTGACCGCAAGTCTGATCAGCTACCTCCTCTTACTACTCGGACCTGACACCGTATAGCCAGAGAAAATCGCCAAGTCAAAGCGCTTCATGTCTATTTTGGAGAAGGTGAATACTCGTGGGAGATTGAGTGAGTCATACCAGTCCCGACCTGGACAACGTAACTGATGTTCCAGCACGTTTCGTTATCGGTGAGCTTATGTCGCTCGCTTATCTGACCTCCAGATGAAGCGCATTGTTGTAGCCAATTGGGCCATGGTATGTGTCTCAGTCATCTATCGCTGCTGCCCTGTTGACTCCTGCAGATTTCAGGCCCGATTACAAGAAACTCGGGTCCTTGAAGACGTTGTTCCCGAATGTACCTATCCAGGCTGTGGTAAGCAAGCATCCAGACTCTTGACACAATGCTGAGGCTTGTCTAGACCGCAACCTTGAGCACCAAAACACTGCCAGACTTGCTCAAGATCCTCCGGCTACCCCCAATATGTGATGGCGGAGGTGAGTTGTCGTGGGCGTCCGAGCTGAAAGCTAGCGGCCAATAGGAAGGGTACTGTGTTTTTCACATCACCTCTCTATCGTCCAAATTTGCATTACTCGGTCCAGACAAAGCCACAAGGTGGCAAGGCTGCTGTTGAGAAGATGGGTACCTGGATCAAGGAAAAGCATCAGTGAGTTTCTACTTCGTCTCAGTCCCACTGACTGCCAGGGGAGACAGTGGTATCGTGTACTGTCTGAGCAAAAAAGACGCAGAGCAAGTAGCCGATGAACTTGCAGAATGGTCTGGCGGCCTTATCAAGGTGAGGTCTCAAGACCTGCTTCGGATCACACTGACGCTAGACTGGAGTATATCATGCCGGTATCTCGGAAACTGAGAAAGAGAGGATTCACATTAAATGGAGAGAAGGGAAAGTCAAGTAAGTGCTTCATGACGACGGACATTCGATGCTCACAGGCCTAGTTGCATCTGCGCCACCATTGCATTTGGTCTCGGAATTGATAAGGGAGATGTTCGATACGTTATCCGTAAGTTGTGGCCCGATTACATCGCGACGTCATGAAACTGATCATCAGACCACTCGGTAAGGTTTGTGTGTCTGACGAAGCTCATTTCCAGATGTCAAAGTCGCTCGACGGATATTATCAAGAGACTGGGCGAGCAGGTCGTGACGGCAAAAAGAGTGATTGTGTGCTATTCTATCGTGGTCAAGACGCTTCGAGGCTATCTTCCCTGATCTTCGCCGATGCAGAGGGTCCTTCAAAGCGTGAGTCGAGATGTCTGGCCATGACTGAAATCAGTGCACGAAATGCTCAGGTTTGCCCAGGACTTAAAGACCTGCCGCAAGATAGCGTTTGCTCGAGTAAGTCCAGGTCCGATTGGTGAGCTGATGAGCAGTATTTCTCCACCAGTGCCCAACTTTCGACGAATGCCTGGGACCATGGAGATACGCTATCCGGGAACAATTCTGGCAGCGTCGCCTCCTGCGGCAGCTGCGATAATTGTCTTCGAGACCCCAGCTCAATCATTACCAAGGATGTGACCATCGAGACCTGGAGGATACTCAAAGTCGTCAGAGAAGTGGAGCAAAATGGCGGGAGAGCAACGTTATCTAACGTCTCTGATCTCGCCAGAGGTCTAGGTAGTGCAAGCTACACGGCCACATCGTTGGGCGGGAACTCGAAGAAAAGAAAGGCAGACCCGGAGAAGGTGTCTATGGACACCGCGACCGTTGCCGGTGGCAAGCTTGCTCTCAACAAAGAAGTATGCCTTATTTGACGGCGGCTGTTGATGGTTAGGATACGGAAGCTTTGCTCATCCACCTCACTCTGCTGGGATATTTACAAGATTGTGAGTGCTTTAGCGCTAGCGCTCGACATTGGCTGACGATCTAGCATATCATCCAACGGCATGTAGGTGGCTATTTGGGATGACGAGAGACTTCGGTTTAGCTGACAATCCAGATAGTGTCAATGTCTACGTCGTTTTGGGTTCGAAAGCAGCACGGTTACTTCGCTTGTCACAAGACGACATCGAAATGAGGACTTTCTTCGACCCAGTCGAATGTACTTTTCCCGCCCCGAAGGTAAAGAAGGGGAAGAAGAAACCAGAAGCCAAAGACGAAGAGGAAGAGGAAGGTGATGAAGATGTCAGCGGGAAACCAAAGAAGAAGGGTAGGCTTTCCGAAAAAGCGAAAGCGGCTCCAAAGAGGAAAGCGAAGAAACCAATAGACGAAGAGAAAGATATCCCTTCCGATTCCGAGGACGAGAACGAGGATCTCCTGGGATTGGACAGTGAGAGCAATCATGACTTTGATGGGATTGAGAGTAATTCGGATGCAGAAGGAGGCTGGAAGATAGGTAAATGAGGCGATGACATTTACTCTGAATAACAGGAAGGGAGGTATTAAGTATTACTTATGACTTCCCATATGCTCCTGAGGTTCTGACAGCGCGCTTTATCAGTGCCGATTGGATTATGGGCTACGTCAGCATCGTTTCTATTGGCAAGACTATGCATCATATCTGATGTCGCTGAGGGTAAGTCCTCATCGTCCGTGATACTTGTCCATCGCTGGAAATCGAAGGATTTGCAAGAGGAACACAGAGATCGAGGAGAGGAGCCTAGGCTTCAGGGCTCCTGCGCATCGTCCTTGATGCTCCTGGTCCTGTAGGTCAATGCCATTCTATACATAGATCATGCTAGTCAAGGTCCGGCCGTCTTGTTGAAAGGGAATCTTGCACTAGCACTTTCGGTCACATTAAGTCATTCAATAGGGGTGAATATCCTTTGATCACGAAGGTCGGCAGTAAAACTGGAGCACTGGCTCCAGAGCCCAAGGGTCGAATTCCCCTTTGACTCCAAAAACCAACATTCTCCTTTCATTTGTATACGAGGCCTTGGTTTGGAAGCCCGGATGTAGCGACCCTTTCAATCAGGCCCGCCTCTGGTCGGGCCCTCTTTGAGGGGCATGGCCTGATGACGGAACTTCACTCGTGCGCTCCTTTTATCACAGAAGGTACTTAAGTTAGCTTCACTGCCAGGAATCTTTCCTTCTACTCAGCCTACCAAGCACGAGCGCCATCCACAGCCACTTGCACCGATACACATCAACATCCAGTAAAATCATGTCAGAGTAAGTGCTCGCCGAGACGAAACCGATGATGTTGACATCGCCAGCGCCTCCGCTGATGGATCTGAGCTTGTCAACCGTCCTAAGCTTCCATGAAGATGCTGAACGCTCGGAAGCCCTATACAGGCGACTAGGCACTGAGATCTATCGACAATCCATCCAAGATAACGTGAGCTGACAGCGCCCGTACTGCCCGCCACTGAGACTGAAACTCAGATTGACAGTGCAGCGGGGTATGATGACGACTTGAAGAAAAGTGGAGCGGTAAGCCTACCTAGCCTCCATTCATAAAGCTCAAGAATTCTAGGGTCATTGGGTCTCTGCAGTTTTCAATAAGTACATCCCGACTGTGGTCAATGATGGCGACAAATCTCGACTGGTATTTCCAATGAATATCATTTGTTTTTTTAGGTCAACATCACTGATCATGTAGCCTTTGTGCATTAGATCGGGGACTTACGACGTTATTGTCTCCAGGGAGCAATGTATCTCCGAACTAAGTGATGCGGGAGCTCGGGACACTTTCGCCATCAAATGGCGGAAGACAGTCTGGAAGAACAACAGGCGGCCTGACACGAGCCAATCAGTGCGTGCAATGAGCGCATCATTCAGCTCTCGCTAACATTCAAGCGTGAAGGCGTGCTTAACATATCCGTGCCCAGCGGTAACACATCGATTCAATCACCTATCTCCGGTGGTTCATTGGGCACTACGGCGGAACGTGAGATTGTTGAGGACTTCGATTCTGTGGATCTTTCAATCCCGCCGGAAGAGACGTCCAATGAGCGCAATGTTCAGCTCTCGCTGACAACCAATCTCGGCGTGCTTGATGTCTCCGGGTCCAGCGATAATACATCGACCAAGCCCAGCTCCAGTGATTCAGAGGACATCACGGGGCAATGTGGGGAGGAGGACTTCGTCTTTGTGGAGTACCCGGTCGAGGCGGATGGGATGTGTAAAGCTAGGATGCAATGATTCCACGTCTGATCAGTGACAGCCCAGTCGGCAGTGTTTCTGCGAACGAACCGTTTTGGAGTAGTGACCATTGTAATACATGCAGATCTGTATATACCTGTTCATCCATGATGAAAGATCTCTGGGACGTGCCTATTGGGTAGTACCGCTTTTTTAGGTCGTTTGCCTAATTCATTACGATGTCAATATTGTATGCTTTCGAGCGCTACGCGATAGTGTTCATTCTTGATATACGGTATACCAGATCAACCCGCCCCGACTCGTACAATAAGCCAACCAATTCTTTTTTGGATGCCAAACAATCGACAAAACAGCCCCAACGACCGGTATCTTCCCGATCAGCTGCTTCGAGTAGGCTGCTACCTGCTCGTCAGCTGAGTTAGGTGGATCGTAGGGCAGCGTACGATGAAGATGAATGGATCGTCTCCGGCGATTGCTATCAGCTCGCCATCTGATGAGAATGCTGAATGACGAATTGCCGCTCTACATATCAGCGACTGGACTGATGACTGTCGAGCAGCGACTCACGTGCACATGTCGAAAGTCCGCTGACAGATCCAATCCTGAGTATCGAACAGACTCAGCATGGCATCTTGACCACCTATCGCCATGAATCTGGAGGTCAGCAGATGAAAAGACTATCGTCGACCATACGCACTTTCCACTGGGATCAAAGCTCAAGCTGAGCAAAGACGCAGAATGGCAGATCGTATGCCGCAGGCATTTGAGCGGAGTGACTTTTGCCTTTAACGTAGTTGATGCCGTAGCGGGTGGAGGTGTAGGTACGCGAGATGGTGCGCTCGATCTCGAAGGTGGGCTTGCTATCGTTCCTGATTTGACTGCTTGACTGCCAGATGCGACTGGCATCTCGATATCCGTCTCTGTTCCCTCCTCCGCAGGAACTACTCCGACCGTGTTGGACACGTCCGTCATCTCCACATCCGTCGTATCCGCCTGCGTCGCACTAGTTTCGGTCAATTGCGATGGATCGTCCCCAGCCGGCTCTGTAGTGGATGCTTCTTTGGTATTCTCATCGCTGGTAGCTTTTCCTTCTTCCTCGACCGGTGTACCTTCTCTTGGCGTTGATGCCCTGCTTTTACGTTCGTCTTCATCTCTTCCTTCACCATCTGCTGCCTCATCCATCTTTGCTGCATCTACGACCTGAACACCTTCGGATGGTGATGGCGCTCGGGATACCTCTGCTAGGGGGTATGCCCAGGCATTGGCGCTTCCATCATTTGACACTGCGCAGAGCAATTTGCCGGATTTTGAGAAACGCAGCGAATTTATCTGCTCATCAGCGGTGAATTACTGGAGATAGCTGCAAGGCTCACTTCTTCCGATTCGACATTTCCCAACGATCCTCCTAATCCTATGTCATGCCTCTGTGCCCACTCGCCCGTAACTTCTGAACGACGGAAAAAGACCGCCTCGTCTCGCAACGTCCTCGTACAGGTCACAGCGAAGTGGGCGCCGCTAGGGTGGAAGTCAATATGGAGGACATCCCCTGGAAGCTTGAAGGATGCGACAGCTGCTGAAGGTTCTGAGGGTCAGCTTCGCTCGGTTAGGATTGCAGGACGAACTTGAGATATCCCAGATCACCACCAGCTGTCCGCTCGAGGCACTTCTGCACCCCGAGACTAGCAAATTCGGATCCACAGGTGAGAAGGCTAGAGCAGCTGATCGATGAGCCAGACCATCTTACGAGAGGGAATGGACATACCAACATGACCGTTGTGAGGGCTGGAATCTGATCCTTTCGGTAACGAGTAGCTCCCGCTCAGTTCCACCTATACCATCAGCGCCGGTCTCAGCATAGATGTTGGGACCTACAGGCTGTGTAGCATTCCATATACGTAGCCCCTTGTATTCCGTCCCCGTTGCTAGCTTTCTCCCATCACATGAGAATGCGATACTCCGGACAGATTTGGTGTTTCCCCCTCTGACCTCCAGGGACCTTCCGAAACGAGGGACCTGCTGTCAGAAAGCTTCGGACGTGACACTTACTGGCAGTTCTCTGGCCGAGTACTGTAGGTACGGGATTCCATCTGACTCGTTGACCATAATTGATGATGAAACAAACTTGGTCTCGAGAAAGGAGTTGAAAGTCGCGTCAAGGTCCTGACGAATGTTGACGTTGCTCATATCACTCTTTTGAGGGGCTATGCTATAGCCAGCTTATAACAGACCAGGTGGTAGACGACTTTATACGGAGCCGACATCTATATTACCACAATCATATCGCCCAGCATGCTTGCCCGCCCTCTCTTCCAAACGCTCAAACCGAGCTACCGGTCATTCTCATCCTCGCCATGCCGCCCTACAGTGGCCGAGACTATCGAGTCACTAGCATCCAAATTCAAGCAGGCCGTCCAGCAATCGCATAGCGAGGAATACAAAGGCCCCACAGAGAAGGGGTTGCGGATGTTAGTGTTTGGTAAACCAGGTAGCGGGAAGGTAAGTCTTCCATCCAGGGACACCAGACGCTGAGCTGACTGATTAGGGCACATTGAGTGCGAGGTGAGCTTTCGCGAGGGCATTGATGATCGTCGCTAATGTCAAGACTGGTCAAAGACTATGATATTGCATTCGTGTCTACAGGTGATGTACTGCGGAAAGAGATCATGGCCAAGTCTGAAGTCGGCAAACGAGCCGAAGAGGTGGTAGCCAGTGGAGGTGTGTTGATAACCGAGTACCAAAGTCACAAGCTGACACGACAGGTCTCGTTCCCGACGAGCTAATGCTTGACGTCGTCAAGGCCGAGCTCGACAGGCTGAAGGGCAAGGTAAGCTATTCCTCCTCGCAACGTTGAGGCCAGAGCTGACGAACAGAGCTGGATCATAGACGGCTTCCCACGGACACTCCATCAAGGAGAACTACTGGACCAGGTCCTCGAGGCTGAAGTACACATTTACGCTTACTTGAAGAACTATAGCTGACATGGCAGGACCGACCACTGAACATGATCGTTCATCTAAACGTTCCCGACTCGGTTATCATGGCTAGAATTGCTGGTGAGCAGATTCCTCGCTTCGATAATAGGTCCGTATTCACACTTTAGCCCGTTGGGTTCATCTTCCCTCGGGCAGGGTATATAATACTACCTACTCTGCTCCCAAAGTACCAGGTATAGACGACGTTACAGGTGAACCCCTGAGTAAAAGGCCAGATGATACGCCTGTACGTCTTTCCCCCATCATTGGACTAAGCTGACCAGCCAGGAAACCTTCACAAAAAGGCTGAAAGCGTACTACGAATCAACAGCTCCATTGTTAAAGGTAAAACCCAACGTCGTCAGGACTTTGGCTGACTAGCAGTACTTTTCGGACCATTATCCCGATTCGCTATTTTCTCTTACCGGATCCACATCAGACGAGGTACACCAATCTCCCTCTTCTTCGTCTGGACACAAAGCTCAAGGTCATGCCTCCTCTTCACCATCTCCCACTTCCCATGTATCACCACGTATCACCACACCCTCTATGACATATATACCCGACCTCGAAATGGACGATAATGATAATGCCAAAAATGCCGTTGATCAGCTATGGCCCAAATTACAACAACTCATCGAGCCATTCGGCCTACACCGAGACAAAGAACTCGGCGACAAGGATAAGAATATTGAGCATGTCAGGCAGGACGCAGACGATTTGCGCGATCCTGAAGAAGATGTACATCGGGCTCAAGAAGAAAAGAAGCAGCAGAAGTAGAAACCAATGTGATGCATATTTAAACAATGTTTTGAGTTAAGAAACCTTCCCTTTCGACGCCTTTGAAACCGGAAACATGAGCCAAGCTACTGTGAGAGCTTGGAGAAGAAGTGGAAGAAGTCGACGTTTCCAGCAGCCATTGAGCTCTCGTAAATGTAATTTGACGAGACCCACGCAGACCAAACAGCTCGTTGGTACTAGACGATCAGCTACCGCTCCATCATGATTCTCGAGATACTCACCTGTTCTGGTAATCGCTGCATCAAGACGTCGAGACCGACCTTGTCGATCAAGGTCCGTGGGAACGCCCGAGAAAGAACGTTCTTTCTCGACGACATGTTCTCGTAAAGATCAGAGACCTCGAGATCGTGTTGCAGCTGGTTGAGCGTGGAAGAGAGCTCGTCCGAGATGATGGTTCGGGGCTTGGCAGACTTGTTTCGGTGGAACTCCTTTGTGATACTGGAGGTCAGCAAACACCCATATCTGTGTGAATGTCTACTCACCAAGAGTACTCGGCAGCGGCGTTCTCGCAGATCTTCTGCTGGATATCCTTTACGTAGCTGTGGTCTGCGGTCTCAGTTTGTGGACATGCAGAATCGAGGTAGACGTACAGAAAGCAGAAGGCTTGCCATCCTTGAACATCATCTCCTCCTTGTACTCCTCATCGGTCAAGCTGAGACCAGCGAGAACCTCCAATGAACTGGAAGTGACACCTCCCTAGGAGATCAACTGTTGTCCGATTGTGCGGGTACTAGTGAGCTTACCTTGTTGGTACTAGAGTCCTTGAAGAGAACGACACCCTTCTTCTCAAGGAACAACCTCGCTTGCTGGGTAAAGAACAAGTTGGCGCCTTCGACGACGTACTTGAAGTTTGGCTTGCCCTCAGCGTCGATAAGATTCGCGACGTTCGAGATGTTGACTGCCTCGGGTCGACCACCACAGGGTACGAAGAGATCTGCCTTGACTCGGAAATGGAAGTTGTTTCGGAAGTCAGTTCCGTCGGGAATGATCTCGCCGGCTTAGAGTCAGCTAGCAATTCAAGGCGGTAACGATTCGAGCTTACAAGGAAGCTGAATATCCTTCTGGTCAACAAGGATCTGGTAGCCTTCAGGTCCGAGCTTCTCCTTGGCAAAGAAGTTAATAGGGCTTCGGGCCTTGGCCAATCGGACAAGCTCGGCCCGGTCCAATCCTGCGGGGTCGTACAATACACCAGAACCATCAATGATGGCGACAGTCTTGTCTTTGCTGAGTAGAATTTCGTCTATCCTGTAAGCATCACATCTTTGGGTGAGCGTCAATTCAACTCACTAGATCCGAGATCTCCATCAGGACCACCAGTCTGGAACTTGGTAACATCCCTTTCGCTGAGACCATGGGCCTTCATGACACCGAGAATGTATTGCCTGACGGACAATGAGGTCATACCGTCTAGAACGGTCAGCTTCGCCATCTCTCAGATTCAGCCAAACTCACAAGTGTCGTGAGGAATACCACCGAGCTTGGCAGCACTCTTTCCAGTAGTGAACGACTTCCACCAAGGAGCGTTTCGTGCTCGAGCATGCTCGGCAGCCCAATCCATGAGGTCGGCGGAGTTCTCATCGGGACCGAAGAAGAGGATTTCGGGGTCTTTTCGGCTAGAGACGTCGACAATAGGGCCCTTGATACCCGGTGATTGACCAGGGATGAGTAGATCGATGATGGACTGGCGAAGTCAGCATCTCATTTTGCACAGAAGTAGGGTCTGGACTTACGTCAACGTATCGCTCGAAGGACTGCTTGAAGTTGGCGCCGACCTGGGGCAAGATCGTTCCCTTAGCACCTCCTTCTGGGATATCCTTGTTCTCTGCGAGGGTCAGTCAAGGGTTTTGATTCGTGAAAGAGGTACATACTCAAGTTCTGGGTAGCGGCAAGAGCATAGTTCTCGTCGAACAAGGTTCGGACGTTGGAGTTGTAGTTCCTGACGATCAGCTTGTGCCAACACATAACTAGAGCGGCTTACTCCTTTCCTCGGGATCGGATGATTCGGATCCCACCTCGAGCGACATCCCTGAATCGGACGTGGAAACCTCGGAAGTCGGCTCCGACAACGAAGAACATGCCGAAAGGCTTCTTGGGGTATTCGACCTCCGGCAAGAAAGATGGGTCCAATCGGAAAGAAAGGGCGACCTCTTTGTAATGTCAGTCGACATACTCGAGGGACGCTGGAGACACTTACTGGTAGGCTGGTAGAAGTTGCACTTTAAGACATGCTTGTTGAAGACCAGCAGAGCTTCGAGGATTTGGAAAGCGTGCTGGTTGGCAGATTCCTTCCTGATCTTGAGGTAGAGGTCCTCATCGGATAGAGGCTGTTCCGTCTTCAATCGCTGGAACGAAAGAGTGGGAGTAAGCTGAGATGCCTCGTCGGCAGCGGGGTCTAGACGATCAGCTGGAGCTCGAGCGAAGTGAGAATTTCAGCTTACAGTGGGTCATGGCAAAGTTGATGTAGAGCATTCGGACGAGCTCGGGGTGAGCCTGAATGACTTCCCGGATACTCTCTCGAGTGAAAGTCTCCTCCCTGAATCGGGTCTTGATCTTGTTCAAGACCTGTTCGTGACCAGGCTTGGTCTCATCGAGGACTGCTATCAGCGCCGCGCGGCGTCAAAGAGGGGACATTACGAACCGTTCTTGAGAGCCAAGTAGGCGGAACCCAATCGGTTACAGAAGTGCTGAGCAAAGATCCATCCGACGTAAGCGTATGTAGCTTCCTGTACGGCGTGTGCAGTGTCTTCGCCTTGGACGACAGTGAACTATATGTCAGCCAGCCCGCATGACGACTACATCAATGACTTACGAAAGGGTTGTCTGGGAGACAGTACAGCAAAGATGCTTCTCGGACAACTTGGTGGATCGAGTGCTCGATAGGTGGTGCTCGGGTGTTGGGCACAGGGTTGAGGTAGAGAGCTGAGCGTCAGTTGTGCTTCTCTGCTCGAGGTGGGAGACGTACAGAAGATGGTGATGCCGTTAGAGAACTGCTCAACGTACTTCCTGGCGGAGCTGAGAATTAGCGTGAACCTCATGTAGCAAGGGTGGAACGTACTAAAGCCCGTAGAAGTGGTAAAGATCTGACATGGCAGAGAAGAACTTGTGGGTCCCTCCCATCCTGCTTGATCAGCTAAAGTCACGACCGGATATCAGAGGGAAGCTCACTTGAAACCAATGACGATCCTCCTCTCCCTGCTCTCTTCGACCTCAAACATCTCAATGACAGGTCCACTCCTCCTTTCGACCTCATTCATGACTTCCTGGTAGATGTCGATAGTGTGATCAGAGGCTTTGTCAAGGAAGCCAGCATCAGATACACTTCGGATATCTGTTAATCCCTCGGCATTCTTGACGGGTCCGGCAGGTGGGAAGACACATCGAGCGACAAAGTAACATCGGAGCTGCTGGGAGACGGTGGATGAGATGGCACCGGTTGATCGGTAGGTTTCGAGTCGGAAAGCCTTTTCAACGGTACTGTTGTCGAGGTAAAGCTCGTCGATTCTAAGAGTCAGCTGGAGGCAAATTTAGCTGTTCTGCTCGACTAACCTCTTTTCGACGGTAGCTCCTGGTCCAACGGTAACACTCTCTCCGGCTTTACTGGTGTGGATAAAGATGGCTCCTTCCTTTCCAGTCTGTCCTTCTGGGGTGATCTTTTCGAGATCAATGACGAGCTTCTCTGGGTCGTGCTTGGTGTAGGCGAGGAGTTTGGCAGAGTACAAAGCGAGAATGTGGTCGGCAACAGTCTCGGGACCTTCGTAGAGGCTACAATGTCAGGTCTATGATGCGAAAAAGCGCGATAGCGGACTCACAAAAACTCGTTAGACAGACCGAGGTGTCCGTAGAACCAGTCTACCTCTCCACTGACGAGATCTGCGGGCATGAACCCAGTCTCGGAGAGGATCTTGGTGACCTCGGCCTGCTGATCGGCCTTGAGAGGAAAGGGCGATGACTTGTAGCCACTTTTATATCAGCTTCAAAATTTCGCATGGTACCGTGCAGAGGGACGAACATGGTGTCCTTTCGGATTCTGTGTTCTGATCCATTCCTGGATAGAGATTGCTTTGGGGTGATGGAGCCGTTCATGATGTTAGACACGGCAGTGTGGATAGCTGGCGCGATCTACCCATCAGCTGCGATTCATTCGGAAAGACGGGGTAGAGGACTCACGTTACCAAGGGCGGGAGTATGTGATTCTGGTGTCGACATTGTAGATGAACACTTATTGATTAATGGTGGATTGGGAAAATGTCAAGACTAGAACAAAGAGATCAGCTTTTATATCTCAAAAGCAACACAGATCAACACCGGCAGTACCGTACCCGCAGAGGGGTCTGACTCAATCC
>Ga0265798_10007390_pt1 | contig 14213 bp, 9 predicted proteins | sample P3T30metagenome_FD_192430 | JGI IMG/M metagenome (GOLD analysis project Ga0265798, IMG submission 192430) | Plant litter microbial communities from East Loma Ridge, Irvine, California - P3 T30 | ecosystem: Environmental > Terrestrial > Plant litter > Unclassified | place: USA: California...
TCGAAATCGTACTCCTCCAGATCTGCCACCATGGTCTTGAGGCCGAATCGCGAATGGCCCTCCTTGGAGATGCGGGAGGCATAGTCCTCTGCCGTGCCCGTCTGGCTACCGTAGAAGACGACGCAGTTCTTGTCCGTCTCGTCCATCTTCTCTATTATGTTGCGCGACTTGCCAGCCTTTGCAGCGCCATTGGCCGTGGCCATGGAGCTGCCGTAAGGGTCTCCATAGACGCCCCAGTAGGTGCCTTTGGTGAAGTAGGCTACTGTGCCGACCAGGAGGGCGGCCAGCACGATAAGGTCCAAGGTGTCGAGTTGTGCCATGGTGCTGAGAGGGGCGTTAGCAGAGTCGGCGGGAGAATGAGGGGCTGACTGACATGGACACAGTAGTAAGTTGCCGTCCGGAAGGGGATTGGAAACGACACGGTAATATTTGTATGCGGCTTCGCAACGGAGGATCGGAATGGCAAGTGGCCGTGCGTCTCAACTCAATCTTATCAAGATCTGGCCACGGAGCCGCAAGCAGGCTGTTGAGACAGCACACCAAACGATAATCTCGCCTTTAGACTCTACACATCTCTGACCGCTTCCTCGACACGGGTAAAGTGGCCAAAAGTGGTGCCGTCACTGACTGGCAGGCGCCCATCGGAAGCCGAAGCGTTCCGCAGCCATTCCGCTGGGGCAGCTCAGAAACAACGGCGGGCCTCAGGTGAGACCCTGACTTTCCCGACCCTCGCGGCCTTTCCGCCATGGCTACCAAGAACCCCGCCAGCACTTCGGTACCTTTGTGGGGCACACTGCGGCCACACATACGACGACCTCGTGCGAATCACGGCAGATGGAGGCATCGAATCTACAGAGGAGCAGCGTCAAGCCGGCGGTAAGAAAGATGCAGCATGCACGCGACAGTCGTGCAAGGCTAGGCGATGATAGAGACAGTAAGCATGTGATGGCCAACTCCACGGCGGGGAACTTTCCCGTCCTGACAATAGATTCACGGTTCGCTCGAAGTGAGAGTTTTCGCGTATGATCGCGCAAAGATGACGAGGCGTCTTGCCCAGTGCTCAAAGGCTGTCTGCCGTCTTCCTGGGTGTTCCTGATATCATCCATGGATGTCATGGATGCTTCACGCACCAAGACCGTGGACTAAGCGAAGCCTGGCGGTGCATATGTGCGCAGCCAGAGCAAGTGCAGGTGGCAGTAGCAAGTGAGGTAAAGAGACGCCTATCCCGATGCGGATATCTAAGTCTTGTCATCACTGCGCGTTTAAGATGTTGCAACTCCCACGTCTACAATCTTGCATCTCCAGCCTTGCTGTACGTGTGTCATAATGAGTCAGCCTACTATTCCCATGTACGAACAGACATGTGCATATTGAACGATAGATAACAGATGACGAAGCATCGCGTACGGCATTTACCAATTCTCTTTCCCTCTGATCAAGGTCAGCTGAGCACTATCTAGGATAGAAGCGCACGTTGTCAGGTACCTCTCACATGCAGATACTGCTTAGACTGGCACAGAGGGAACCCTCATCTACGTATTCGATGTCTTACGGTTTGGTACGAGGCTCCGAGGTCTATCGATAGCTTGCCATGCCCAGCTCCCCGAAAGGCAGACCACGTGGGACTGAATAATCTCCAGGCTCGGATCGATCTCCAGAGCCGTGTTGATGCCGGGCGCCATGGATGATCGTTGCCTCGAATCAGGCTAGACGGCGGCTAGTCAGGCACAGGGCACCTCTACGTACCCATTTCATCCACGTCGAGACATCCATGACAGCCGTCGCGACCCTTTAACGGCGCCCTCTACGTCTTGAGCCTTGAAAGACGGGCTGCAGTATTCTCCGCGCGCCACGGAAGATGCTGCACGCGAAGCCTGCGGCATGTGTGAGTAGCCTTTCCCTAGCCCCAGGCCCGTCGTCATCCAGCTGTGAAACGCACTCCCCACGCGGCCTGGAGTTTGACAGTGCCGGCTCTTCAGGTGCCATGGCGACAAAGCCTTATCTTGACGTCGACGCTTCTCCGCGCTGCCTCAGAACTGTGCTGACCCCTGTGCCTTGCCCAATGCAGCTGCTTTCCCTCTCCTGCAAGCTCGACCAGCTGCTGGGAATGTGTCGCACCATATAGAGCACCCCTCGTCGGCCTCGCGTGAGCCCAGCCAGACCCGCGGGCGTGCGCTGACTGCCTCGTCACGAACCATCGCCTCGCGCTCCCAGACTCCGGCCGTCAAGGCTGCCAGCAGCAATTCGAGCCCCGACCGCACCCTGACGACGCTCGAGCGCAAACCCTCGGGCTCGTACGCCCACAACCGCAACACGTCCATCGTCCACGGCATCCAGCACTCGCGCAACACCAGCTTCGTCAACTCCCCCGCCACCAGCCCGCTGAGCCCCCAGATCATCGCCGCCGCCGCCGGGGCAACCCTCGATGGAGCCCTCATGTCGCAGGAATCAATAGCCGACGCCTTCGCCGCCAACGGCATGCAGCCAGGCGCAGGCACGGGGAACGTCTATGCCGGCGTGGGGCCCCAGGCAGCATCCAGCGATGGAAGCATTTCTCACCGCAAGCCTGAGCGGGCGCCGAGTGCCAGATCCGTGCGAAAGGGCCACAACCACCATCGCTCCCAGTCGCGCCACCCGCCGCATCCCCACGAACTCAAGACGGTTGGCGAATATGCCCTGCACCACCTCTTCAACGCCTTCATCAGTCAGGCCGAGCAGAAGATCAACCAGTGCATGACGGAGAGAGGCCAGCCTGAGGCCCGCGTAGAGGGTGTCTGTGGACCTGGTGTAGACCCCACCTTCGACCAGCTCATCGCGGCCCTGGGCCATATTGCGCGCCATAAGCCAAAGCCGCTTATAGACACCATCATGCTATGGCGCAAAGCCAAGAGCGAGGAGGCGTCCAAACAGCGCACTCACTTACTTACTGCCCGACAAGCCAACCCAGGGCTTCAACTCCATCCTGCGCTATCTCGACGGAATACTGAACCGGTCCAACAACTGGATAATCAATCCGCGGCCTCTGTAGCATCTGGCCCCGACCACATCGTCGCTCTGCAGCAGACTGTCACACAAGCCGAACAGCGCTCGACTGTCTCAACCTACATCCTTTGCCGCGTCCTGATCGAGATCATGACCCAAACCGACCTCCATAACTTGACTTTTGAGATGGCTGACCGTCTTCTTGGTCTTTTCTACGGCCAGCTCAGCACGGTGGACCCTGACCTCGTGGACATATCCCCTCTCAACCTCGCCAATTGGACCATCTACAGTCAACTGCTCGGTGTGCTGAGTGGCCTCATTTTTGAGCAAGTGCAAGACAAGTTCATCACCGACCTGAAGATCGTCGATGGTCACTTGGCCATCAAGAATCAGTACAACCGAGACCATGAAGCCAAAGGCGCCTTGCTCATTCGCGCTCTAAGGCACCTACAAGTGAAGTCATATCCTGAAGACACCTGGGACCGGACATGTGATTTCATGCTTTCCATGGCAAAGCTTTTCACCAGTGCCCACGGCCAGCCGGTCAAATATGCGTACTGCCAAGTCCTAAGGGAACTCTTATTACGTATCACCTCTAAAGCGACTATTGAACTCAACGCACCTAGATGGAAGACTGTGATCGACATGATGAAGCAGCGCGCTGCCATACTGCTGGGCAAGCCGAAACACTGGCACGAAGCCTTCCCACTCATGGCCGCCATCCTATGTGCTTCTCCGACCGAAACCTTTCTCTCCCAATGGCTTGCGCTCGCCTTGTCTACTCAGCCACGACTCAAAGAGCGCGCAACCAGAGCCATCGCCCTTCGAGGCATTTGTCGGCTAGTGTGGACTTACATATACAGGCGGGGAACCGAAGCACCAAATGTCGCTGTTCGCCGGTTGGAAGAAATCATACGAATGGTGTTCCAACCCGGAAGGCGATCGTACCTATCAACTGAACCAGCCATCGCTGAGCCATTGATACAACTGACACGCATTATCGGCTACAAGTACCAAGACCTTTGCTTCAAGACCATCATCTTTCCCCTGCTCAACTCCGACATGTTCTTGTCGGGCCGAGAATTGCGCGTTGAAAACCTAGAGCCTGACCGTATGGTCATTGGTATCCGCTCGTTTCTGGCCATCATGGCTGATCTCGAAAACACGGAGCAGCCGCCTTTTCCACTTACGTTCGACTACGATCCAAACGCGGTATCGAACGAGCTCCCGGCTCTTCCTTCTAGTCCGCGGCCTTCACAGCCTCTACCCATAAAGTCAAGTCTTCTCAAGGAAGAGCGTCTGTCGCGTCCTGTGAACTTCGCCGGTTTCGCCGAAGTGGCCAAGGAGTACTATATCCGCTTCTGTAAGATCTTGGGGGAGATCACCATCATCTGCGACAACGCATTCGGAGGCCAGGCCGTACTCGACGAGAAATTCTCTTCGCAAACACCAAAGACCCCTATGGCGGCGGCCTTCAGTTTCGCTCCTCGTGAAGATTACATGACCACCACAGATCCGCGGCAAGGGTTTTATGACCTCTTGCATGTCGCTGTTCAGGCTTTACCCCGCTGTCTGTCTCCACATATACCATTCAATTCACTGGTAAACCTGTTGTGCACCGGGACAGCCCACGTACAGGGGAACATCGCTGTGTCATCCGCTCAATCACTCAAATCTATAGCCCGACAATCACATGCACAGCAAGTCACGATTGGCTTTGCACGGTTCATCTTTAATTTCGACGACCGTTATGCCACTATGTCTGATGGTGGCATGCTTGGGGCTGGACACATCGAGAGCACCTTGAAACTCTACGTGGAGCTACTAGAGATATGGATTGAAGAGATCAAGCGCAAGACACGCAAAGCAGCATTGGATACGCCAGATGACGGTTCTGGTAATCGCGCGGCTCTTCTTGATCTGTCTTCAGTGTGGGCGCACGTTGACGAAGTTGAGTCCCATGGTCTCTTCTTCCTATGCTCGCCTTCACGTCGCGTCCGCTCGTACGCTGTCACCGTGCTACGCCTCATAACTGAATTTGACACGGCTCTGGGAGGCTCCAATACACGTGTTATCCGGGTAATGGAGGGCAGCCCCCAGAGAGTTCTCGACATTAGCGATGAAAAGTTGTCGTTGGCTGAGCGCAGTCGATTGCAACGCGGCATGCGTAAGAGCAATGTGCAGAGTACCCTTGTTGAGCTTTGTGGTAGCGACGTGCCGTACGACGCTACCCTGTGGTTCAAGATCTTCCCCAATCTGGTTCGAATCAGCTTTGAGGTTTGTCCTTTCGCCGTGACTCTCACTCGTGACATAGTCTGTGCGAGACTTGCACAGATGTATCGCACTCTATCATCCTTAGCCGAGGGTCAGCGCTCTACGCCGTATTCACCCTTCGAGCCCGGGAGTAGCAAGCTCAGCGGCCGCCTCGCTTCCACATCACCAGAAGTCGTTATCGAACAGTGGAAGTTGTACCTCATATTCGCCTTCACGACATTGACAAGTCTCGGTCCGACGGCCACATCAGCCACGCAAGGAAATCACTCGCGTAAGAGCTCAAAATCTTCACAAATAAGCACGAACAAGCAACATACTGCTACCGAGTTGTTTTCCAAAGTCCTTCCGTTCCTGTCAGTGGACAATGTCGCCATTCGGGATGCTGCGGTCATCGGCCTCGGTTCCGTCAACCTCAACCTCTATCGTACACTGCTCGAATCGCTTCAAGGGATCGTGGCTGCTTGCGCTGAGGAGGCGAAGATGCGCTTGGGAAATCACAACCGGACGATCAGCAGTCCTCGCCCAATCAACTATCGAACTGACCATCTTCGGACTGAGATTACACACGTCTACAAGCTGACCTCTCAGCAATTTCTCAAACTCCCTGAGGCTCACAATGACGAATGGATAATCAACAATCTCATGAACTACACCAAGGATCTGAGAATATTCCTGAGTGATACGGAGGTCCAACTCGAAGCGCGCTATCAGAAGCTACGTACGCACTATTGTGGACTGGTGGAGGTTTTGTTTGAGGGCATCAACAAAACCAGTGATCCTTTGCATTGGATGCCTTTCCAAGCCCGGAAAGCTGCATTCACATTGATGGAAGAGTGGTGCGGCTATGCGGCAAACCAGTCTCAGATCCGCCAGCGTGAAGAACAGATGCGCCGTTCCATGCTTGATCGAGAGGTAGATAAAAACAACAAAGGCAACGCGACTGCGGCTCTTGAGATCGAAAAACGCGATCTTCGAACCGCAGCGCTGAGTGCCATGGCGGCGTTGTGTGGCGGGCCTGTTAGTATTACCACTGACAGCAAAGTTCTGCTTCAGTTCGATGTTATACGCATGCTCTCGTGGATCCAGAGCATCTTCGAAACCCCGAGCGATCGGACACACGCGATTGGTCGCCGAGCACTCACCAACCTTATACTGCACAACCGCGAGCATCCATACTTGCTGGACAAGGCAATCGAAATGTGCTACCTCGCAGTTTCTGGCAAAGCGTTGGAAAGCTACTTTGAAGTTGTCACACAAGTCCTCACACAACATGAGGACTATACGTTGCCATTCTGGAAAGTACTCAGCGCTGGTCTTTATACGCTTGGACACGAGAACAGCGAGATACGCACCAAATCAACGCGATTGCTCCGAACGCTTGAAGCTCGCGAGGGCAAGAACTCGAAGTTGCAAGATCTAGATATCAGCATTTCTGACAAGACTGTTGCTGTCTACAAGCTGGCGCAATTCGAGACGTCACGGAGGCTCGCTAAGCAGCATGCTGAACTCGCCTTCCTGGTCTTCTCGCAATTTTCCTACTACTTCAAAGATCTCAAGCCTGACCACAAACGCAACATGGTTGCCGCTATGCTTCCTTGGGTGCAATCCGTCGAACTCCAAGTAAATCCGGATGGAGGACCGACTGCTAACTCTTACATGCTGCTTGTCAACCTCTTTGAAATCACTTACAAGGCCGGCAACGTACTACACAATGAGATTCAGGCGCTCTGGCAAGCGCTAGCAACGGGGCCGTACGGTGGAAATGTTCAGTTAATATTGAACTTCATCATCAACCTTTGCCTAGACAAACGGGAACAAAACTACGTCGACTACTCCAAGCAGATCGTAGTCCATCTATCGAGTACCCCTGCAGGGCTGAAGGTGGTCGAATTCTTGCTCCTACAGATCAACCCGCGGTCCATGGTAAGCGAAAAGCGCGAGCCTATGCCACCACCACCAGACGCCGTCAATCTACCATACTTGGCCGATCTCACTCAGGTCCTACCAAGTAGCAACAAGCAGGTAAGCATAAAGTAAAACTTGGAATGAACTGCGCTAATTCTCATAGTCCGGCTTCGCTCTGGGACAAGTTTGCCTCATCCTGTTGGTTGATCTTATGGTATCTCCAGTTGAGGTAGCCAAGGAGCACATTCCTTTGCTTCTACAGGTGGTCTTGGTTCTTTGGGATCACTATACTTCTGTAGTTCAGGACCAGTCTCGCGAGATGCTTGTGCATCTAATCCACGAGCTAGTCATCTCCAAGATTGAAGACGATACGCCAGGCATCAACAAAAGATCGATCGAAGATTTCATTGAAGGTATTCGACAACATGACGCCAAAGTGGTATGGAGTTACGATGACAAGAATGGCAAAGACGTTGCAGATTCAACGTTCAAGGTTCCCGAGCCGATGGAGTATGTTGCTGGCGAGGTCATGAGATTCTTTTCATTCGCGTACCCTGGGCTTCGAGAAGCTTGGGGGCGAGTCGCACTGAATTGGGCCACGTCGTGTCCGGTCCGACATATTGCATGTCGATCATTCCAGCTCTTCCGCTGCATCTTGAGCTCGCTCGATCAGCAGATGCTTTCCGACATGCTTGCAAGACTTTCCAATACCATATCAGACGAGGAGAGCGATATACAGACATTCTCTATGGAAATACTTACGACGTTACGAACGATCATCGAAGCACTAGCACCGGACGACCTCATACAGTACCCTCAATTGTTCTGGACCACTTGCGCATGCTTGGATACCATACACGAAGGCGAATTCATGGAGAGCCTGCTGATGCTAGACAAGTTCCTCGACAAGCTTGATCTGGGCGACGAAGAGGTGCTGGCAATCCTGGAAGAAAGTTGCCCGGATAAATGGGAAGGCAAGTTCGAAGGCCTTGCTCAACTGACGTACAAGGGTATCCGGTCGAGCACATGTCTGGACCGATCTTTACGAATCTTGGAGAGATTGGTGGTCCTACCTTCCAGCCGCATCGTGGGCGATGATAGCCGACTAATGTACGCCATCCTCGCGAATCTGCCAAGATTCCTACGCTCGTTCGACTCTACAGCAAAAGATTCTAGTGTTCGAGCCACCGCCGAAGTGCTTGCAAAGGTTGCCGATCAGCACTACCAATGCACATCGCTGTCCGAAGCGTTGACAGCCTTCGCAATGAAGAGGTATCGTCAAGAGAAGGATTTTCTCGCGCAGACAATGTCCGCTATCCGCTCAACATTCTTCCCAGAACATGAGTTCGGCAGCCTCGTGTTCCTGCTCGGTCTCTTGATGAACAACATCGATTGGATGAAGATCAACACAATGGAAGTCCTCTGCGTCCTGTTACCCGAGATCGATATGCGCAAGCCGGAGATGGCCTCCAAAGGATCCGATCTTTTCTCGCCTCTTCTACGACTACTACAGAGTGCGTATTGCCCTCAAGCTCTGAGGGTTCTGGACTTCGTCATCAATCTCAACATGACTAGTACTCTTACGCCGTTCGACAAGCAGCATATTCGAATGAGTATGGCAGGTTCTCACTCCACCAGAGGGTACAAGAAACAGTTCGAGAAAACGCAGTCATTGTACGGTATCCCTGAAGAAAGCGGCTGGTCAATTCCGATCCCCGCCCTGCACTCGCAGTTGACGAGGGCCAACGTCCACGCTGTCTTCTACACCTGCGGAAATTTCGGTGAGATGAATGTGCCAGACACCGAGACACCCAAAGTAGAATTCCGCCAAGAAGAATTCCCGTTCAGCCCGTTATCCGACTACCACCGAACAGCGACCATGACTTCAGAAGATACTCGGGGCGACAGTCACATTGGTGAACTGGTCATGAAACTAGACAGCTTGGACGACTTCTTTGAGGATGATGATGACGCCGAGACGTTGACAGACCTACCAAACTTCTCGTCCTCGGGGCGTTACGCGAATGGATCGTTTGCTCACGATATGCGTGAGAATCTATACGATCAGCAAACGGCGCCTATCCTGCACAAATCTCTTACGCGGAACGCATCCGTTACATCATTTCAGTCGGGGTTCATCTCTGATGTCAAGCTCTCCCCGGCTAGGGACCCTGGTGTCATGACCCCGGGCGCTTTCAGCTCCTTTGCCAACTCTTCTTCGAGTACCTTACCCCCAACAAGCCACCCCCGCCCTAATTTACATGCCCGATCAGTGACGTCGCCATCTGCTCCAAACCAACCACAGCGCATTTCACCTTCACTCTCGTCCACCACTCTTGACGAACAAAACGAGCCGTTCTCCGACGACGAGTACTCGGCTGGTCGTTCGAACAGCACAGACAAAGCCGGGACCTTTAGTCTGGAGAACATTATCAAACCTGTCGCTCACGATACGCGAAGTCGTTTTAGGAGCGGCATGAGGCGACTGACTGGCGGCGGTGGGGACAACAAGGAAGGAGCCAAGACAAGAGACGCGATCAAACTGGCATTACAAAAGAGTCCCCAGGTGCCAAAGGTACCTGACATTTACCTGGTGAATCCCAAGAGTGCGGATCTGTAGGATGGCCAGAAGAAGCGAAGAGTACATAAGATAGGTGCTCGAGAACACGAGTGCCAAGTATATACATGGGGTAATGTGTTTATTTGTACAAAGAGAAGGATGGAATGACCGGATACCAAGGCGTAATATTGGGATGGTACTTTCGTACGAGGAAAGGATGATTTATTGCATGTGTGGGTGACGTCCAAAAGATACCAAACGCTCTTTTCCTTTTAGCTGTCTTCAGCTCGCGAGATACCATAGTGCCAACAATACGATTAGAATGCTCATGTACTATTCATATCCGTCGTTCTCTAGTCACAGCATCCTGCGTCATCGATCGACATGCATCCTAGCGTATGCTTATGGCTGCCTCGTACCCTGGTGGTGAAACATCAATGTCGAGTTCGCCGCTCTCAAGTATATGCTCAATCGCTTCACACCTTCGACTGCACTTTAGCCAGCCTGTTGTCGGAACAGGCAAGCCGTGATCTCGATACCAGGTTCGTTCTACCGCCGTCATCCAGTGTATCGGCTCTCCATTATTGATAAATCCCTCCCGCTTCTCTCGGTTTACATCATGTCCAACCTCACCTACAAATAGAGGCGCAATACTCCGCACTCCTGTGGGTGCATAACTTGGTACTATAGCTATCGTGGCGCTGAGTGAGGATATTACTGTGGAAGCGATACGTGCGAATATTCTCTCTTGGGGCTCAGTAGATGGGGTCGAAGTAATAGAGGTGGGCAAGATGGGTGTGGACTGCCATTCTGGGTGGTCACGTAGGACTTGGGCAAATGATGATGTGGTTAGCCAGCCACGTTTCTGGTAGCAGAGCGCGATGGAGGGGTGCGTTGTGCGGATTACGACTGGGCCCGCTGGATGGTGGATGTAGGTGAGCATTGTTGTAGGGGTGGTGTGCATGGAGATTGAGGTACGTGCTGTATGAGGAGCGCGAGCTTTGGCAAGTGCATGCAGCAAACATGATGTGTGAACTCTGTGAAGAGGGTTCACGTATAATGAGCAATGTGAAGGCATCGGAGATCATGGATCGTGTCAATCTGAGAGAGCGTGAGTGCGCCGAAACACTGCGCTGGACGTAGTAGCCATTGGGCGCGTGCGAATAAACTTCTGCGCATTAGACACGACTGTTGTCGTGCCATTGATTTGAGGTCGCCCCATATCCAGGTCGAACACAGAAACATGACAGCCCTATCGTGACAGCCTCTTCCCTGGCAAAATTGAAATGTGATGCAGCGATTCAAGAGGATGTCAAGGATGCCATGCGAGTCCGTGCGGTGCTAATGATCTAACAGCCCTAAATGGCGTGGCATTCCAAATTCGACGCCAACAATCTAGAATCGGCAACTTTCGCAATCCCACAACCGGTAGCTTTCGCAGTCCCAGAAAAGATCGTTATGTTACACGCACGCTGAAAGATGCATTAGTCGCGACACGAGGACGATCGTGGCTGACTGGTTGTCGCACCTCGATTCGGTAGACGCGGGGAAGGAGGCTGAGGAGCCATCTCCGGATTCGTCGGCGGAAGAATATATGCGCCATGGGTACCCTGCAGGCCTGGAGGAAGCTGAAGGTTTAGCGCACGCAGTAACGTCTAACACATGGCAGCTGGGCAGCTTCCTCTCCTATTCGCCTCTCAGACAGCACGCCATTTCAGCACTGTTGCTATGTCAGACCGACATTTGGTTAATGTGCTATCGTGCACTCTCAGCCAACCTCCAATTTGGGCTTCTATCGTGGCGCGCGCACCCAGCAGCGGCCGTTGCGTGTTCAGCTACGTCGTGATGGCCGTTTGAGAGCCCAAAGATAAGTCAGCGCTGTGCTGAAACGCCTCACTTCACCGAACGCTCTGACCATGACGCCTTGACATGCCGGCCGCACTGCTTGCAGTGGTGTCGTACTCATGTCAAACACGCTGTCTGTGTGAGAGGGTATGAAACAAAATAGATTTTTTCGGCCTTTTCCAAGGTCTTCATCCATTGCCCAGCTTTCTATAAAGACGGTCATTCCGATAAAGACATTGCAATCATTATCTCAAACTCATATCAAACATGTCGACCGTATCTCAAGGCGCAAAGGTTTACCTTATCCACACTACACAACATACTCGCCCTTTCTTGACGACTGTGCCTTTCATAGCACGTGATTTTGCTGCATGGGGACATCGTGTCGATCACCACCCTGCAGACTCGGCATACATCACTGAGATTCGATCCCGCGAGGATGTGGAACATGTGAACCGCAAGGACCGCGGTGGAAGCCGGAGGACGAAGCTGATGGAAATATGGGCAACCGAAGCCGTCCGCAGAAAACGAAGGCAGCGAAGAGAGCCCCACGGCATTGAAATTGAAACATCGATGGGAGAGGGCGGCTTCGGACCGCAAGATGCCAGAGTGAAGAAGGCTGGCGATATGGTACAGGATGTCATCGATGGCGTGGCTTCATTTGGTTAGTTTGCACTGTGAACCCCGATACGGTCGTATGACACCTGAGAAGTAGTACTAACAAACTACAAGAAGCCAGGTACACAGCGACACCAATTCGGCAGAACACATCACCGGGATCTCCACCTACCATCATCACCACATACACACGCCATCTCTTCGCCATTAGATACACACCAAATGCCCCTCTCCCATCATGGTCGAACCCCGACATCACGTACGCAGACCAAGTAGTCTTGGAATTCCACGACTACGAAGAGATCCGAAAAGAAGTTCTAGTTCATGCGGTAAACAGCGCGATTGGCAAGAACGAAGGTAGAATGGGCAAAGTGGAAAGATGTCCAAGATCAGGCATGAAGCGAGTGATTCTATGGGTTGACGTCGCAGATGTCTTCTTCGGAGACGTAGTACAAGACGAACGCAATGTGGAAGACAGAGATCCTGTGCCAAAATACGAGAGGGGAGAAAGGCCGCCGGTGTATGCGGAAGAGAGATAGGCAGTCCAAACATATGATACCCAATGCATGCTTACGCATCTTCACACCAACCTGCTTCCAACCCTCTGACCTCATACCCTCACCATCTAATCATACACCACCTCCCCCCGTCGTGGACCACCCTTTTGACTCTTCGCTCCCTCCGCCATCAAGCCTTGCATGTTCCTGACCCGCACCTCGGCCATGTACTCTTGTTGTTCTGCGCTCATGTGTCTGAACTCATTAGGGTTTCTTCTGAATCCAAAGGTCTTGTGTATGGCGTAGCCCATGCAGACGAGTAGCCCCGCGCCGAACAGGATGAGGAGGATGATGGCGCCCTCGGGGATCGCGTAGCCGGCGTCGCGCTTCGTGAGGGGAGAGGCGGTTGCGGTATGGAGGATCGTGAAGAGGACGATTGCGGTTGTGACTGAGGATGCCATGGCTTGGATGCTGCTGAACGTAGTTGCTCGGGGTTCTGACGAGGGTGTGGATGCCGTGGATGTTTGGTAGGGTTTCGATCTCTGCCACTCTGGTTGGGATCAAGACGTGTGTAACGACGGTGGAGGAACCAAACGAAGGTAGTAGAAACGACGGAGCGAGGACGCAGAGTGCCTCTGGATGGCCGTGTTTATTTCGCTGAAGACGTTGACAAAAAAACAGATGAAGTGCCGTCCAGTATGACCTCGGGGTGTTCCAAGGTTTGGCAGTGAGCGAGTGAGTGAGTGAGTGAGTGAATGAATGAAGTGAAAGAACAAAACCCGAGCAGTAGGCAACAGCACTTAAACAACAGACGCGTAGCCCCGTTCCAAAACAATTGACTCCACCAAGCCACTGCTTTGCCATCATCCCTTCATCCTCTATTGCCGTTATCTTACGTGTGCACAGACCACACCTTCGTACATTACCTCTTTCGACATAGCGCCCTTCCGCATCGGACGCTGGTTGGTCAACGGTGCTCGAGCGATCCACCTGACTTAGTCGTTTCAAGGGAGAAGACCCACTGTGCACGTGACTTTGCGAGCGGACCAATGGGAATGCGCGAGGCTTATATGTGCGTGTCCTAAAATGGCACTCACGCATGGCTTGTGGCGTTGCAGGACCTGTTTACCGCTGACAGTGACCATGGAACATACGAGGATGCGGTTAAGACGAAAGATCCCCTGAAATCTGTGGTCTTGATGCTGCGACTGCATCCGAACCACTTGCCGGTATTTGTCTGCACTCCATGGCTGTTCTTGCCTGCACTGGATGACATGATTCCTAAACGGCTTTCGAACCTTCGTCTGAGACTAGGTCTCGCTCTTGTTCTGGGCTTCCTCGAGGTATCAGTTCTGTCATCGGTTTATTATTGCAGAACATTCGGTGTTGCAAGTGTTCGAAATGTGCTCGATCTTAGTACTGACTTTAGGCAAACAAGTCCTACTGGATCTGAGACCAACGATTTGACATAGAGAATCCTTAGATTAAGAGTTGCGCGAGACAAGAGATAGAACCTACAATGAGGCAACGGC
>Ga0265798_10007391_pt1 | contig 14213 bp, 17 predicted proteins | sample P3T30metagenome_FD_192430 | JGI IMG/M metagenome (GOLD analysis project Ga0265798, IMG submission 192430) | Plant litter microbial communities from East Loma Ridge, Irvine, California - P3 T30 | ecosystem: Environmental > Terrestrial > Plant litter > Unclassified | place: USA: California...
TAAAGGCGGATGCAGCTTCAGTCCACCCTCACATGCCCGCATTGCGGCCATCAGGCGACGGAAACGATGCCGACCGACGCCTGCCAGTTCTTCTACGAGTGCACTGGCTGCGGCACGCTCCTGCGCCCGAATGCAGGCGACTGCTGCGTCTTCTGCTCCTTCGGTGACGTACCGTGCCCGCCGATCCAAGAGGCCCGCGAGAACGGTCAACCTGCGCGCTGCTGCTCGGGATCATAGCGACCAGCCTCGCCGAACATAGCTGCTGCTCACCCGAGGCAGCCGATCCTTGCGGTTCGGTTTGGGTATGCCTCAATCGAACCGATCGATAAGCAGTCTCATATAATCAGCTTGACCATTTAAATCGAACCATTGTCATGACACCTATCCTAATCGAACCGATCGGCAGGTTTCATGTTCGTCCGCGCCTATTTGCGCGCCTCCACTTCCGAACAGGATGCGACTAGGGCGCGGGCGCAGCTCGACGCCTTTGCGCATGAGCGGGGTCTGACGATCGCCGCGGCCTATGTCGAGAACGAGAGCGGGGCGACGCTGGCGCGGCCGGAGCTATTCCGCCTGCTCAAAGACTGCCGCTCCGGCGACGTCCTGCTGATCGAGCAGGTCGACCGCCTGTCCCGCCTCACCTCGGACAACTGGACGAAGCTGCGGGCGGAGATCGACGCCAAGCGCGTGCGCATCGTGGCGCTCGATCTGCCCACCTCCTGGAGCCTGGCGACGCCGGCCGACGAGTTCACGGGGCGCGTCTTCCAGGCCATCAACGGCATGCTGCTCGACGTCCTCGCGGCTGTCGCCCGTAAGGACTACGATGATCGCCGCCGCCGCCAGGCGCAAGGCCAGGCCCGGGCCAAGGCCGCAGGCCTCTATCGAGGGCGTCAGGAGGATACGAAGCGAAACGAGGGGATTGCGACCATGCTCAAGGCAGGATCGCCCTGGAGTCAGATACAAGCCGCCACAGGCTGCAGCCGCTCGACCCTCTCCCGAATCGCCAAGCGGGCGAAGGCAGTTCCAACCCAAGACGCGGATCGCTGATGCCGATCCGCCGGGCGCATCGCTACTTCTACCCGATTGATTGGAAGCAGCTCTCCGCCGTCATCCGCTTCGGACGAGCTCGCGGCAGGTGCGAAGGCTGCGGCAGGCCGCACCTGCAGGACGTGCAGCACCTAGGCGACGGGCGATGGTGGGACGGCGAAGCGGGGCGGTGGCGGGACGGCCAAGGCCGCCTAATACGCCGAGCACTTCCCGTTCCCGAGGATATGGCCAATGGCCTCGTGAGGGTGACGCGGGTGGTGCTGGCAACCGCGCATCGCAACCACGACACCGCCGACAACACGGATGCCAACCTCGCGGCATTTTGCCAGCGGTGCCACATGCTGCACGACCGGCCGGAGCATCAGCGGCGCAGGCGTATAACACTGCGCGCGCGGAAAGCCTCGGGTGATTTGTTCGGCGGTATTTACTAGCTCCGTCCAAACAATGCTTTCTTGAATTTTCTGTATGCGGCCACGATCGAAGCCCAGAGCTGTTGCGTCCAGGAAAGCCGCTTCACATCGCGGTCTGCATGACGGGCAATCTGCCTCTGCATAGTTGAGGCCGCCATTGAAGCTGAAAAAGCTGGTAGCCATTCAACATCGCCGGCAGTGATGATGTAGTGTGATTTACACGGAGCATCGCATACCGAGATTGACGGGCGGATCGTTGCCATACCGTTTGCGGACTCAACCTGATGGCTGTCCGGCACTAGCAAGCTGACGCGATGACCGCAGCCGCAGGCACATAGCAGCGCGCCAACTTCGTACTCCGCGCTATGGTAGACAACGCCTTCTTTCAGCGGCTTTGGTAAGCGTTCAACAGCTTGGTATCTATATTTCACCGTGCCCGCCTTTTCAGTCTATCTCAAACGTAGCCGTATCGAAGATATAAGAGGTCTTGTCGCCCTCCCAATCGAATAAGCCAAAATGTTGCTTGAATCGTATCATCGCCATTGTCGCGTTCAATGCGTTCAGTTCGGTGATTTGTGGATTTTTGCGGTACTCATCCTCCTTAGCATTTTCGGCTGGAAGCCTGACCGTTCCGACGTTGTCCTCGAACGCCTTGCGGTCGGTACCGGTAATGCGAATGAACCCGCTGAGACCAACAGCCGATCGGGTCAGACCCATACCGCAATCGACAAACGGAATGCCGTTGGTACTGAGCCAGTCCACGATCAAACGGCGGGACGGGCCGTCATCGACAGAAACGAAAACAAAATCATATTCGCGAAGCCGCTCAAGGTTCTCCGGCGTGATACGCTCGGGAAACGCTTCGATCCCGGCATGCCATTGACCGTATTGCTGCGACAGCGCCTCGACCTTCAGCTTGCCGATGGCATGGGCGATGAAGCCGGGAAACCGAAAAATCGTATGCACATGGACTTTGTCGCTATCGAATAGTGCAATCTTCGCTAGATGCGTCCGAGCCAAGAAATCGAGTATATAGGAGCCTGTGCCTCCCAGACCGATGATCGCGACTTTCTTTCCCCGAAGCTGCGCTGAAATATCATTGATGTTGTAGCGCGCCGACATCGTATCTGGAATGCGAAGCGGCGACCCTTGGGCGGCCGCCTTGATTTCGATGCCACGCAATGGCGATGCCTCCGGATAGGCAGCTATAGCTGGTCCTATGATCGCATCGATGTATGTCTGGACCTTCTCTGCGAATGACTCGTAGGAACGCGCCGTTCCGTGAGCGTCTTGCAGTTTGAATGAGAAAGAGAAGTTGGTCACCAAGTCCGGAGTGACCGTGACTGGGGCTAGTCCGCCACCAAGCCGCAATTCGCGACCTGTTTGATCGCACGGTCGGCTGCCCCGCCACCACGCCTGATGATCCCGCGGGGGATCGATAACGTATCCGTTCAGATCGAGAGGGCTCGCCCAGTCACCATGTTGGAGCTGGCCTGCACTATCGAGATAAGGCAGCCCATAGAAGACGAGATACCCGCCGACGAAGTCGACGTGGTACCCCGTTTCATCATAATCCTTGAGGAAGGCGTTATGATTCGCCAGTTCCTGCAACCCGAAAGCGCATGTCATCTTTCACCTTTACGGTCTGACCAGGTGCTAATGTCCCGCTCGGATTTTCCGCCGGTCCATGGGAGTACTTGACAAGGAACTCGTTGGACGGCTTGCCACCGCTTCCGAGATACAGATCCACTACGCGAGCGTATGTGATTTCCTTGGTATCAATCTCGTGATTATCGCCGTTTACGAGGATATCGATAGCTTCTTGGCTATAAAAATGAACATTTGGCGTGAGATTGATCTCCGTTTCATCACGAAAGATGCGATCATCCTCCGCGTCGCCGCCCACCTCCTGGTATAGCTTTTCGTGTTTGGGGATCTTACCCAGTTTATAAAGGGCTTCCCCAGTCGTCGGATTTGGAGACTCATAGGGCTCCCGGTTGATGTGTACCCGCACTGACTTTGAACCTGGCCCGTGGTTCAGTTCCCCCGAACCTTCATGCTGATGCTCGCGACCGTCACGATCATGTTCCATTTCCCAGTCCCTTCATCCTTGCTCTAAGCGATATCGCCATGGCATACTTGCCGTTATCGCCATGATGCGGATTCATGGCGGGTCCGTCAAGAATAATATGTCGAGAACGCCATGTCCACAGCCGAGGGTGGGGATATCTTCCAGCATCGCCTCCAAGCCGCCCGCGAATTGCGTAAGCTCACACAAAGCCAACTGGCGGCCACCGCAGGTTTGCCCCCCAGTTCCGTCTCGCATTTCGAGGCCGGAGCCAGAAAACCGTCATTTGATACGTTGAAGCGGCTCGCGAGCGCCCTTGCCGTGACGACCGACTATCTTCTAGGCCGAGCTGACGATCCGGATGCCTCAGGTGCGGTAGGCCGATTGCACCGGGATCAACATAAGCTCAGTGCTGAAGACCTCAGACTTACGGAGGATTTTGTGAGCATGCTATTGCTTCGTAGTCAGAAAAAAGACTGAGCATGGCTATCAAATCCCGACTGGCCAGGCGCGCAGTAGCAGAGGGCACCGCAGCCCTTGTCCTTCGGGATTTGAATATTTCGACTCTAAGAGTCGATCCGAAAGATATAGCTGCGCGGAAAGATATCGCAGTCCAAGCAAAACCAGACCTGCATGACGGCGTCTCTGGCATGCTGGTGATTGTACGTGACGTTTTTGGCATCATGTACGCGACTAAAATCAAAAGTATCGGCTTTCAAAATTTCAGCATTGCCCACGAGCTGGGGCACTATTTCATCGATGGGCATTGCGATGCCCTACTGACAGCAGGTATCCACTCATCGCGTGCAGGCTTTGCCTCGGCTGACCCATACGAGCAAGAAGCCGATTTCTTTGCGGCTGCACTGCTCATGCCGGAGGTTCCATTTCGACGCGAGATCAACAAGCATCCTGCTGGACTCTCGGTCATCAAGCATCTTTCTGACGCCTGCGAAACGTCACTTACGGCTACAGGTATCCGCTACTCTAGCCTGACGCGTGATGCTGTGGCCGTCATTGTCAGTACCGGCTCTGCTATCGACTATTGTTTCCTGTCGGATGGCATGAAGGAAGCCAAGGGACTGAGATGGCTCAAAAAGGGCTCCCAGGTCCCTTCGGAAAGCGCCACCTTTAGCTTCAATGCTGATGCAAGCAACGTCCGGTTTTCTCGCGAGGAGACCGGGGAAGGCTTGCTCAACGATTGGATGGATGGCGACCGTCGTTATCCGATCCGGGAACAGGTCATTGGTCTTGGTGAGTATGGACGAACCTTGACGGTACTGTCCTGCGACCAGCTGAGCGAGGCAGACGATCCTGACCCTAATGAAGAAGACGAGGATTTGATCGAGAGCTGGACTCCCAAGTTCCGTAGGTAGCATGGCCTCCGCTGCTGGCTGATCACCTATAGCCGTGTCGAGAGCGGGATGAATGCTCTGCGCCGGATGTGCTTATGTAAGCGCGCTTTCCCAATCCTGGCTGCCATGCAAGACGCGGACGATCAACACCCCCGCCCCTTCCTCGACATAGACGATCATGTGCGCCTGGTAGGGATGCAGGCGAACCGGCGGTACCAGCTCCTGGCGCTCGCGGGCTATGAGAGGGTTATCGGCCAGCATCTGGAAGGCGCTGAACAACCCGTCCTGATAGCGGTCGGCCTGGGCCACGCCGAAGCGGATCGCGCCCGCCACGTACAGGTCGGCAATGTCCTCGTCGGCCTGCGGTGACGTGCGGAAAATCATTTGGCCTGGATGGCCACCAGCCGATCGCGGCCGAGCTGGCGAATTTCATCGGGGGTGCGGGAGCTGATACCGCTCGCCAGCCCCTCGTCGACCAGGCGTTGCAGCTCGGCGATCTTGTTGAGCCGGTCTTGGTCACGGCGGATCAGGTCGCGCACATAGTCGCTCGCATTCGCGTAGCGGCCCGTGTCGGCCTGTGCCTCGACCCAATCCTTCATGGGATCGGGGAGCGATACGTTCATGGTCGCCATGGTCGACACCCTCCTCGCCTATCATGACAAGGATTGCCAAACCCTGTCAAAAGCTATCCGAAATTTCAGGCGCGCGTTTTCGGGCGATCCAGGCTCAAATGTCACAACGGCTTAGCGCCCGCCGAAAAAGCCGCCCGAAAACGGTCCTTTTCGAGCGATCAAGATGCCGTGGCGGGCGGGAGAAAGGTACACTCTTCTTCCTTCTTACGGCCTCCCTGCCCGCCGCGCGCGTCGCCGTTCTACAGTCGCCACAGCCTCAGCGCCGTTCGCCTCCATCCAGGCATCTACTGCTTGGCGGAGAAGCTCCTGGATCTGGATGCCTTCATCCAACGCAGCCTGCTTGATTTCATCGTGCCGCTGCGGCTCAACATAGTACCCGAGGAACCGCTTTCCCTCGCGCGTGGTCTTGGCTGGTGCCGGCTCCGCTACTGCCGGTACGACCGGCGGTGCAGCCCTTGGCTTCTCCGGTGCCTTCATCGACTCGGCCACCTGCGCAGCCATAGACAGGGGGTTCGGCTTGGCCATCACACAATCCCACTCGCATTCTTGCGTGTCCGTGTCTTAGCACGCAGGCCGGCTTGTTTTGAAACATGCTTCCACACAGCCCGTACGTCGAGGGCCCCCTTCCCTTCCGGCTCAACCTCAATCGCAGTCTGGCCGGCGTCGGCCGACCGCGGGAACACCTTCAGATCGTGGATTACATTTCGCAAGATCGGCATACCGATTTGGTTCAACTCGCGGCGGATCCGAGCCGCCTCTCGGTCACTGCGATTTCCGACCCTGTTGAGCACCACGCATGTGGGCTTGTTGGCTTGTGTGGCAGCACGCACAGTGCGGGTGACGGCCTTCAGATCGAACAGGGCGACGCCGGTCGGTATCGCGACAGCATCTGCTACCGCCAGAGCGGCTTCCACCTCATCTGTCGCGTTCGGCGGGGTGTCGATCAACATCAAGTCGAGGCCGAGCCCGCGCCCGGCCTCGACAATCTGAGCCACCGCGCGGGGCTTGGCGTCAGATACGAACGGCTGCTCGGCGTCCCGCCGGTCTGACCACTCCGACAACGACGACTGCGGGTCCAGATCGATGATGCCCACCTTATGGCCGTCCTCAATCGCTGCGGCGGCAAGGTTGATCGTTAGGGTGCTTTTGCCGACCCCACCCTTCCAGGCTAGCAACGCGACCACCTTCATCGGTGTGCCTCCACACAGGTTGTCCGGCATAGCTGCCGACAATCCAACACCTACACCACCCAAATTGCCGGAAAGTCAACATGATTGGAAGCACACAAGCTGGCTTGTGTGGAGACGTGGTTGCATGAAAAACGTATCAAGCGCAGCGAGTGAACTGGCAACATTGACTTAGCCGTGCGACCAAGCCGACATGCCATGTCCGGCTGGCGCGCGCTCTGTGCGAGTCGCTGGGAAGCATCAGGAGATCACGCCGCCGCAAGTCGACCCCTGAAAAGCCAACGGCCCCCCAGTCGCCAAACTGGAGGGCCGTCGAAATCAAAAGGGCCTGTGAGGCCGTAGAGCTCCCCTCACAAGCCATGAGACGCCCCCTGGCGTCAAGCGGGAACGCCAATTCCCGCGACGATGAGGCTTTGCCTTGTGGACCGGACGCCCCCGCGGCGGCCCGGAACGACCTGTTGCGGCCCGAAGAGGGCCGAGAGACGTGTTTGCAGACGAAATCCGCCGCGCCATCGAGGCCGCGAGCCGAATCACCCTGCCGCAGGTCACAGCGTTGCTCTGGCGCGCCTACGGGGACGGGACGGTCACGGAAGCCGAGGCCGAGGCGCTGTCCGGGCTGATCGAGGCGCGCACGGATGCGCCCACAGCTCGCCGTCTACCGCCCGGTTCGCAACCCAGCTCCGCGGCTGAATTCCCGCCCCCGTCCCAGGACCGCGTAAAAGCCCCCAGAAGATCTGTCGGCTCGCGCCCACGCACGAATGCCTCGTTGGAGCGCCGTCGCCGCTGGGCCGCCTCGGGGCGGCTTCCGCCGGGGTTGGCGGCCCGGTTCACCCTGGCCGAACAGGCGGTCCTCGCCCTGGTGGCGGCCGAGGTCGTGCGCCGGAAGGACTGCCGGCTGGCCGTAAGCCACCTCGCGGCGATCGTCGGGGTGGCCGAGACCACCGTGCGCAACGCGGTCCGCGAGGCTGTGAAGCTTGGGCTGATCACCGTCGAGGAGCGGCGCATCACCGGCTTCCGCAACGACACCAACATCGTGCGCATCGTCTCCCTCGAATGGCAGGCCTGGCTGCGGCTGGCTCGCAAATCAGGCACTGGCCACCTCGGACTCGGGGATGTGCGTCCCACCTCGGCTCAGGGGGGAGGGTGCAAATCCGCGCAGCGCACGCTTACTGAAGTTCTCATCCTGTCAGAATCGAGGACAACGGAACCGAGAAAAATGCTGCCGAGGGGCAGCGGGCGACCTCGATCGATCAGATCAACTGAGAATCCGCGCGGGTCGTAGGACGGTCGCAGCCATGTGCTAGCGGTCTGACGCCGGACGGTTTGACGAACGCGACCCCCGTCTCGCCAGACGGGGCGGATGGCGCCCGCGACATGTGTGTCGAAGCATGCCGCGCCCGCTGGCCGAGGACAGATCCCTGTGAGGGCGATCCGTCCTCATCTACGGTCACGCTCCGAGCCCGAACGTCCGACCCGCACCATGCCGATCCGGCGCCAGCACCGCTTCTTCTAACCGATCGACTGGGTGCAGCTCTCCGTCGCGATCCGGTTCGGGCGCGCCCGCGGACGCTGCGAAGGCTGCGGCCGACCGCACGGGCGAACCGTGACCCATCTCGGCGACGGCCGCTGGTGGGATGACGTCGCCGCCGCCTGGCGCGACGGACGCGGACGACGGGTGCGCGCGCCGGACCCGCGTGGTCCTGGCCGCGGCCCACCGCGACCACGACACCGCCAACCTCTCGGCCTTCTGCCAGCGCTGCCACATGATCCACGACCGGCCCGAGCATCGCCGACGTCGCTGGGCGACCCTGTTCCGACGCAAGGCGCTGGGTGACCTGTTCCGGGGACCCTACGGCTGATCCCGAACGACCTGGACCGATGCGCATTGGATCATGGCTCGCCGGCGGACCGGAGGGAGGGCGCTCACCGCTCGATGCCGTGCCCTCGGTCGCGGTCGGGCACCGGGATGGGGTGGCCGAGTCGGCGGGCGAGCTGCGCGACCAGGGCGCGTGCTGCCGGTCCCGGTGCCCGGGTGAGGCGACGGCCGTAGGTCTCGATCACGCGCCACGCCGGTACGATCAGATGCTCCACCCCGAGCCAGGCCGCGGCCTCGCGCAGGGCCCGCGCCGCACGCACCGCCCGGCCGACGTCGATGCCTGGGGCTGCGGGTTCGCGCACGCCGAGCCCCCCGTCGCGCATGAACGCGACCCGGTCGGCGGCGTAGTCCACCACGTTCGCCTTCTCGTGATAATTCCGCGCCTCCCGGAACAGCCGCTCCAGCACCATCGTGTCGGTGGCCGGGATCCGTGGATCCGCTTGGCGCTGCCGACACAGGGCGTCGAGCCGGTCGCGCTCTACCACCACCCGCGCCTCGTGTCGGTGTCGGGTCAGGCCGACATACATCTCCCGTGCGTCGGTGCCGGCCCCAAGATACATAACTGCCGCGGAACTCGTCCGACCCTGCGCGGCGTAAGCTGTGCCCGCCCACGCGTGTACGATCTTAGGTTGTAGGTTCTTGCGGCCGAACCGCAGCTTCCGCGCCAGCTCCGTCCACAGCGGCTCGATCACGCGTCCGTCCTCCAGCGCCAGGCGCAGGCGCGCGCCCTCATCGGGTTCGGCGATGATCGCCTCGACCCGGGCACGGTTGCCGTTGCGCAACCCGAGATGCGGCAGGCTCTCGCCGAACCGCAGGGAGTCGCCGACCGCAAGCGCAAGCGATGCGCGCTTATCCTCGCGGTCGCGCGTGGGCAGGGCGATCAGGTCGGGCCCGAGCCGGCACTCTGCGCGCAGCGCCGCCCGCGCCCGGGCGTTCAGCGCCGCCGCGTCGGCGTTGCGCCGGGTGACGATCAGAACATCGTCGCCATAGGCCGTACGCTGCTCGCTCCACAAGGCGATCACCCGGTCCTGCGCCGCCTCCGCGCCGGCGATCAGCTCGACCTGACCTTCAGCCGCGTAGGAGCGCAGGCCCGCCTCGACGTCGCCGCGCGCCATCGCCACCGAGGCGGCGCGCTGCCAGTCCACCGTCTGCCGGCGGACCTCGCCGAGAACTGCCGAGCGCCCGACCACCTCGGCGACCGCGCGCAACGCGCTGGCACCCCCGACCGAAGCGAGCTGACGCCGGTCGCCGATCAGCACCACCTTCGCCCCGGCGGCCCGGGCCGCGCTCAAGACCGCTTCCAAATCTCGGGTCGACACCATCCCGGCCTCGTCGACCAGCACCAGGGTGTCGGGGTCGAGTGCCGGTGATGGATCGGACCTCGATGGATCGGCCCCGGGACCGGCATCCGGAGCCGTCACCCTGACCTGGTCATGGCGCCAGCGCGCGATCGCCTGCGCCGGGATCCCGGTGGAGCGCGCGAGTTCGTCGGCCGCGACCCAGGACGGAGCCAGGCCGACCACCCGCAATTTCGCACCGTGCGCGGCAGCCACCAGGGCCGCGGCCGTGGTGGTTTTTCCTGTCCCAGCTCCCGCCTGGAGCAGCGACACCCCGTCCGCGTTGGCGGCGTGGCTTACGGCCTCGCCCTGCTCGGGAGAGAGATGATCAGCCTGCGCCAGCACAGCCGCGACCGCCTCCGGGGCGATCCAGACCCGCTCCAGCGGCCGATCGGCGGCGCGCAGCATCGTGGCCTCGCACGCGGCGATGCCCGGGCTGGTCCAGCACGCGCTCGCCTCCGGGACCATCGCGGCGGTGGCCAGCGGCAGTAGCGCGCCGCCCCGCTCCAACTGAACGAGTTCCGCCTCAACAATATCGACGCCGAGCCCCTGCAGGCTGGCGAGTTCCAGGGCACGCTGGAGCAGGTCTTTTCGCGCGAGCACGCTCGCGTGCCGGAACAGGGCTGAGGCGGCCCGCGCCACCGGGCCGTCACCGGGGATCTCGGGCGGATCGATGGGGGGCTCACGCTCGGCGTCGCGTACCGCCGTGGCGATAACGATGGGATCGAGCTCGGGATAGCGCGCGGCGTCCCACGGATCGATCGGGCAGGCGGCGAGTTCCTCGCGCCACCGCGCCTCCAGCTCCGGTCCGGTCGGCAGCTCGTCCTTGCCCCTGCGCGTGGCCAGCGCGGCGATCTCGCGCTGGGCGGAGGTGGCCCCAGCACCCGCGTAGTCGAGGATCTGACCGGAGCGCTTGGAGAAGGCGGCCAGCACCGTCTCAGGTAGGCCCGCGATCTCCCACTGGCCGCGTCCGGCCTCGCGGTAGCGCAGCCCGAACCGCGTGCGCAGTTCCTCGGCCAGAGCCGCCCTGTACGCGGCACCCACGCCGAGCTGTTGGCCGTACAGCCCCTCGACCTCAACCGTGAGATGTTTTTGGTTTCTATAACGACCTGAGGTTGAATTTGGTGGGGCGCCTGCGACGTTCAAAAAAACGCAGTGGCAGTGCAGATTGGGATCACCCTCACGGGTCGTGTAGTGGTCGAAGCGGGCTACGATCAAATCGCTCGGCCGATGCTGCTGCGCGCCGCCCGCACCCGTGCGCACGGTGACGAGTCCCTCCGCCTCTACGAAGGCGAGTGCCCGCTCGACTGCGGCGCGGTGTGCTGCCTCGATCGCCGCGCGCTGCTCGGGCGTACCAGCCATCCACAGAACGGAGACGGATTTCCCGGGTGTGAGGGTGAGGTCCTGGCCGGCCCAGTGTCCCGGGCCGGCGCCGCGCACCAGCGGCTTGCCGGTGGCCGGGTGATACCCGGCGCAGAGATCGCGAAACGAGGACGCTTCGATCGTCGCGCCGTGGCGCACGACCGTCTCACCGCTGCTCCACCATACCCCGGCACCGTCGGACGCGTAGTACTCGTCGCGTCGGTCGGGCCGCGCCTCGTGCTGACTGTCGTTGGTGTAGTACAGCGACGCTGGCGACCCTGCGCCGAGCCGGTGCAGCGAGGCGGTCACGGGATCGGATCGGCCGCCTCGATGCCCGTGCGCAGGCGGCAGACCTTCGACAGGTCGATGGCGGCTGCGGGCGCGCCGAGTTCGCCCACGGCTTCGGCCATGTCGAGGATGGCGGCGTCAACCTGCTCTAGGCGCTCGATCAGGACGCGGTGGCGGATCGCCACCTCCAGGTGCTGGACGACGCACTCGGCCGCCAAGGTCTCGGCCGACCAGCTGCACTCGACCGCGGCGGCCTTCAACCGGGTGGCGAGAGCTGCCTCCAGGGTAATGGTGAGCTTGACCTCGTCGGCCATCGGCGTACCTGCTGCGCGCGCATCGGGTGGGAAGCCGTGGCACGGTCGAGGCGGCCGGACGAGGCTTGGATGGCCGCTCGGTTAACGCTCGGCTACTTCAGTGCGTGAGGTGTGATGCCTTCATATTGTTGAGCCGTTAGTGAGCTTGCGCTGTGGCGCTTGAGCCGGTGCTGAGCCGTTAACCGGGCTGCTCCAGGATCGAGCCCATGAGCTTCGATCTCACAGCCCTGCGCCGTGCCGTCAAGCGCCACAGGGCCGCCCACGAGGCTCGGCCCGACCGGCGCAAGACCACGGGCGCCACCGCGCTGATCCGTGCAGCCTTGCCCGAGATCCGTCGCCTGCGCGACCTCGAGGGGCAGCCCTGGGCCGTCATCGCCGCGGCTTTGGGCGAGCAGGGCGTGCACGAGGGGCGGGAGGGCCGAGCCATCTCCGCCGACCGCCTGATCGCGCTGGTGCGCCACATCGAGGCGCAGATCGCACGGGATAGCGCCAAGCGGGCTGAGAACACCGACCGCCGCGACCTCACCCCCGTCTCGCCGGGGCTGCCGCAGCCCCCCGCACGCCCATCGGGCCCGGATGGCTCTCCCACGCGACCCCGCCTCGCCCCGGAGCTTCAGCCCCATCCCTCCGCCGCGCCTGAGGACGAGCCGCTGAGCGAGGCCGAGATCCTCAGGCTTCAGGCCGAGAAGCACCGCCACCTGTTCAAGAAGGATTGAGACCATGGCCCGCATCCTCCTCGTCGGTCAGGAAACCGGCGGCATCGGCAAGTCCACGGTCGTGCGCGGCCTGGCCGAGGCCGTGCCCGACGCGCAGATCCTGGAGATCGAGTCCGTCCACCGCCTGACCGAGTTCAAGACCGGCAAGGCCAACGAGCCGGGCCGCGTGCGCCACTTCGAGATGCGCGCCACGCGCGAGGCGATCGAGGCCAGCGGCGGCAAGGCCGCGCGGGCCGAGCTCGACGACGTGATCAACGCGCTCCACACGGTGAAGGCCGCCAGCCTCGTCGATATCGGCGCCAACACCTCGGCGAGCCTGCTCGGGATCCTCAAGGAGGAGGCGCCTACCTTGCGCGAGGCTGGGATCGAACTCGGCCTCGTCGTAGTCGTGGCGGCCGAGGCGGGCGCGCTCGCCGAGGGAGGTAAGCTACTGCACGTGGCCAAAGACTGGGCAGGCGCCCGTTTCGTCGTGGCCAATGCCGTGCGGGGCGCGGTCGACCCGGTCCTGCTCAAGCGGGTGGCGGGCGACGCGGCGGTCACGCATCTGCGCCACTTCGACCTGGAGGAGAAGACCCGCGAGGTGCTGGCCGCGGGCCAGCTCCGCGGGATCGCCAAGCTCGACCGGGCGAGCTTGACCAAGGAGACCTCGCCGGCCGTGGCGGGACGGATCCTGCGCGATCTCACCGCCTTCCGGCTCGCCGTGATGGAAGCGGTCAAGCCGGCCGCGCTGTGGCTGGTCGAGGGCTGAGGTCGTGGCTCGCCCACCCCAACCCTCGACCACGTCGCTGCAGCAGCGGCTGGAGCTGCGCTACCGGGACGCGAGCAAGGTGGCGGAGGAGGCGAACGCTCACGTGGTCGGCATGAGCGAGCGCCACCTCACCGGGCTGCTGCGTGGCAAGCCTGCGGCGCGCTTTGCCGCGCTCGGCGACCCGACCTCTCCGCTGACGCCCGAGGATCGCGCCAAGCTCCTGCAGTCGCTCGAAGGTCAGGTGCCACCCGCGCGCCCGATCACCGCCGACACGGCGAGCCGGCTGGCGATCTGGCGCTCGCGGCTGCCCTACCGGGTCGTGCCCTGGACGGTCAGGGGCCTGAGCGCGGTCACCGTCATCGGTCTCACCGTGTTGGCCTGGCATCGCACGCCCGAGCGCTGGATCGAGATCACGGGGACGGCGGCGCTGCCCGTGCGTTGGCAGCTGCCGGGGGGGGTCTACGAGGATGACCGTCTGAACCCGGGCGAGCACTACGTCCTGGTGCGCCAGGAGGGGACATCCGGGCTGCTGCGTCGGTGGTATCCCGGCCGCGGCTACGCCGAGGCCCGGGTTTCGCTGACACGCCCGCGGGAGAGCCGCTGAGGCGTTGCGCCCGTCAGCGGCTGGCTCCGACAGGCGGCACCGTCCTGATCAACCGCGCAAAGCGCGGGTCGGTGTGCGCCACCGTCTTGCGCAACCGCATCGGGTGACGCGCATAGGCGGTGCTGTTGGGGAACACCAGGATCTGGTTGGCCGGCAGGCTGGCCAGCGCCTCCCGGGTCAGCAGCCGCACGCCCTGCGGGGTCGCGGCGATGCTGCGCTGGCCCTGGCCTTCGGCCGGCCGCGTCAGGGTCTCGACCCGTGCGGTATAGTCG
>Ga0265798_10007393_pt1 | contig 14212 bp, 13 predicted proteins | sample P3T30metagenome_FD_192430 | JGI IMG/M metagenome (GOLD analysis project Ga0265798, IMG submission 192430) | Plant litter microbial communities from East Loma Ridge, Irvine, California - P3 T30 | ecosystem: Environmental > Terrestrial > Plant litter > Unclassified | place: USA: California...
ACGCGGTCGGCGCCGGCGCGCGTCGCGAGCACGTGGTCGAGGGATCCGACCTCGCCGTCGAACGAGTACGTGCGCTCCCCGGGGGCCTTCGCGGGCACCAGGTCGACGAAGCCCGCGTCGCGGAGGGCCTGGATCGGGTCCTCCTCCGAGTAGGCGTTGAAGTCGCCGAGGAGGTAGAGGAGGTCGGATCCGCTCGACGCCTGCAGCTCGCCCGCGAACCGCGCCACGGCCTTCGCCTGCGCCACGCGGTCGGCGTTGAAGAAGCCCTGGCCGTCGGCCGGCTGCGTGCCGGAACCCGACTTCGACTTGAGGTGGTTCGCCACCACCGTGAACGTCTGGTCGCCGCCGCGGAACGACTGGGCGATCGGCTCGCGGGCGTTGCCCCACACGGTCTCGTCGATCTGCGTGGCGGCCTGGCCCACGGGCGTCACGGCGTCCGTGCGGTAGATGATCGCGTTCTGGATCTCGTCGGTCGGCGTCGACTGCAGCGCGGCGGGGGTGCGCACGTAGTCCCAGACCGGCTTCCCAGCGGCGTCGTTCAGCCCGCGCACGAGGTCGGCCGTCGCGGTGTCGGCCGGTTCGCCGAAGCGCGTCGAGTCCTCGATCTCCATGAGCGTCACGACCTGCGCGTCCAGCCCGGTGATCGCGGTCACGATCTTGGCGCGCTGCCGCTGGAACTCGGCGGCCGTGGCGGCGCCGCGCTCGCCGAGCGTCGTGAAGTAGTTGAGGACGTTGAAGCCGGCGATGCGGACGTCGCCGCCCACCTCGGGCGACGACGCGGGCCGCGGGTTCGCGCTCGTGAAGGTCGGCACGCGGCCGGCCGCGTCGAGCGACGTGAGCGGCGTCGTGGGCTGGAGGCGCCAGTCGTCGAAGCCGTAGGCGAGCACGTAGGGCGTGGTCGGGAAGACCGGCGCGTCGCCGTTGCGCACCACGCGGTCGGCCGAGTAGTAGGGCTGCGTCGCGCCCGCGGGGTAGGCCGCGTTGGTGAGCTGGATGTTGTAGCCGTCGTCCAGCAGGAGGCGGCGCGCGCGGTTGTCGGCGGCGATCCGGTCGGCCTCGGCGCCGGGCCGCACCACGTCGGTGGCCTTCACGGGGAGGTCGGCGCCGGCGCTCAGCCAGAGGGTGCCGTAGGTGTCGAGCTGGTGCGCGGATCCGACGCGGTAGTCGCCCGTGGGCGTCACGAGCATGCTCTCGAGTGACTCGCGGTCGGCGCCGCGGAGCGTGTCAGGCAGCGCGGTCGCGGCCGGCACGCCGACCGCGGCCTCCACGAGGTCGGTGGCGGTCGCGGCGATCTGGGTCTGGCCCTGGCGCTCGGACGCGGTGCCCGTGACGCGCACGAGGTCGCCGATCGCGACGGCCGGGTCGGCGCTCGCGAGGTAGACGAAGATCCCGTCGGAGGCGCCCGGCGTCTGGTCGGTCGGGCCGCCGGAGCCGCGGGTCTGGATCACGATCCCGGCGTATCCGCTCGCCCCGCGGTAGTCGGCGGTGACGACTCCCTCGACGGTCACGGCCTTCCCCGCGTACGGGGTCGCGCTGCCGGTGCCCTGCACGTCGGCGATGGAGACGGTCGCGGCCTCGGCGGGCGACGCGATGAGCGCGGAGAGGCCGAGGGCCAGCGCGGTCGCGACCGCGAGCGGCCGGGCGACGCGGCGCGCCGGCCCGGGTCGGCTCACGCGGGATCCGGATGCGGATGCGGATGCGGTGGTGGTGTCGGTGTCGGTCATGGCGTCGTCCCCCTCGGCGTCGCGGGTTCCCCCGCCCGGGGGATCCCTGCCCACCGTAGGCCGACGCGCGCCCCGGACGGGGGCTCGTCACCTGATCGTCATCCGGTCGACACGCGCCCGTCCGGACGCCGCGCCGGACCGTCCCGCCCGGTCGACGCGCCCCCGAGGCGATGCCCGGCCCGCGGAGGGCGCAGACTTGTCCTTCGGGCCGGTCGACCGGCTCCCCCGACGGCGACGCGTCACGCGCGACCGGACGGGTGCCCGCCCGACAAGGAGCGCTCGATGAAGTCCAGGTCCCTCGCCACGCTCGGCCTCGCGCTCGCGGCCGGCCTCCTCCTCACCTCCTGCGCGGGGACGGGCCAGGATCCCGCCCCCGCCACGGCGTCCGGCGACGGCGACCGCTCCTTCGCGGTCGTCACCCACTCGAGCGCCGGCGACACCTTCTGGGACCGCGTCAAGTCCGGCGCGGAGGCGGCGGGAGCCGACTACGACGCGACGGTCACGTACACGGGCGACCCGGATCCCGCGCGCCAGTCGCAGCTGATCGACAGCGCCGTGGCCCAGGGCGTCGACGGCATCGTCGTGTCGATGGCGAACCCCGACGGCCTCCGCGACAGCGTCGAGAAGGCGGTCGCCGCGGGCATCCCGGTCGTCACCATCAACTCGGGCATGGAGCGCTCCGCCGAGTTCGGCGCCATCGCGCACATCGGCCAGAGCGAGACCGTCGCGGGCGAGGCCGTCGGCGAGCGACTCGGCCAGGCGGGCCTCGGGAACGTGCTGTGCGTGATCCACGAGGCCGGCAACGTGGGCCACGAGGAGCGCTGCCGCTCCGCCGCCGGCGCCTTCGCGGGCCGGATGACGAACCTCCAGGTCGACGGCACGAACGACGCCGAGGTGAAGGCGACGATCAAGTCGAAGCTGCAGGCGGATCCGTCGCTCGACGGCGTGCTCACGCTCGGCGGGCAGTACGCCATCGACGCGGTCGGCGCGGTCGCCGAGTCCGGCAGCTCGGCGCAGGTGGCGACCTTCGACATCGGCGAGGACGTCGTCGCCGACATCGAGTCGGGCGCGATCCTGTTCGCGGTCGACCAGCAGCCCTACGTGCAGGGGTTCCTCGGCATCACCGCGCTCCAGCTGCACGCGACGAACGGCACCGTCATCGGCGGCGGCCAGCCCGTCGCCTCGGGCCCGGCGTTCGTGACGCGCGAGAACGCCGCCGAGGTCGCGGTCCACACGGCAGACGGCACGCGCTGACCCGCGACCCGCGCACCACCGACCGACCACCCGCCGCCCACCCACCTGGAGCACCGCCGATGACGACCCCCGCCACGACGACGCCCGCGAGGCCGCACCTCCCGCCGAGGCGCCTGCGCGCCCTCCTCGCCCGGCCGGAGACCGGCGCCCTCGCGGCCGCCCTCGCCGTGCTCGTGTTCTTCTCCCTCTACACGCCGCAGTTCCTGACGCTCGCGGGCGCGGGCGTGTGGCTCGAGTCGGCGTCGACGTTCGGGATCATGGCGGTCGCCGTCGCGATGCTCATGATCGGCGGCGAGTTCGACCTCTCCGCCGGCGTGATGACGGGGTTCTCGGCGCTCGTGGTCGGCATCCTCACGTCGCACTACGGCCTCAGCATCTGGGTGGCCGTGGTGGTGTCGCTCGCGGCGGCCCTCGCGATCGGCGCGCTCAACGGGTTCCTCGTGATGAAGACGGGGCTGCCGAGCTTCATCGTGACGCTGGGCACGTTCTTCGCCCTCGCGGGCGTCGACCTGGCGGTCACGAAGGCGATCACCGGGCAGGTCGCCATCCAGGGCATGACGAAGGTGCCGTCGTACGACCAGATCCAGCCGGTGTTCGGCTCGTCGCTGCAGATCGGGGGCGGTAACTTCTACGTCTCGGTGCTGTGGTGGTCCGTGGTCACGGCCGTCGCGACGTGGATCCTGCTGCGCACCCGCGCCGGCAACTGGATCTTCGCGGTCGGCGGCGCGAAGGAGTCCGCCCGCCAGGTGGGCGTGCCGGTGGTGAAGACCAAGATCGGCCTCTTCATGGGCACCGCGGGCGCGGCATGGCTCGTCGGCATGATCTCGCTGTTCCGGACGTCCACGGTGCAGGCGAACACGGGCGTCGGCCAGGAGTTCGTCTACATCATCTGCGCGGTCGTCGGCGGGTGCCTGCTCACGGGCGGGTTCGGATCCGCCATCGGCGCCGCGCTCGGCGCGCTCGTCTACGGCATGGTCTTCCAGGGCATCACCTTCGCCCAGTGGGACACGAACTGGCTGCGCACGGTGCTCGGCGGGATGCTGCTGGCCGCCGTGCTCCTCAACGACCTGGTGCGCCGGCGCGCGGGAGGCGCACGGTGACCGCCGGCGCGACCGTCCTCGAGGTCCGCGGCATCGGCAAGCGCTATGGCGCCGTCCAGGCGCTCGCGGACGTCTCGACGATCGTGGCCGCCGGTCAGGTCACGTGCGTGCTCGGCGACAACGGCGCCGGCAAGTCGACCCTCATCTCGATGCTCGCGGGCGTGCAGGCGCCGAGCGCCGGCACGATGCTGCTCGACGGCGAGCCCGTGGTGCTCGGGTCCCCCCGCGAGGCGCTGCAGGCCGGCATCGCGACCGTCTACCAGGACCTCGCGGTCGTGCCGCTCATGCCCGTGTGGCGGAACTTCTTCCTCGGCTCCGAGATCACGAAGGGCAGGGGGCCGTTCCGACGGCTCGACGTGGCGGCGATGAGGGCGATCGCGCACGAGCAGCTCGCGCGGATGGGCATCGACCTCCGCGACGTCGACCAGCCCATCGGCACGCTGTCCGGCGGCGAGCGCCAGTGCGTCGCCATCGCCCGGGCCGTGCACTTCGGCGCCCGCGTGCTGATCCTCGACGAGCCCACCGCGGCGCTCGGCGTCAAGCAGTCGGGCGTCGTGCTGCGCTACATCGCCCGGGCGCGGGACCGGGGGCTCGGCGTGGTCTTCATCACCCACAACCCGCACCACGCGTTCCCGGTGGGCGACCGGTTCCTGCTGCTCAACCGCGGATCGAGCCTCGGCACGTTCGAGAAGGACGAGATCACCCTCGACGAGCTCACGCGGATGATGGCCGGCGGCGCCGAGCTCGACGCCCTCGCGCACGAGCTGGCGCGCGACGGCGACGCGGACGCGGACGCGGACCGGGCGCCGACGGACGCCTGATCGCGGCGCCTCCGGGATCGCGCCCGTCGTCCGGCCGCCGCGGGCGGCCGGACCCGGCGCCGTCGGGTCAGGTGCCGTCGGCTCAGGCGCCGTCGGGTCAGGCGCCGTCGGGTCAGGCGCCGTCGGGTCAGGCGCCGGGCAGCGACGCGACCGCGAGCCCCGAGAACACCGCGAACGACACGACGGGGCCCAGGACCGCGCCCACGATGGCGACGACGCCGGGCATCCGCCCCCGGTCGCGGACGGCGGCGACGATGCCGAGGACGAGCCCGACCGTCGCGAGCGCCACCCACACCACCTGGGCCCCGGCGAGCCCGAGGTAGACGGCCTCCCGCAGCCCGTCGCCGTCGGCGACCGCGCCCGTCTCGCGCCGCCACTGCACCGGTCCGAGCCCCAGCCCGACGACGACCGACGAGATGATCGACAGGGCCATCGACAGGACGACGAGGACCGCGGCGGTGCGCCCGAGGGAGCGGCCCACGGCGAGGGGCGTCGGGGCGTCGTCGAGCGGCGTGGTCATGGGTCCAGTCTGGCCGTCCGCGCGGAGGAGGTCGAGGCCGCGCGTCGGCCGTCCCCCGGCGCGACCGCTAGCAGAGCGGATCGCGTCGCGTCAAGGGTCCCGGCAGACGGCAAGATCTGCGGCCGGGCCCGCTACGGTCGGCTCAGGATCGTGTACCCGCACGGACCCGATCGGGGCCCGCGCCCCGCTGCTCCCCCGAGCGAGCCGGCGCGGACCCCCGCCCGCGGCGGACCCGGAATGCGCCGCGGATGGAGTCCGGGCCGACGCCGCCCCCGCGTCGGCCCGGGCTCACCCCTGACGATCGGCCGACCGATCGCGCGTCACGACGCCGCCCCGTCACGACGTCGCCCCGTCGCGCCCGCGCACTCTGCCCATCGGATCCAATATCCTATAGGATCTCCTCGGAACGTTCGCGTGCTCGACGAGGAGGACTGCACGGATGACCCGACTGTGGAACGACCCCGCAGACTTCGCCGACGACATGACGGACGGCTTCGTCCGCGCGAACGGGCGCTGGGTGCGCCGCGTGCACGGCGGCGTCTCCCGTTCGACGCGCTCGCCCGAGGCCGAGGTGGCCGTCGTCGTCGGCGGCGGATCCGGGCACTACCCCGCGTTCGGCGGCCTCGTGGGCCCGGGCCTCGCGCACGGCGCCGCGATGGGCAACCTCTTCGCCTCGCCCTCGTCGCACCAGGTGGAGTCGGTGATCCGCTCGAGCGAGCAGGGCCGCGGCGCCCTCCTCCTCTACGGCAACTACGCGGGCGACGTGCTCCACTTCGACGACGCGCAGGAGACCGTCCGCGCCGACGGCATCGACTGCCGCACGGTCGTCGTCACCGACGACATCTTCAGCGCCTCCCCCGACGAGCAGGCGAAGCGCCGCGGGATCGCGGGCGACCTCACCGTGTTCAAGGCCGCCGGGGCCGCGGCCGCCGCCGGCTACGACCTCGACGACGCCGAGCGCGTCGCCCGCCTCGCCAACGCCCGCACCCGGTCGATGGGCGTCGCCTTCTCCGGGTGCACGCTGCCGGGCGCCGACGAGCCGCTCTTCTCCGTGCCCGAGGGCCGCATGGCGGTCGGCCTCGGGATCCACGGCGAACCCGGCATCGACGAGACCGACATCCCCTCCGCCGACGGCCTCGCCGAGCTGTTCGTGCGGCACCTGCTCGCGGAGGCGGAGATCCCGGACGGCGTCGAGGTGCGCGGCGCGCGCGTCGTCCCGGTGCTGAACGGGCTCGGCTCGGTGAAGACGGAGGAGCTCTTCGTCGTCTACACCCGCGTGGCCGACCTGCTGGAGGAGGCGGGCGTGGTGCTCGTGGATCCGCAGGTCGGCGAGTTCTGCACCAGCTTCGACATGGCCGGCGCCTCCCTCACCCTGTTCTGGCTCGACGAGGAGCTGGAGCGGCTCTGGACGGCACCGGCCGACACCCCCGCGTTCCGTAGCGGCGCGTTCGACGCGTCCGCGCTCCGGCCCGTGGACGCGCGCGAGGCCGACGAGGCCGAGGACGCGATCCCCGAGGCGTCCGAGGCGTCGCGTCGCGCGGCGGCCCGCATCGGCGCCGCGCTCGAGGCCGTGCGCGCCACCGTGGAGGAGCACGCCGACGAGCTCGGCCGCCTCGACGCGGTCGCGGGCGACGGCGACCATGGCATCGGCATGCGCCGCGGATCCCGCGCCGCCGCCGCCCGGGCCGCCGCCGCGATCGAGGCCGGCGCCGGCGCGCGCACCGCGCTCCGCATCGCGGGCGAGGCCTGGTCGGACAAGGGCGGCGGCACGTCCGGCGCGCTCTGGGGCCTGATCCTCGAGGCCGTCGGCGACGCCCTCGCGGACGACGGCGACGAGCCCGCGACCGCCGCGGCCGTGGTGGCCGGCATCGGCGCCGGCCGCGACGCCGTCATGTCCCACGGCAAGGCGGCCCTCGGCGACAAGACCATGGTCGACGCGCTCGTGCCGTTCGCCGACGCGCTGGCCGAGCGGATCGGATCCGGCGCCGCGCTCGACGACGCGTGGGCCGCGGCGAGCACGGCCGCGCAGGAGGCTGCGGACGCGACCGCCGCCATGAAGCCGGGGATCGGCCGCGCCCGGTCGCACGGCGAGCGCTCGGTCGGCACGCCCGACCCCGGGGCCGTCTCGCTCGCGCTGATCGCCGCCGCGGTCGGCCGCGCCCTCGCCGACGGCTGACCGGCCGGATCCGGCCCCCACCACCACCGCACGACCAGCACCAGCAGGACCACCAGGAGGAGCAGCGCATGAGCAGGACATGGCGGATCGTCGTCGGATCGGACGACGCGGGCTACGACCACAAGGAGGCCATCAAGGCCGACCTCGAGGCGAGCGACCTCGTCGTCTCCGTGGTCGACGTGGGCGTCGACGCGGACGGCCACACGGCCTACCCGACGGTCGCGACGACGGCGGCCGAGATGATCGCGCGGGGTGAGGCCGACCGGGCCGTGCTCGTGTGCGGCACCGGCCTCGGCGTCGCGATCGCGGCCAACAAGGTCGCCGGCGTCCGCGCCGTCACCGCCCACGACGCGTACTCGGTGGAGCGCAGCGTGCTCTCCAACGACGCGCAGGTGCTCTGCATGGGCCAGCGCGTCGTGGGCCTGGAGCTCGCGCGCCGCAACGTGCGCGAGTGGCTGACCTACGAGTTCGACGCGACGAGCCCGTCGAACGCCAAGGTCGACGAGATCCGCGCGTACGAGGCGAAGTAGGGCCGTGCCCGCGGGACCGGCCGCGGCGCCGACCGCCCGGCGGACGATCGTCGGCGTGAGCCTCAAGGCCTACCTCGGGCACGCGGAGACGGTCGCGTGGTGCCGGGCCGTCGCGGGCATCGCCCGCGAGCACCCGGCAACCGGCGGCGGCGAGGCGGAGCTCGTGGTGCTGCCGTCGTACCTCTCGGTGCCGGCCGCCGTCGGGATCCTCGACGGCGTCGCGGCCGTGGGCGCGCAGGACCTCGCCGCGGAGGATGCGGGCGCGTTCACGGGCGAGGTCCCCGGCGGGCAGATCGCGGAACTCGGCTGCCGCTTCGTCGAGGTGGGGCACGCCGAGCGGCGGCGCCTCTTCGGCGAGACCGACGAGGTCGTGCGACGGAAGGCCGACGCGGCGCTGCGCAGCGGCCTCGTGCCGATCCTCTGCGTCGGGGAGGAGGAGCGCGGCGACGCGGCGGGCGCGGCGGCCGCGTGCGTCCGGCAGCTCGACGACGCGCTCGCCCTCGCCCGGGAGCGCGGGCACGGCGGCCGGATCGTCGTCGCGTACGAGCCGCTGTGGGCGATCGGGGCGAACGAGCCCGCGTCCGACGCGCACATCATGGCGGTGTGCCGCCGCCTGCGGTCGCGCGTCGACGGGCTCGACGGGCACCCGGGATCCGCGGTCATCTACGGCGGCAGCGCCGGACCCGGGCTCCTCACGCGCATCGCGGACGCCGTCGACGGGCTGTTCCTCGGGCGCCGGGCGCACGATCCCGCGGGCCTCGCGGCCGTGCTCGACGAGGTGCACGCGCTCGCGTCCCGCCCGGCCCCGTCGCCGGACCCGGCCCCCGGGGACGGCAGACTGTCCTGGTGACCACCGGCCTCCCGCTCGACGCCTCCTCGATGCACGCGCGTCGCGGCCTCCGCGACCGCGTCTACGACCTCGTGCTCGACATGCTCCTCGGATCCGAGATGGAGCCCGGCTCCCGCCTCGCCATCGACCAGATCGCGCGCGAGCTGCACGTCTCGCCGACGCCCGTGCGCGAGGCCCTCGTGCAGCTGGAGCGCACCGGGCTCGTGGCGCGCGAGGCCCACAAGGGCTACCGCGTGGCGCCGCCCATCGCGGGCGAGCAGCTGGAGGCGCTGTTCGACGCGCGCGTCGTGCTCGAGGGCGGGGCGACGGCGCTCGCGGCCGCGGATCCGGCGCGCCTCGTGCCCGCGCTCGAGGAGGCCCTCGCCGCGCACGAGGAGACGACCCGGCGGATCCGCGCGACCGGCGCCGCCGCGGACATGCCCGTGGGCCTCATCCGCGAGTACTTCGTCGTGGACTGGGACTTCCACCACCGCATCTTCGAGACGACGGGCAACGCGTTCCTCCTCGACATGTCGGAGGCGATCTCCACGCGCGTCCACCGCATGCGCCAGAACCTCCGCACGGGCGTGCACGACGCGGACGACGCCGTGCACGAGCACCGCGCGATCATCGACGCGGTCGCCGAGGGACCGGAGGCCGCGGCTGCCGCGATGCGCGCGCACATCGAGCGCGTGCGGGAGCGGTCGCGCGGCGACGCGGACGACGCGACGGGCGGATAGGCGGCGTGCCGCCGACGACCGCTCGACGCACGGCCCTGGGGATCGTGGCGCTCGCCTCGGCAGTCGGACTCGTCGTCGCCTTGGTGCTGACGGACGGGCAGCTCCTCCTGCCGTACCCGCGCCCGTTCGTCCCTTGAACCGGATCCGCGTGGCGCCCGCACGAGGGGCGCGCCGGCCGCGCGACCTGCCGTAGCCTGCGATCGTGACCCACCCGCACCACCCCGCAGCCGCCACCACCGCCACCGCCACCGCGCATCGGCCCCTGCGGTGACGCGCCGGCAGATCTTCGTCGAGACCACCATCGCCGCCGACGTCGAGCGCGTCTGGGCGGCCACGCAGGATCCGGCCGAGCACGTGCGCTGGGACGTGCGCTTCTCCTCCATCACGCCCGCCGCCCCCGACACGACCGGTGCCGTCCGCTTCGCCTACGTGCGCCGGACGCCCGTGCACGACGTCCACGGCACGGGGATCAGCATCGGCGACCGCCGGGGACGCGACGGCACCCGCACGTCCGCCCTGCGCTTCGCGACCGACGACCGCCTCTCCCCCATCCGGGCCGGCCGCGGCTACTGGCGCTACGTGCCGCTGCCGGACGGGCGCACGCGCTTCATCACCGGCTACGACTACGACCCCGGCTGGGGACCGCTCGACCTCGTCGTCCGGCCGATGCTCGGCTGGGCGACCGCCTGGAGCTTCGACCGGCTCCGCGTCTGGCTCGAGACGGGCGTGGCCCCGGAGCGCTGGACGCTCCTCCACGTGCTCGCCGTCTGGCGCGCCGACCGCCCGCGCGCGGGCCGGTGCCGACGCGCGCCCGCGGGCGGTCGCCGCGACGCCGACCACCTGCGCGCCGCCCCGGACGCGCTGGCCGCCCTGCCCGAGCCGGAGGCGCGGATCCGATGACGTCGATCTTCGAGGAGGCCCTCGGCGCCGACTTCGCGCGCCTGCACCCGATGATGCAGCGCCGCTTCGGCGTGGGCCTCGACGCGGGCGAGGCCTGCATCGGCACGGGGGTCATGTCGGAGATCCGCCGCGGGCCCTGGTGGACCGTCCCGTTCCTGCAGTTCGGCCGGCTGCGCAACATCCTCGTGCCCGACGTCGGCCGCGACGTGCCCTTCGTGATCGAGAACTACCCGTACCGGGACGCGCTCGGCCGCGAGACCGTGACCTTCGTCCGCTCCTACGAGGTCCCGAGGCGTCGGGCCGGAGGGCGCCCGGTGAGCTTCGACGCGACCATGGTGCTCGACGAGGGACGCGTGCTCGACTACCTCGGCACCCACCAGCACCTCGCGGTGGACCTCGACCTGGAGGTCGACGACCGGGGCGGCCTCGTGCTCCGCTCCGACGCGCAGCGCTTCCACGAGGGACCCGTCTCGTTCCGCTTCCCGATGCTCCTCAGCGGCCGCGCCGAGCTGCACGAGCGCTGGTCCGAGGTGGACCAGGCGTTCCGGGTCGACCTCGAGGTGCGCAACGACCGATTCGGCTTCCTGTTCGGCTACTCCGGCACGTTCACCTGCACCTGGATCCCGGCGGCCGACGCCCCCGCGCGGCTCAAGCCCGTCCGCACCGAGCGCCGCACCTGAGGCCGGCGCGGCCGGCGCGGCGGCCGCGCCGGCCGCTCAGGACCGCTCGAACCGCTGCTCCCCCACCACGCCGAGCAGCCCGAGCGCCTCGGCGGCGCCGGATCCCGGCATCGGGGTCAGCACGAGCAGCACCTGCGACTGGTCCTCCGTGAAGAGGGCCTGGCAGTGCACCTCGATCTCGCCGACCTCGGGGTGCCGCAGGGTCTTCCGCTCGTCGAACCGGTTGCCCACCTCCTGCAGCTCCCAGTAGCGGCGGAACTCCGCGCTCGTCGCGAGCAGGCTCGCGAGCACCTCGGCGGCGAGCGGATCCGGATCCGCCTGCGACGCCGCCACCCGCAGCTGGGCGACCTGCAACCGCCCCTGCCTCTCGTGGTCGCGCTCGGGGTACGCGCCGCGCATCTCCGGGTGCGCGAACCAGCGGTGCACGCCGCTGCGGTCGAGGCCGGTCCAGGTCACGTGCTCGCCGAAGAGGGCCGAGGCGAGGCGGTTCTGCGCGAGCGTCTCGCCGAGCTCGGTGATCACGAGGGCGGGGGTGTCGTCGAGGCGGTCGAGCACGCGCATGAGACCGGGACTGACGTGCGGCGAGAGGCGGGCCCGCCGCGGCGTCCCCTGGCCGGCGAGGCGGAACAGGTGGTCGCGCTCGTCGAGGCCCAGGCGGAGCCCGCGGGCGATGGCCGTGAGCATCTGGTCGGACGGCTGGGGACCGCGGCGCTGCTCGAGGCGCGCCCAGTAGTCGGCCGACATGCCGACGACCGCGGCGATCTCCTCGCGGCGGAGGCCCGGGGTCCGGCGGCGGGCGCCCGGGGGCAGGCCCACGTCCGAGGGCTGCAGCGCCTCGCGCCGGGTGCGGAGGAACTCGGCGAGTCCGGGACGGTCCATGCGCCCATCCTCGTCCTCGGGAGGGCGCGCATCCAGGGACCGCCGCTCCCCCGATGCGCGCTCCCTTCCCGCCCGCCGTGCCGCGCCGCAGGCTGGACGACGACGGGGCGCACGGCCCCGGCAGAGGAGGCACCATGAAGACCACCGGCAGCACCGTCCTGATCACCGGGGCCACGTCCGGCATCGGGCTCGGCCTGGCCGAGCGCCTGCGGGCACGCGGCGACACCGTCATCGTCGCGGGCCGCCGCCGCGCGCTGCTCGACGAGATCGTCGCCACCCGCCCCGGCATGCACGCCGTCGAGCTCGACGTGACGGATCCCGCGTCGATCGCCGCGGCCGCCGCGCGGGTCACGCGCGAGCACCCGGGCCTCGACGCCGTCATCACGATGGCCGGCGTCATGCTCCCCGAGGACCTGCGCGACCCGGCGCACCTCGCGGTGGCGGAGTCGACCATCACGACGAACCTGCTCGGCACGATCCGCACCGCGGCGGCCTTCGGGCCGTGGCTCGCGGCGAAGCCCGACGGCGTGCTCATGACCGTGTCGTCGGGGCTGGCCTTCGTCCCGCTGCCGGCGACGCCCACCTATTCGGCCACGAAGGCCGCCGTCCACTCGTTCACGCAGAGCCTGCGCGCGCAGTGGTCCGACACGCCCCTGCAGGTGGTCGAGCTGGTGCCGCCCGCGGTCCGCACCACCCTGATGGGGCAGCAGGACGAGGAGTCCGCGATGCCGCTCGACGAGTTCCTCGACGAGGTGATGGCGATCCTCGAGGGACAGCCCGCCGTGGAGGAGGTGCTGGTGGAGCGCGTCCGGTTCCTCCGCGACGCCGAGGCGGAGGGGCGCCACGCGGACGTGCTCGCGCTGCTCGCGCAGCGGACGCACTGACGCGCGAGGCCGCCGACGGGCCCGCCGGGTCCGACGTGCCCGGCATGTCCGATGCCTAGATCGGCGCCGGCCCCAGCTCGTCCATCAGCTCCTTGATCGCGACGTACGCCCTGTTCCGGTACGCGACGAGCGCCTCGGTGCGCTCGGCGGGCACGTCGAGGTAGCCGGATCCGGTCTTCGTGCCGTACTCCCCCGCATCGACGTGGGCCTGGAGCGACGCCGGGGTCGCGAACCGCTCGGGCCAGCGGGTCTGGAGCGACGCGTAGCAGAACGCGTACACGTCGAGGCCTGCCATGTCGGCGATCGCGAACGGGCCGAAGACCGGGAGGCGGAAGCCGAACGTCGTGCGGACGATCGTGTCGATGTCCTCCGGCGTCGCGATCCCCTCCTCCACGATCTGCGTGGCCTCGTGGAAGAGCGCGTACTGGAGGCGGTTGAGCACGAAGCCCGTGGAGTCCGTGACGCGCGCGGTCTCCTTGCCGGTCGACGCGACGAGCGCCTCGGCCATCGCGATCGCGGACTCCGCGGTCCCCGCGTGCGGGATCAGCTCGACGCCCGGGATGAAGGGCGCCGGGTTCGAGAAGTGCACGCCGAGGAACCGCTCCGGGTTCGTGACGGCCTCGGCGAGCGAGCCGATGAGGATGGTGGAGGTGTTGGATCCGATGACCGCGTCGGGCCGCGCGGCCGCCGAGATCCGCGCGAGCGTCGCGTGCTTGATCTCGAGCTTCTCCGGCACGGCCTCCTCGATGAGGTCGGCCTCCGCGACGGCCTCCTCGATGGACGCGGCGGCGGTCACGTTGGCGCGGATCCGCTCCACGGCGTCGGCCGGGAAGAGCCCGTCCGCGACGAACCGCTCCGCCTCGGCGACGAGGCGCGCGTGGTTCGCGACGGCGATCTCCTCCGAGATGTCGGCGATGCGCACCCGGGCGCCCGCGAGCGCGAGCACCTGCGCGATGCCGCCGCCCATGTAGCCGGATCCGACGATGGCGATGTCCCGGGCGACGCCGCCCGGCGTGGTGCTGTCCTCGGCGGTCATGACGACCCCTCCTCTCGTGCGCCCTGCGGGAGCAGGGTGCGGATGTAGTCGCGGTTCTCCGCGCAGACGCCGAGGCTGTCGCCGCCGTACTGCTCGGTGAGGATGATCCCGTCGAAGCCGAGCTCGACCGCGTCGCGGA
>Ga0265798_10007395_pt1 | contig 14211 bp, 10 predicted proteins | sample P3T30metagenome_FD_192430 | JGI IMG/M metagenome (GOLD analysis project Ga0265798, IMG submission 192430) | Plant litter microbial communities from East Loma Ridge, Irvine, California - P3 T30 | ecosystem: Environmental > Terrestrial > Plant litter > Unclassified | place: USA: California...
TACGGCCGGGGCCGTGTCCGAATGTCGGACCTGACCCCGAAGTAAAAAGAGCCGCGTCAGCGGCTCTTTCGACGTTACTTCACGGTGTACTTGAACTGGCCGTTCTTGCCAGCGCCGACCTTGATCTTCGTGATCGCCGCGCCTTCGGCCATCTTCGCCAGCACCGACTCCGCCACTTCCGGCAGCAAGGTGCCATTCAGGATGTTGTCGACGTTGCGGGCGCCCGAGTCCACTTCCGTGCAGCGCGCCAGCACGGCTTCCACCAGCGCTTCGTCGTAGCTGAATTCCGCCTTGTGGTTCACCGCGATGCGCTGCTTGATCTTGTTCAGCTTCAGCTCGATGATCTCGACCAGCACGTCGTCGCTGATCGGGAAGTACGGGATCACCTTCAGGCGGCCCAGGAACGCGGGCTTGAACTGCTTCATCAGCACGGGGCGTACCAGTTCCTCCAGCTGCTCCGGCGTCGGCATTTCCTCCGCCGGCTTGTTCAGGCACGCCTGCATCAGCTGCGACGAACCGATGTTCGACGTCAGGATGATGATCGTGTTCTTGAAGTCGATCTCGCGGCCTTCGGCGTCGTCCATCACGCCCTTGTCGAACACCTGGAAGAACAGCTCCATCACGTCCGGGTGGGCCTTCTCCACTTCATCGAGCAGCACGACGCTGTACGGATTGCGGCGCACCGCTTCCGTCAGCACACCGCCTTCGCCGTAGCCGACATAGCCGGGCGGCGAGCCTTTCAGGCCGGAGACGCTGTGCGCTTCCTGGTATTCGCTCATATTGATCGTCACCAGCTTGCGCTCGCCGCCGTACAGCACGTCCGCCAGCGCGAGCGCGGTTTCGGTCTTGCCGACGCCGGACGGACCGACAAACAGGAACACGCCCTTCGGCTTGTTCGGATCGTCCAGGTTGGCGCGCGACGTCCGCACGCGCTGCGCCACCGCCTCGATCGCATGCGACTGGCCCAGCACGCGCTGCTGCAGCAGGTCCTTCAGGTTCAGCACCGTCTTGATTTCGTCCTTGACCATCTTGCCCAGCGGGATACCGGTCCAGCCGGCGACGATCTCGGCGACGACGTGGCCGTCCACCTGCACCGGCACCATCGGCGTCTCACCCTGCAGCGTGCGCAGCTCGGCCTGGAAAGCATCGACGTCCTTGCGCACGCTCGGATCGATCTCGCCGCCGCCTTCCAGCACGACGCGGGCCGCCTTGATCTTCCCGGTCAGCGCCTTTTCCTTCTCCCAGCGGGCGGCCAGTGCCGCATGTTCTTCCTGCGCCGCCTTGCGTGCCGCGTCCAGCTCCTTCAGGCGCGCCGCATGGGCGCTGCCGCCGCCGGCCTGCTCGCGCTGCAGCGACGCCGCCTCGGCATCCATCCGCTCCAGCTTGCGCGCCAGCGTTTCGATCAGCGCCGGCGTGGCGTTCTGGCCCAGCGCCACTTTCGCGCAGGCCGTATCGAGCACGCTGATGGCCTTGTCCGGCAGCTGGCGGCCGGAGATATAGCGGTGCGACAGTCGGACCGCTTCCGTGATTGCCTCGTCGTAGACGCGCACGTTGAAGTGCTTCTCCATCAGTGGCGCCATCCCGCGCAGCATGGCGCAGGCCAGTTCTTCGGTCGGCTCTTCCACCTTGACGACCTGGAAGCGCCGCGCCAGCGCCGCGTCCTTTTCAAAATACTTCTTGTATTCGCCCCACGTGGTGGCGGCGATGGTGCGCAGCTCGCCGCGTGCCAGCGCGGGTTTCAGCAGGTTGGCCGCGTCGTTCTGGCCGGCCTGGCCGCCGGCGCCGATCATCGTGTGTGCTTCGTCGATGAACAGGATGATCGGTTGCGGGCTCTTTTTGACTTCGTCGATGACGTTCTTCAGGCGGTTCTCGAACTCGCCCTTGACGCTGGCGCCGGCCTGCAGCAGGCCCATGTCCAGCGTGTGGATTTCCACGCCGCGCAGCACGTCCGGCACGTCGTCCTCGGCGATGCGCAGGGCCAGGCCTTCGACGACCGCCGTCTTGCCGACACCGGCCTCGCCGGTCAGGATCGGGTTGTTCTGGCGGCGGCGCATCAGGATGTCGATAGCCTGGCGGATTTCCAGGTCGCGGCCGATGACGGGATCGACCTTGCCGTCGCGTGCACGCTGCGTCAGGTTCGTCGTGAACTGGTCCAGCGCCGGCGTCTTCGTCGTGGCCTTGGCCTGCAGCTCGCCGACCGGGTCGCCGCCCGCATCGGCGTGACCTTCGGCGGCCGGGCTGGCGACAGCTTCCTGCGAGCCGGCCGTGACCTTGTCCAGTTTGTGCTTGATCTGCTCCAGGTCGAATTTGGCGAACAGCTTCGAGCTGCGTGCCGCCAGTTGCGCCAGTTCCGGTTCCGTCAGCAGCGCCTGCAGAATATGACCGCTGCGGATCTGCGCCTGTTGGCCGGCGCGCAGGTCGAGCGACGCGATCAGCCACGCATGTTCGAACAGCTTCGGCATGCGCTCGGAGAAGACCGGCGTGCGGCTGTTGCCGTTCTTGAAGCGCGACACTTCCGATTGCAGGTCCGCCTCCAGCATGGCCAGGCTGATGCCGTTCTGCCGCGCGATGACGACGAAGTCGCTGGCGGGCTGCTCCAGCAGCGCGAGGAAGAAGTGCTCGATATCGACTTCGTAATGCCCCAGCGAGACGCAGATGCTGGCGGCGCGGGTGGCGGCCGTGCGGCTGGTCTCGTTCAGTTTTCCGATCAGCGTTTTCAGGTTGATGCTCATGGTTTCCCCTAATTTTATAGCGCGTGAATTTCGTAGCGCACGTCGGCGCGGTCTTGTGTTTCGGTGCCGGCAACGAGGAAGCTGTCCCACCCGAGCCGGCCGCCGATGCGGTCTTCTTCCAGCCGCACGCCGTGCACATCGGCGGCGCGCAATATCAGCTGCACTTCATATTCCAGCGACAGTCCGGTAAACATCGTCAGCATCTCGCGCAGCGCCCGCGCGGCGCGCCCGCCCGGCAGGAACGACTCGTATGCCGCCAGGTCCAGCGGTCCGATGCGCAGGCGCAGGCGCAGGTCGCGCTGCCAGACGCGCGCGCCGGCCATGGCCCCGGCGCCCAGCACGGCGTTGTTCATGCCCAGCATCGTCTGCTGCTCCTGCGGCACGTCGTACCAGTGGCCGACGAACTGCTCGGCGCGGATGTCCTGGTCGAAGTACTCGGACAGCACGCGGGCGATCTGCACGCTCGACGCGGGACGCTGGCGGATGGCGGTGGCGAAGTACGCCAGCGATTCGTCCAGCACGCCGTCGCCATGATCCGACAGGCGCTTGCGCAGCGAGAAATTGCCCATGCCGGCCAGCGACATCAGCAGCGGCAGGAAGTTGTCCTTGCCGTCGATCTCGTACTTCAGCTCCAGCCGGTACTTGCGCCAGGCCTCGTAGAACAGCGCGAGTGCGCGGTTCGAGAACGTGTCCAGGAATGCCCGCGGCCCGTCGTCCTTTTCGTACAGCCCGTGGGCGGCGATGCGCTCCGTGTAATGGGCCGGCAGCGTGCCGCTGGTGCCCAGGAAGCCCATGAAGGTGGGCGTGATGCGGATGTACTTCAGCTGCGCCGACTGCAGCGCGGCCGCGAGCGCGCGGCGGTCCGTCGCCACGTCGCGCGGCTCCGGCTGCAGCGCTTCCAGTTCGCTGGGCGGAAAACTCAGCAACGTGGAATTCTGGAAGCGCAGGAAATTGGCGACGGCGCCCTCGCCTGGGGCGCCGCGGCGCTTCAGCCACAGCTCCAGCATGCGCACCGCCTGGAAGTACTCGAAGCGATACGGCTCGGCGAAGAGCCGCTCGATTACAGCAGGCTCAAATCGCCGCTTCGCGGGGTGCATCGCAACAGCTCCTCTCCGTTTTTGTTCGATACGATCACCAGCTGGGTGAAGCTGTTGGCGTGCACGTACAGGCCCAGGAAGCGTTCGACGATATGGGCGAACGCGTGGATGCCGCTGCCGACAAAGGCTTCCTCGTCGATCGTCAGGCGCACTTCGAGGCCGCGCACCAGGCAGGCGAACGGGTTCCCCGCCAGCCAGGCCGTCGCGGCCTTGTGCGCCACCGACAGGATGCCGCCGATCTGGCGCTGCGATGCCGGCGAGCGTGGCAGGTCGTACAGGGTCAGCATCTCGCGGAACGCGTCGATGCCGCCATCGGTCAGCGACAGGTGGTTCAGCGACAGGTGCGAGATCAGGCGCCAGTGCGCACCGCGTCCGCGTTCGAAGCGGTGCGATGGCGTCGGTTTGCGCAGGAAGGAGATGCTGCGCACGCTGGAGCCGCCTTCGAGGAACAGGTCGCCGCCGCGCAAGCCGTAGCTGAGCATCGCCGGCAGGTCGCGGTTGGTGCACGTCAGTTCGATCGACAGCGTGTCCGTCTCGACGTCGGCCGGATCGAAGTCGATGTCGACGATCGACAGCTGCGTCTCGTAGCCGGGGCTTTTCTCGGCGACGATATCGTCCCGCCGCACGATCCAGTAATGGCCGTTCTTCTCCGGCGTCTGGCCGTGCTTGAGCGAATAGAACGGGCGGAAATCCTGGATCGATTCGCCCTGCGGCGTCTGCCGCACCAGCTTGACGGAGTCGATCGACTGCACCTCGTACGCGAAGGCGCGGCGCGCATCGGCGAGAACGGGGTAGCTGGCCGTCGCATGCGTCAGCCGGATCGGTTCGCCGCGCTGGCGGAACAGGTTGACGACGGGCGTGCAGCCCAGCAGCACGTTATTGGTCGACAGCGTGCCCAGGATGCGCGCCGTGTTGGAGTCGGTGCGCATGCCCGACAACGCCAGGTGCAGCGTGATCGAACGGCAGCCTGACGGCAGCAGCGCGGCCAGTGCGCGCAGGTCGATGTCGAAGAAGTTGAACTTCTCGGGGAACGAAAAATATTCCGTCAGCAGCCGGTACGCCGTGTGCGAGCGGGCCGAAAAATCGATCAGCGCCTCGTCCTCGTCGAAGCCGGCGGGCGTGACGGGAATCTTCTGCAGCGGGATCCAGCGGCCGTTGCCGTCCGCTTCCGCATAGGCGCAGACGCCCCGCATGAACAGCGCGTCGCGCAGCGCGGCGCAGAACGACGGTTCGCCGTCGATGAACACGCGCAGTTTCGGCAGGTTCAGTTGCGGCACCGAGACCTGCGCGGACGTGCTGGAAATCGTCAGGCTGATGCTGGACGTGGCGTTCGGTGGCGTGCGCGTCGCTTCGGGCGCGTCGATGATCGCGGCGAACGAGGCGCTGGTGAGGGCCAGCGGCGCGACGGTGACGGGATACGCGGTGCGGAACGTGCAGACGGCGCCACGCACGGGGCGCGTCGTCAGCTGCGTGCCGCGCGGGATCTCGCTGGCGGCCGTCAGCTGCGCCGCGGCGCCGGAGAAGTCCATCCGGGCGATCGAGCAGGACGGAAATGGCCGCAGGTAATGCGGGTACAGCACTTCGAACAGTGCTTCGGTGAATTCGGGGTAATCGTCGTCGAGCCGCTTGGCGATGCGCGAATTGAGCAGCGCGAACGATTCGATCATGCGTTCGATGTGCGGGTCTTCGCACACCTCGCCGCCGATCAGCAGGCGACCGGCGATTTTCGGGTAGCGTTCGGAAAACTCGCGCGAATAGCGGCGCAAGAATCCCAGCTCCCGTTCGTAATACGGTAATAACTGGTCCAACGTTAAGCTCCCGGCGCCGCCACACGGCGTGCCTTGCTGATGGTGTAGTGCAGGCTGGACGGCTGCAACACCGCATCGAAGTTGACCGGCTCATGGGCCGTGCTGACCACCAGCAGCGCCGTGATGGCGAAGTTCAGGCGGTTGACGGAATCGGCGCGCAGCTCAAGGCTGGCCTGCACATTGCGCAGGCGCGGCTCATGGCGCGCGATGGATTGCTCCAGACAGCGGCAGATATAGGCGCGGTCATCGGCGCTCGACAGCGACAGCCCTGCGAAATCCTGCAGGCCATACGTCGCGATCGAGCGTCCGCATTCAGGATACTGCTTCAGGAGTCCTTCAGGAATCACGGACCGCGTGTTGAGCAGCGCTTCCAGATCGCGCGCAACCGAGTCTTTCAACTCCTCGATCGACATGCGCGAGACCGTCCCACCCCCAGCGTTGGCCCGTGTATCCATCAGCCGGTCGAACAGACCCGGCGTAAACCCCTTCATCGGTATCCCTTCAGATCAGATTGTCAACAGCGCGGGTGCGCTATCAAGCAACCTTGTTAGCCGACAGGTCCCAGCCGCCGGACGTGTTGCCGCCCGTGCCGCCGCCGACCTTCTGCTGCGTGTACTTCCACTTGACTTTGGAGTACTTGATCGACACGTCTTCGGTCAGGATGTTGCCTGGTTCGACCGATGGGGAGACGTTGCTGATCAGCACGTTTTCCAGTTCGATTTCGAAGTACTTGACGCGATCGCCCTGGCCGTCAGCGCGCATGAATTCCAGCTTTGCTTTCGGGATGGTTTTACCGGACGAGCAGGTTTGCAGCAGGACTGGGGTTGCCAGGTCAGCCAGCTTCGAGACGACGATGTCTTTGTGCTCGGTGCGCTCGGCGGTGTGGCCGCCACCGGTCGACGCGGTGGCCGATTTCGGTTGCAGGACTTCCCACTGAACGCTCTTGACCTCGATCCAGTCCTTGTGCGTGGTGTCGGCGGATTCGCCTTTGATGCCGTCGATTTGCAGGTAGACGTCGATTGCCATGGTGTTCCTTTCAGTTGTGATGGTAATTTAAAACGTTGGTCTTTTTAAGTCTTGGTCGATGCTGGAAGCTCCGCGACCAAACGGAGGGAAACAGACAGCTCGTCGAGCTGGAAGTGCGGACGCAGGAACGACACGGCGCGATACACGCCGGGACGGCCAGGCACTTCGGAAACTTGTACGGACGCCTCGCGCAGCGGGAACTGGGCTTTCTGTTCCTGGCTCGCGTTATCGTCCAGCAGCACGTACTGCGTCAGCCAGCGGTTCAGGAAGTCCTCGACGTTCGACGCGGCGGCAAAGCTGCCGATCTTGTCGCGCATCATGGCCTTCATGTAGTGCGCGATGCGCGACACGGCGAAGATGTACTGCAGCTGCGCCGACAGCACGGCGTTGGCGTTGGCGGCCTCGTTGTTGTACTTGCGCGGCTTCTGCGCCGACTGGGCGCCGAAGAACGCGGCGTAGTCGGTGTTCTTGCAGTGGACCAGCGAGATGAAGCCCAGGTCGGACAGTTCCTTCTCGCGACGGTCGGTGATGGCGATCTCGGTCGGGCATTTCAGCGCGACTTCGCCTTCGTCCGTCTTGAACGTGTGGGTCGGCAGGTCTTCGACCAGGCCACCGCCTTCGACGCCGCGGATCGCCGCGCACCAGCCGTAGTCCTCGAACGCGGCCGTCAGCTTCGTGCCGAACGCGTAGGCGGCGTTACACCACAGGTATTTGTGGTGGTCGGTGCCGTCCACGTCCTCGACGAAGTTGAAGCCTTCCGTCGTGGCGCCATCGGCCGGATTGAACGGCTGCCGGCCCAGGAAGCGCGGCAGGGTCAGGCCCACGTAGCGCGAGTCTTCCGATTCGCGGAACGATTTCCACTTCGCGTATTCGACAGTGTCGAACACTTTCGACAGGTCGCGCGGCTTGCCCAGTTCGGCATAGCTCTCCAGGCCGAACAGCTCCGGCGACGCGGACGAAATGAACGGCGCGTGCGCGGCCGCTGCCACGTGCGACATCTGCTCGATGAAGTACATGTCTTCCGGCTGGCGGGTGATTTCGAAGTCGCCCAGCAGCGCGCCGAACGGCGCACCGCCGAAGGTGCCGAATTCTTCTTCGTAGACTTTCTTGAACATCGTGCTCTGGTCGAATTCCAGCGCGCTCTGGAAGTCCTTCACCAGTTCGCGCTTGGTCGCGTTGAGCATCTTGATCTTCAGGTTCGGGCTCGTGGAGCTGTTGCGCACCAGGTAGTTCAGGCCCGTCCAGCTGCTTTCCAGCTTCTGGAACTCGGGGGCGTGCATCACGGCCGACAGCTGCGCGGAGATCAGGCGATCCAGTTCGGCGACGCGGGCGTCGATCGTGGCGGCCAGATTGTCGGAGACGACAACGGTGCCTTCCATGACCTGGCTGACCAGTTCGGAAATCAGGTCCTTGGCGCGCGCGTGTTCGGCGCTGGATTTCGCGACCTTGCTCTGCTCGACGATCTGGTCCAGCAGGCCGGCTTCTGTTGTGGTGGTTGCGGCTCCGGCCGTTTGAGTGGCTTGTGCGGACATGATCACTCTTTCGTGGTTTGCTGGCCCAGTTCGGCCAATTTCTCGGTGCTGTTCAGGACGTCGTTGAGCAGGTCTTCCAGCTTGTCGTTACCGGCCAGCTTGTTGCGCAGGTCGGCCAGCTTGGTGCGCGCTTCCAGCAGCTTTTTCAGCGGCTCGACCTGCTGCACGACCGCTTCCGGACGGAAGTCGTTCATCGATTTGAACGACAGGTCGACGGCGAACTCGCCGCCTTCGCCGGTCAGCTCGTTCTTGACGCGGTAAGCCGCGCGCGGCTCGACGCCTTTCAGTACTTCATCGAAGTTGTCCTGGTCGATGGCGACGAAGCTGCGATCCTTCAGGCGCTTCTGCGCCACTTCGGAATTGCCGCCGAAATCGCCGACGACGCCGACGACCATCGGCAGTTCCTTGTTTTCGATCGCATCGCCGATTTCCACGTCATAGGTCATCTGGACCCGCGGCGGACGCACTTTCTGCAGTTTTTTCTGGACGCTGGAGTTTCTTGACATGGGATGTCCTATCTATCGGTTAATTTCAAACGGTCCCCCACGCCATCACCGGCGGCGCCATGCATACCTGCCGCGCGCGATGGCTTCGTGGGTTGTCCAAACATTACTGCAGCAAGTCAAACGGAGTCTCGACCTTCTTCTTGTCGTTCTTCTTCGTGCCCTTGTCCTTGACGTTCTTGCCTTTGGTGCTTCCCGTCGGCGGACCTACCGTCGACGTCGGCGCTGTGACCAACGCGGTCTCGCCCAGCGTCTCGCGCAACAGCTTGGCCAGCTCGGTCGCATCGTTGCGCGTCGTGCCGTTCAGGTTGTTCTGACGGCTCAGCACGCCAAGCGCACTGGTCGACAGACGCAGGCCACTGATGGCGATGATGCTGTTGGCCAGCAGGTCGTTGGGGTCGCGCACCAGCACTTCCTGGGCGTTGACGATCGCGTCGCCGTACTGGCCCGCGTCGAAGCGGGTCTGGGCGATGCTGGCCCACGGCGCCTTGTCCGTCGGGTATGCTGCCGCGGCCTGCTTCCACAAGGTAACGGCTTGTTCCTTCTGGCCAGTGGTGCTGGCGGCGGTGGCCTTGCTCAGCAGCTCATCCATGGTCGGGACTGCCGCCTTGGTGGCGGTCACCGGATCGGTGGTCGCGCAGGCGGTCAGGGTTGCTGCGCAAACTGCTGCGCCGATAAAACGGCCGATGCGGCCAAACTGTGTAACGGTTGTCATTGCTGCCCTCAAACTAGCTCATCAAGAATGCTTATTATATAATTATAACCAACAGACTCAACCTTATCAGTAATTTATTATTGAAGGGTCATAAGGGTATATGACCAGGACTGCCTGAATTCTCTCCAATAATCACGGATTCACAGAATTTCTATTGCGCGGCCTTCTGATGCTCGACAGCCAGTGCCCAACAGTGCTTCTGGAAATGTTACCCTTCTAATAGGAGTCATCAATGCACACGACCGACAAGGATGCGACGACGCATGAGTAGCAAAATACTTTGGGGCGATGGCCTGTTCCTGCGCCCGCAGCACTTCCAGCAGCAGGACCAGTACCACGAACACCGCCTGCACGAGAGCGTGCAGGTGTTGCATCCTTATGCCTGGGGCGTCGACACGCTGCAGATCGACCGCGACGCGCTGGGCAACAATGCGCTGCGCCTGCTCGAGCTGTCGCTGCGTTTCCAGGACGGTGAACTGTACAGCGCGCCCGGCCTGGACGACCTGCCGGACACCGTCGACCTGAGCCAGCTGCCCGCCGGCGGCCAGAGCGTGACGTTCTATGTCGCCCTGCCCGCCTTCAAACCGTTCGGCGGCAATTTCGGCGATGCCACCGCGCCGGGCGGCAACGCGGTGCGCTTCCAGCAGACGAATCGCGACACGCCTGATTTATATACGCACGCGGCGTCGGCCCAACTGTCCTACCTCAAGAAGACGGTACGGCTGGTCTCAGAATTCGAACCGCGCGATTCCTATGTGCATTTCCCGCTGCTGCGCCTGCGCCGGGCTGCCACGGGCGGCTTCGAGCTCGACACGTCGTTCCTGGCGCCCAGCCTGTCAGTGAAAAGCGCGCCGCCGCTGTTCCACCAGCTGCGCCGCCTGCTCGACGCGCTGCAGGCCAAGGTCAGCGCGCTGTACGGCCACCATCGTGAACCGAGCAAGAACGTCATCGAGTTCCGCTCCGGCGACATGTCGTCATTCTGGCTGCTGCACACGGCCAGCACGGCCTATGCGTCGCTGTCGCATTATTACCAGCACCCGTCGCTGCATCCGGAACGCCTGTACGAGCAGCTGCTGTCGTTGGCCGGCGGCCTGATGACGTTCTCGAAAAGCTGGACCCTGGCAGATCTGCCGGCCTACAGCCATACCGACCCGGGGCCAGGCTTCGACACGCTGTACCAGATCATCCGCGAGCTGCTGGACACAGTGATTTCGTCGAAGTATTTCGCCATCGCGCTGCGCGAGGTCAAGCCTTCGTACCACCACGGCATGCTCGATTCGCAGAAAATCGACGACAAGACAACCTTCTACCTGGCCGTGTCGGCCGAACTGCCCGCCAGCGAGATCGTCGACCTGGTGCCGCTGCGCTTCAAGATCGGCGCGCCGGACGACGTCGAGAAGTTCGTGCTGTCGGCCATGCCCGGCGTGCGGCTGCAGCACGCGCCGCAGGTGCCGGCCGCCGTGCCGGTGCGCCCGGACGCCGTCTACTTCTCCATCGAAGCACGCGGCCAGATGTACGAGCGCATGCTGCAGGCCCAGTCGATTTCGATCTACGTCCCGGGCGGCATGCAGGACCTGAAGCTGGAACTGGTGGCGGTAACGTCCTGACCGGGGCACGCTGCACGCAGTACGCCGCACGTTGCACGCCGCATAGAATACGCATAGAGGAATATAGACAAGATGAGTACCACGACCGCACCTTCCCTGATGGGGGGCGCCGCCCCAGCCGCCGCGCAAGCCGCGCCGCAAACCCTGCTCGACCTGATGTATGACGGCTTCTATGCGCTGTTCATGCTCAAGAACGGCAACGGCCCCGCCGACGACGGCGAGTTTGCCCGCAAGATGACGCAATTCCTGGACGACTTCGGCCGCGCCGCGAAGAAGCAGGACATCGCCGCCGACGATATCGACGCCGCCAAGTATGCGTTCTGCGCGGCCGTCGACGAGATCATCCTGCGTTCGTCGTTTGCGGTGCGCGACGCGTGGGAGCGCCGCCCGCTGCAGCTGGTGCTGTTCGGCGACCAGCTGGCCGGCGAGAACTTCTTCAACCGCCTGGAAAACCTGCGCGCACGCGGCAGCGCCCACGTGCAGGCGCTGGAAGTGTTCCATATGTGCCTGCTGCTCGGCTTCCAGGGCCGCTATATCCTGGAGGGCTCGGAAAAGCTGAACTACCTGACGTCGCGCCTGGGCGACGAGATCGCCCACATGAAGGGCAAGCGCGGCGGCTTCGCGCCGCATGCGGAGCGGCCGGACCAGGTCAAGCACAAGCTGCGCAGCGACCTGCCGGTCTGGGTCATGTGCTCCGTTTTCGCGCTGATCTCCGTGCTGGGCTATCTGGGCCTGCGCACGACGCTGGCGCACACCACGGAAAACCGCATGAACGCCTATAGCGACGTGGTGAAAATGGCGCCGCGCGCCGCCAACCTGACCATCACGCTGCCCTGATGGACCTGCTGGCACAAATCACCTCGGCGCTGTTCGGCACCGGGCTCTCGCAGCATGCCCGCCTGATCACGCTGGCCAGCGCGCAGGATGGCGCGCTGCCCGAATCCCTGATGGCGGAACGCTTCACGGGCCGCGAAGGCGTCAACGAACTGTATGCCTTCGACGTCGACGCGCTGAGCGTCTCGACCGACCTCGATCTGGCCCAGTTCATCGGCGAAGAACTGACGATCACGGTACTGCAGCCGGACGGCAGCCGCCGCGCATGGCACGGCCTGTGCACGGAAGCGGCCTGGCTGGGCGCGGACGGCGGCGTCGCGCGCTACCGCCTGCGGCTGGAGCCCGCGCTGTCCCTGCTGCGCCTGCGCCGCGACAGCTACATCTTCCAGGACAAGACGGTGCAGGACATCGTCACCGAACTGCTGGCCGACTACCCGCAACTGCGCTTCGACTTCGACGTCACCCAGGAGCAGCTGCCGCGCGCGATCTGCACGCAATACCGCGAAAGCGACCTGGAATTCCTCACGCGCCTGCTGGCCTCCGAAGGCCTGAACTGGCGCTTCGAACACGACCAGCCGGATGACGAGAGCCAGGACGGCCAGGCGCGCCACAAGCTCGTGATCTTCGACGCGGCCGCGCAGACACCCGATACGCCGAACGGCGCGGAGCTGCGCTTCCACGGCATGCGCGCCACGGACACCGACGACGCCATCGACCGCTTCGCGGCCAGGCGCCGCGTGCAGGCCAATGCCGTCTCGATCAGCAGCTGGGACCCGGCGCAGTTACTCGCGCCGTCGGCCGAACAGACGTCAAACCTGGACGCCGGCGAGCTGCCGACGCTGGCCATCTACGACGGCAGCGGAGAGCGGATCGCCAGCGGCGTCGATGCCGGCGCGGCCGCCGACCCGTACAGCCGCCTGATGCTGCAGGCGCTGGAACTGGACAACAAGCTGTTCGAAGGCGCCGGTGCCGTGCGGCGCCTGGCCGCGGGCCACAAGTTCACGCTGACGCAGCACGACCGCTACCCAGACGGCGACAACGGGTTCACGGTACTGTGGGTCGAGCATGAGGCGCGCAACAACTTCCAGCCGCAGATCAAGTCCGCGGGAAGCGATCTCGCCGAAGGCACGTACCGTAACACGTTCGGCTGCGTACGCGACACCGTCGCCATCGTGCCGCAAGCGGCCGCGAAGCCGACGCCGTCGACGGCACTGGGCCCGCAAACGGCACTGGTGGTCGGCATCGCCGACGCCGTCGCGCACACGACGCGCGACCACCAGGTGCGCATCCAGTTCGCCTGGCAGCGTGGCGCGGGCGCCAACGCCGGCGGCCTGACGCACAACACGGACGAAAAAGGCAGCGCACCGGGCGACGAACGCTCCGGCACGTGGGTCCGCGTGGCAGAAGCGCTGGCCGGCCCGAACTGGGGCAGCCAGTTCACGCCGCGCATCGGCACCGAAGTCCTCGTCGACTTCATCGAAGGCGACATGGACCGCCCCGTCGTCGTCGCGCAGCTGTACACGGGCGCGGACACGCCGCCCTTCTCGGCCGGCGTCGACTCCAGCGCGAACCATCCGGGCACGCTGTCCGGCATCCACAGCCACAACTTCGACGGCGGCGGCTACAACCAGTGGCAGCTCGACGACACGCAAGGACAGGTGCGCATGCGCCTGGCCACCAGCAGCGCCGCGACGCAACTGAACCTGGGCTACCTGATCCACCAGACGCCCTCCTCCGCCTCGCGCGGCGCCTACCGCGGCTCCGGCTTCGAGCTGCGCACGGACGCCTGGGCGGTCGTGCGCGGCGGCGAAGGCGTGTTGCTGACGACGGCCGCCCGCGCCGCGCAAGGCGCCGGCGTCAAGTCGACGCAGATGGACTCCTTTGAGGCGCTGCAGTCGCTGATAGCAGCGCAGGAGCTGGCGCAGGCAATCGGCGAGGCGGCCACCGCGCAGAACGCGCTGACCAGCAAGGACGCCGCAACGGCGCACAAGGATTTCATTGCGCTGCTCGATCCGAAGGACAAGGGCAAGCACGCCGGCGCCGTCAATGGCCAGCAGGCTGCGAAGGCCACGCCGGGCTCACGCTCGCTGGATGCTTCGAAACCGGTCGAGAAATTCGGCAGCCCGCTGGTCGTGATGGACTCCGCCGCCAGCATCAACTGGGCGACGCCCGCGTCGACGGTGCTGTTCGCCGGGCAGCATCTGCGCTGGGTGTCGCAGGGCGACGTGCAGATGACCGCCGCGCATACGGTGTCGTCGGTTGCGGCCAACGCCGCGTCGTTCTTCACGCACTCCGGCGGGATTCAGGCGTTTGCCGGCAATGGTCCCGTGTCGTTGCAGGCGCATACGGATCAGCTG
>Ga0265798_10007396_pt1 | contig 14206 bp, 15 predicted proteins | sample P3T30metagenome_FD_192430 | JGI IMG/M metagenome (GOLD analysis project Ga0265798, IMG submission 192430) | Plant litter microbial communities from East Loma Ridge, Irvine, California - P3 T30 | ecosystem: Environmental > Terrestrial > Plant litter > Unclassified | place: USA: California...
CGCAAGTTATTTACTAGCACAGTGCTAGACGTTGGTCCAGGACATTACGAGGCACATGAGCGTGATTGAGTCACAAGCAAATGTCCGCGGTTTGCATTTGTGGGAACCACCAAAAAAACAAGCTCTGTCATGTCGGTATTGTGTTAGTTTGAGACCGCTACACAGGGTAGGGGTATATGCATAATCCTGGCATAGGACTACCGTAGACCCAAGTACAGTACATCCCCTCTGCAAACCCACTCTGCACTAGCCATGCGTCAATCCTCCGTCCTTTCGTGCAGCCACCAACCGGCACGCCTAAGACACTCTCGCAAGCACGTATCGAAAGAAGTTAGCTCTTTGAGCCTAGACACGAGGCAACAGTACGACAATTGACGGGTACTGAGCGTGGCATTGTATTCGTAGCGTACTACCATGAACCTCTCAAGCGTTGAGAAGCGTGTCCTCCCCACACTACTGCATAGGCCCCACTGACCACGCTGCTAAAATCTCCCGAACTACTTACACGTTTTAGCCATGCACGTCTTCGCTAGGGCTGATGCGCAACAAGAGGATGATGACGATGAGAAAGGGATCGCGCGGATACCGAAGAAAAGAAAAGGTGCTGTGCTCACGCCCCGCATGCTCGACGATTCCGTAACCGAAATCCGGAAAGCCGATAAAACGCCATGTTCCTGCATGTCTACTAACTGTACCTGGCATTGTAAACTGCATGAATCCTATCCTTGCCGCCCTGGACACCCAATCACAGCGGACCTCGATGGTTTACATCAAGTCCGTAGTACCCGAGACGGAGGGTTTAGTCTCGCCGTCAACGCACCATTGTCCGCCCGAGAGTCCCTGGTGCATTCGGTATCTTCCGCATCAATGTATGGTGTCGGTACATATACAAAGCTTGAGGTCCCTGTCAGATGGGCTGTAGACGCCCGTTTTCCCAGTTGTTCATTTGCTTGCTTTTGTTGCTTATCGGATTTAGCGGTCATTGCCCTTCATGGTCGCTCTAACCCGTTCGGGTGCCGCCGTGCAGGTACCGCAAAAGGAACTACACATCTCACAGCAACCCTTCACATGGAAGAATTGGTACAGACACATCAATTGGCTAAACACCACTCTTGTGGTGCTAATACCAATATATGGCCTCTACCTAACGCGATCTACGCCCCTCACTCGGCCAACCCTCTTATGGTCGATTCTCTACTATGGCATGACCGCATTTGGTATCACAGGCGGATACCATAGATTATGGAGTCATCGATGCTACTCTGCCGCCCTTCCTCTCCGCTTGTTCCTGGCATTCGTAGGAGCTGGGGCTATCCAAGGTTCAATTCGATGGTGGGGTGCTAACCACCGCGCTCACCACCGATGGACGGACACAATGAAGGATCCGTACTCTGTAATGCGGGGTCTTTTATTTTCTCACATTGGATGGATGGTTATGAACAACGATCCGAAGGTGAAGGGACGGACGGATATTTCGGATCTGGATAGCGATCCTATTGTCGTGTTCCAGCACCGTCATTACGGCAAAATTCTTCTTTTCACTGCCTGGGTATTCCCTGCTCTTGTGGCCGGCTTGGGATGGGGAGACTGGTGGGGCGGGCTGGTGTATGCGGGAATCGTGAGGGCTTGTTTCGTCCAGCAGGCTACGTTTTGTGTGAACAGTCTCGCACATTGGATTGGCGAGCAGCCGTTTGACGACCGGAGAAGCCCGAGGGACCACGTGCTGACTGCTTTGGTAACAATGGGAGAGGGTTATCACAACTTTCATCACGAGTTTCCTAGTGATTACCGTAAGCTTCTAGATAAGATGCTTGTAGTCTCTGGCTAAAAACTACAGGCAACGCTATTATATGGTACCAGTACGACCCTACCAAGTGGCTGATTTGGGTCATGTCAAAGATCCCGCTCTTCCCGCTAGCCTACGATCTGAAGACTTTCCGGTCCAACGAAATAGAAAAAGGCCGTTTGCAGCAGCAACAAAAAGCCCTCGACAAGAAGCGATCGGGCCTCGACTGGGGTGCTCCGCTAGCCCAGCTTCCCGTCATTTCCTGGGACGACTTCCAGACCCAGGCGTCTGCCAACGGAGCCGCTTTAGTAGCCATTTCTGGTGTAATCCACGACGTCTCGCCTTTTGTTGCTGATCATCCGGGTGGCAAGGCACTTATCAAGTCTGCAATCGGAAAGGATGCAACGGCACTCTTCAACGGCGGGGTTTATGAGCATTCGAATGCGGCACACAACCTGCTTTCGACGATGCGCGTAGGTATTCTCAGAGGTGGCCAAGAAGTCGAGGTGTGGAAAAGGGGGACAGGGAGAGCAGTAAAGGATCCTGAGAGTCTCGGTGTAGTGAGAGCTGGTGATCAGATTACGAGGGTCGCAGCACCGATCGCTGCTGCTCTTGCGGCGTGAGAAAGGGGGGAAAAGGAAAGTCATGGTATCTATGTGAATATGTATACGTACACACCTACGCTTAGCCGGAATATACTCAATCAACTCTTCTTACGCGAACAACTTGGACAAGAAGTATGCTTTTCGAACCTTTTACGTTACCGTCTCCAAATTTCGAAACAGCTATGGTGCAGATTGACGCCACACGATGCGCTGCAGTAAGTGATCGCCTTTGTAGCAGGCGCTAGCTCGTCACGACATATGGAGACTGTCATCCTCAATGGGCTTGCGTTTTTTTTTCTTTTGCAAAATAACACGGAAAAGGGGTGAGTGTGCGTAAAGGAGATCTTCGTGGATGATGATGATGATGATGATGACGACTTCTTGTGTGCCGGAGATGATGATTCTTTTAATACTGCGACCGTATCTACGGCTGAGTAACCTCGAGTCACCAATCCTACGTATGGCTCTGCGTGTCCAAAATCCTATCAAAAGACCATACACGGGATGTACAGTGAACATGCACTCGGACTACATCGCGGCCATTTCAACCTCCTGAATGAGGAACAACCAACATATCATCATCCGAATTCTTAACAAGAAACATCATATCCTGCCTCTGCCAACGCTCTATCCGATTCGAACATTTTCTAGAGTCCTTCTGACCCAAATGTTGGCGACCTGCAGGATGTTTCTCAAACCCCGAACTGGCCCGATCGAGATGAGCAGCTTGGCCACCGTCGCACCAGACATCAGAAGCTGCAATAGAAGCAGACTCATTTTCCTTGCTCTTTGCAACAAAGCCCTCTTCCTCTTCCTCCCACCCTTTTGTGTTTACTTTATCCATCCACGCGCTCCTCAACTCGGCAAAACTCGCCCTCCTTTCCATCTAGTCATCGCCACATCCGCCAACTCCCTGACAAACTCGCACGGCCAATCCTTTCCCTCTTTACTGAACCATCCATGCCCGATGTACGTCAAGGAGACAGTAAGGACAAAATCGCGTACCTCATCATCGCACCTTCTCTCGACAAACGCCCACTTGACACTCTCGGTCCAGAAACGGGCTCTTGCTTTAGTGAAGAACGCGGTGATGACAACGGATTTGAACGTCTTATCTTCTACAGCGTTGGCAACAGCCCATAGCTTCAGAACGGCAAGGTTGAATGCATCGGGTTTGCGCGAGAGCGTGGGCTGTATCTGGAGATTAGACGTGTACAACCAGTCCAGATATACTTGTACAGCTTCAGCATCGAGCTCTTTTCCCACAGCCAGATGATTGCGCAGTGGGTCGTTCTTCCAACTTGTGCGGCACATTGGGCAGGTGGGCGGTGACTTCTTGTTGAGAGTATGAGTGCAAGACTTCTTCCAGGCTTCGATGCAGGCTTCATGTACATTCTGTCCGCATTTGAAGCAGAAGGTGATGTCTTTGATGATAGGATCGAGAGCTTAGGCGCAGACGTAGCATTCGTCGGTAGGGGAGACGGACTTTCGGTGTTTCTGGAGGCAGGACTTGAAGAAGAGCGAGGTTTGGCATATGAGATCTAAAAGATGAGGTCTGTAATTAGAGTTTGGACACTGAGGTTTTGAGAACAAGGAATCGCCTACCTTCGTGGACTGTGAAGTGGCGGTCTAGGTTAGGGATTTTGAATCGGATCATCTTATTGCCTGTACTGCTTCGTGTTAGTATGCTATCATCTTAGTTGTTGAGTGAGATGCGAAGTACCTGATCGGACCCAGCTTCTTGGTCGTGCCTCGAGACTTGATGATTGCCATTGCTGGTGAGTGTGGTAGCGTGGACTGAGTGTGGTGCTAGTCGAGGGCACCATGATATATAGTGTACAGATTGAGTACGACTAAATAAGACAGGTGAGAGACGAACTGTTTGGGGTCAGTTCCGGAGTGACCAAAGGGTGCGTCAAGGCGAGAGAGATGATATATATGGTATGGCAATCCGCTATACAAACTGCCAAAACTATTGCAATACCGCGTTGTGAAAATCTGCTGTTGAGCATTGATATTACTTAAAATTCATAAAATGCAAAGTAACATGTGGAAAGTCTTAACGCGCATCTCGTGTCCGCAATCCAATGTCTATTCCAAACATTGCGGTAGAACCTACTACACCGATAGAGCAGATGCCCTTGCACGTAGATCTGCAACCGTTGAAATCGATGATATCACCTAGCAAGGACTGGCAGATATCACCCTTTTTCTCACACAACCAGATACTGACATTTGCTTCCGTTATTTCTGTATTGCTCCATTGGACCTGTATTCCGTTCGTCATCTCACATTATCCCCACCACATAACCTCCACACCTTCGCACCCCTTACCCATCCAAATCAAACATCTCCCTAAGCTCGACCCTAGTCGTCTGATCCGGCAACCCTTCCTCGATCATCGCCCACATCTCCTTGGCAATCTTATCCCTCTTCCTCGCCACTGCACAGCATCTCTTCCACTCCCCTTCCACTGCCTCCCACTCATCCTTCGTAATCTTTTTCGCCTTTCCTTTCCTCAGCGTGTCAAGCCGTGCTTCAATGTGCTTCTTCTCATCCTCCATCGCGTGCACATTGGCGACCAGGTCAGCAGTGCTGAGAGTCGAGTTGAGTGAGGAGAGGGTGCTGCGGAGGGCTTTTGCGGTCCCGAGGAGAGTCGTGGTGCGAGTGCGGAGGTCTAGGATGGAAGTATCGAGAATGGCGAGTTGCTCGGTTGTGCATGCTTCAGCTGCGTTCTGTATGGGACTTAGTAGTGTGCTTCTTGAAATGGTAGTAATGGAACGAGGTTACCTGGAGGGCATGATAGACAATTTGTTTGCCTGTGAGGTGTTGGTAACTGTGAATCAAGGAAGGTGAGAATCGATGCCTACCAGCTGCACGGCCTTCTATCAGCTTCTGCTCATGAAGATCCTTGAGTATCTTTGCTGCGGCAGCTGTCTTGCCATTAGTCACTGCACTCGAGTCCGGTAGTTAGTCAACACACCCTTTGTGACCTTGTTGTGCAGGTTGGCAGACACATCAATGGCTGAGTATGGACGGTTTTGCTTGTCTGTACAGGATCAGTATTGGGAGACAAGAGGTAGCAGCATCTCAGTTGATCAGGACCTCCTTGCTGGGCGAGAGAGTGACTCACGAAGATAGTGCAACACCATGTCTGCTGCCTCGTTGGCTGTCGCCTTCTCTTCAGTCTTCTTGCGGGGCGCCATCGTGTACAATGGATTTCAGTTGGGATGAGGTGTAGTGAGAGGGAGAAATCAAGACTTGAATTGTTCAACGACACGTTGGGATGGCGCCAAGTCAGGAGCACACTTCAGAAGGAAGGAGCCACCCTCAACCTAGGCAACAAGATGAAAACACTGTGAAAGACCTAGAGCAGGTGAATATAAATCGATGCGATGTATTTCCTCCTGTAGATGCTCCATTCGTTGCAGCAGGCGCAGTGCCATGTATGTTGTTATTGCTACCAGTCGGCGTTGACCCTTCAACCTCCGCGCTCACCAAACTGCGTGGCCCAGTCCTCGAACTCTTTCAACCCCTGCTTACTGACAGATGGTCTGATGGTTTGCAGACTAGCTACAAAGTCCTGATACTGTATTGGGCGTATTTGGTCCATCGTCATCGAGAGCAGCTTCTCACCCAGCGAGCGCAAGGGCCCCATTGCAGCGTCTTTGGCGAGAGCAGTAATATCAGAACCAGAGAAACCTATTCAGAACGTCAGAAAAGGGCTCAACACATGTTCTGCTATACTTGATGAGTAGTTCCTTTGTGCACATACCTTCTGTGAGCGTGACCAAACGATCCAAATCTTGATCGCTTAATTCGTGTTTTTGATGACTTAACAACGTATTGATCTGCTGCTTTCTGACCCAGCCTTCGGGAAGCGGGATGTACTGTCTTCGTACAAACCGCCTTCTAGCTGCTTCATCGATTGCCCATGGTAGATTTGTTGCTGCGAGCACCAGCACCCTGGTAGCATCGCCCTTCTCCTTGTCCTTATCAGTAAGTGCGCTGCCAGCAGCTGCCTTCTGTAGGTCGGACCACTGAATGAGAAACTCGGTCTTGATACGACGCGAAGCTTCGTGCTCTCCCGAGCCTGAGCGCGACGAAAGAAGGGAGTCAATCTCATCAACGAAGATGATTGACGGTGCAAGCATCTTTGCGAGCTGGAACAGGGCGCGAACTAGCTTCTCGGACTCGCCTAGAAACTTTGACGTCAAACTGCTAGCTGAAATGGCGAAAAATGTAGACTTGGACTCGGTAGCTACCGCTCTGGCCAGCATAGTCTTGCCAGTACCTGGAGGCCCGAACAGAAGCATGCCGCGTGCAGGTTCCCGCAAACCCATAAACAGGTCCGGTCGCAAGAATGGATACACAACAGTCTCCTTCAATGCAGACTTTGCAACTTCGAGCCCTGACACGTCGTCCCAGTGTACTTCGTCTCCCTGAATCACTATCTCATTCAAGATTTGCTGTGCTGCTTGTCTATCCACACCTCTTGGGAGATTCTTCATTATCTCATCCGTTCGTCGCTTCCACTCATCCATTTCTTCTGGCTCTAGTTCCGCTTCAGTGCTATCTGTGCTCGGGGTATCAGGCAGTTCGGCACGCATAGAATTTCCTCTAGTTCTGCCCTTGCGGACCGGAGATGTTCGTTGTCTGAGCGTCTCGCCATCCTCCTCGAGTGGTATGGCTTCAGACGATTCTTCTTGGTCCGAATCTGTCCGTACACGCGAGTAGCTGTTTGTAGACTTTGGTACTAACCTTCGTGTAGTAGGATCCCACATTACCCCCGCTCGTTCACCACCATTGTCACTGTAGGATCGAGCAGCTGCCGACACTGCGAGATTGCGAGGGTCTGGCATGGGTTTCGGATACTCTTTCCTATATGAAGGTAACGCCGTGCCTCCTTGCGTATTTGATGCTCGATTCGGGTCCAGAGACTTGCGAGGAATCAATGGTGTTGTGCGCTCCGAAGCTGGCATCTTGGCTAGTTCAGGGTCGCCTTCGCCACCTGTTGGCGGAACTGCGTAAGCGGTGGAAGCCGAACTATCGCCAGCTCTAAAGTAGAACGGGGCCTGCACATGCGGTTGGTACGACTCGGAATTGGAGCAGTACGCGCTCGGCTTCTCAACAGCCAACCTATCAATGGACGAGCGAGTCGAGGGAGGTAGTGAAGCTGTTGATGAGTTTGAAGGCCCCAGGTTAGGTCTGCTAGGGTTGGGTGTGGTTTTGACAGTCCATGCTTGAGTAGCTGCCTTGGAAGCATCAGGCCGGTTCCTTAACGAGTTGGGCAACTTGGATGAAGATGACTTGCTTTCCTTGCCAGACCTCAGTGTCCGGAGCATTCGGCCCTTCTTCTCTGGTGATGGTGTACGCGTCTTGTTCTCTCCTGTTGCTCCTGGGGACAGCATTGATGTGCTTCGAGTCTGTGTCAAGCTATTTTCTCGAACGGACCCGGTACCAGAGCTCCTTCGCGGCGGCAGAGCAGGACGGTATGGCAATGGAGGCGGCCTCGAGAGATCGGCATACTCTATGGGGGGTATAGAGCCTCGGCCTAGCCACGAGGCTGCGCTCGTGCTGTTTGGCGACAAAGGCACACCATGAGGAGGCGGGGTCGGCACAGGTGTATCCGATAACTGGCTCTCGTTGGACTCCTTCCGACTCTTCTTCAGCGCTTCCAAGAGATCCACGCGCTCTTTGCATTGCAGTTCCAGCTGACGCAGCGATTCTATGAGTGCCTTCTCAGTCTCGGACGCGGGGCGGTAGGTTGAAGGGTTGCGGCGAGCGTTGTGGTAGTAGATATGGTCAAGTGCAGTCTTCCAAGATCGAAGTGCTTCTTTTTCGTTGTTCTGTGTGCCTCCTATCAGCATTGGCACGACATGCGACACGACTTGGGTGGTTGGGCACAAACCTGGCCTTCGAAATAAACCGCGGTGGAGCAGGCTAGGAAGGCCTCGTCGTAGGCCTTCTGGGTAGTGTTGGCGCGCATGGCGGAGAGCATAGGGACAGAGCGCCCAATTCAAACTGGTGTCTGGTGGAAAGACGGGAGCATGTGGTGCGCGTCACGTATTGGGTGTTTGTAGATGCGTCTGTTGCATGCGCCGGTCTTAGTTCGCGCGGTAGGTGACGTATGTCGCTGCATTTCGCAACCGCGAAGGCTGAGTAAACGGCAACCAGACGGAACAAGCAAGTTGCTACCCTAGCACTCCCGGTAGTCTAGATAATGGCCACTGGTGCATTAGTGCATCAAAGCAGAATCGAGACTACAAGCGTTGGCGTATGCGAAGAGGTACCCAGATATGCGCGAGGTGCATGTGCAAGAGGGCGCCCATTAGAAGCTAACCAAAGCGGGCTGTGCCTATCGATTACGCACCTGCACAAGACTGGAACAACATGAAGTAGGGAGTGGTGGCATGGAAACTAAATTCCCCCTATGGGTACAGGTATCTGCGCAAGTAGCATGTGCTTGCATAACCAAGCTTCCACTATACTGCCAAATGGAGCCTCCAAGCAAGCCTCTACGGCTATACAAAGGTACACAAGCAGCGCCGCGACACAGCCTCTGCCCTGCCCGCGCCACACATGATGCTAGACCTAGCCGCGAATGCCCAGTATTGCAAGGGCGTTTCTCCTCCTCAACCTTACTACGTGTACATCGTTGCATTGGCAATGCACAGATGGTCGTTTCTGCGCACCCATAGCACTTGCTTCGAAAAAGATCAGTTGGAGCATCAGCATCATCGTCTCAAATAGCCGTTGACGAGTTTGTGCTTCGGCGAATGAAGAAGGCCTTGGCCATTTCGTATGCAGACCTGCTCAAATTCAGATGGATCCAATTTGGAATATGCGGCATGGGACTCACCAGCAAATTGCAGTGCTAGGCATGGTGGTGATGATTCGAGGCTTCAATCCACGGAAATACCCCCTGTATCCTTCTCTTTGCCGAATAATTCTTGCCGCCTGCATCAAGCCTGAGACGTTCTTCAACTCGGCGTCCCTGGCATTTCCTCGTGTTTGTAGCAGCGTCTTGATGACATCGAGCGGCGTGGTAAGTCCGGCTGCAAACCCACCAGCAATTCCTCCAGCGAAACAATGCGTATATGGGTCGTAGCGGCCAGTCGGGTTCATGACCTTGGATATGGACTCATATGCCATGAATTGGAGGGCGGTGAAAGGTACCGTCATGCATAGAGTGGTGGGGTACGAGACGTAGAATGCGCCTATTCCCTCGGCGCGGAACACCTCTCGAGCGCATTGAGGGACAGACTTGTAGATGGAACCGTGCATTTGCATGCGTTGCTTTATGACTGCGAGCTTCAGTATGCGCCAGGCGTGGTCGTGGCGCGCTTCTTACCGTCAAAGGGATTCATCAGCGCATCGCTGGAAATGGTGGCCGCAGCGCCGCTAGCAGCTGTGAATGGTCAGTAGCTGCCCATATGGACATTTCCCGGTGTTCGAGTTGCGCACCTGCTGCGAGGGGATGATGCTCGTGGCTCTCTCCTTCGTTGCCACCGAGGGCGTGTTTCGTGGCTTCATACGAGGCAAAGTAGACAGCATGCGCGGGACCTGAGCCGTCAGTTCCATTTCATGGCGAGTGTGCGCCAGCGAGTGCCCACCTGCGCCCATTACTACACTGGACAACCCCCTCCATAACGACCAGAAGCCTTCGGCTCGCGATATTGTAACCATGGCGTTCGAGATACCGCTGTACATGGCGCTCGGCGATGGATTGACTATCTGCATTCTGGTCTGCTGCGAGTCAGCGCATTGTCCGCAGGAGAGGAAGAGTTTGAGGCAAAGCTGCACACCTTGAGTAGATCGACCGGATACATGACCGAGTGTTCCTAGCATCAAGTCAGTCGAGGCGAGTACATGGCGGCGACTCCGGTGACGCACGGCAATGCCCGCAAACGCGCCCGCAAGCATGTTCGCGGTGAGGGAGAAGTTTGGCGGCAGCGCCTCATAGCTGGTGCGCAAGTTAGCAAACAAAGCCCTTGGGTGGGGGCGCAATGGAGCTGTACTCGTGTTCTTCTTCTTCCAAAGCCACTATTGCCCGATCATGGGTGGCCATTAGTCGGCCTTGAACAGGTGCCGCAGATTCCAGTTTTGCGACTGCTCCGATGTTTATTTTTTGGCCGTTTATTTGAAGTTCCCCGGGGCGTGGTGAACGGCGACTAGGGGTGCGCGGGCAATGGTTGGAAATTGGAGTTGTTACTTTTGTTTGCAACTAACGGAGGCGCAACATGACTTCAGCCGAACGCCGAGACGTCAGAGCTAAAGTTCCGGCGATTGGGCACTCTACCATTAATACCCATGCCACCAGAGCTCCGGCATCGCTGTTGCTGGCTTTGGACCATATCGCAAGCCACTGCATTTTCACTACTGGCCAGTGCTGTCTCTATATTCGTGTACTTGCCGGTGCAAGTTTAGCCCGTAACCATGGTTGCCCTATGTGCACGGAACAAAGAGTGGGCATGTGGCCGCCGCGGAAATCCAGTACATCATCAACGCGATATCGACTAGGCGAGCGGAGGGGGGGGGGAGAGAGCCCTCGGCGGTGAAATCTTATCAGATCATCTCCGCCCGCACATCCTGCCCGCGGAACGCCGCAGCTCTTTTCCGTCGCAGACATGCGGAACTTGCAAATTCTGCCATGATAACGCAAGATATGTTGATGGTTCATCTTACCCCGCCATGTTGGCAGCGGTTCGTTTTAGCGGGTCCAGAGTCGCACGCTGAATAATACACCGTCTTAGGCTGTGCAGCTGGTAGGAATTCTGACTTGGAACGGGAAGGAAAACAAAACAGGGTTTGGATGAATCTGCCACAGCACACATGAGCATGAATGGATGTCTCGCAGCTTGCTTGGGACAGAAATAAAAAAGTACTTTGCGAAATTTATCAACTTCTGTGTAGACTTGGTTCGATCGATCAGGGACGAGTGCTCGAGAGTCAATACCCTGGATAAGGTATCGTATCGTACGTCAGGCACATGCCGATCGTACAGGTACAATGTACACGGGGCCTTGATGTTCTGTAATGAGCAATTCTATCCAGCTCGCTCGTCACGACACGTTACTATGTGACACGTCTACGAACAGCTGGCGATGCCGTGATCCGGTTTACCAGGGGCCCTTGAATCCCGATTGTGACTTAGCAGTCGCACCGTCTGTGCCAGCGGGGAAAGCTGACTACGTCCCTGATATTGGAAACACCAGATAGGTAGCACAGGAGTCGATCGAACCCAAGACCAAAGCCGCCGTGCGGCACGCTGCCGTATTTCCGAAGGTCCACATACCACTGTAGGGACCCATCTGACGCGTCGGTAGTGCTCTCCACCGTTGGCTGGAGACCGTGGTCATTCATCGACTTCACAAGTTCCGGTAGTCTGTGTTCACGCATCGAGCCACCCACCAGTTCACAGATTTCGGGGACTAGTAGATCAAAGCACGCGGCCGTTGATGCCGCCTCTTCTCCAGCTGTCGGGTCATTTGACGGCGCCATGTAGAAAGGCTTGATGTTACGTGGATAGTCGGTGACAAACACGGGTCCACCACGTCCCATGCTGTCAGCCAGATATCGCTCGTGTTCAGTCTGGAGGCCGTCTTCATGACTAGGTGCGTACTCAAATTCCACCTTTGCCTGAGCTACAGCGTCTTGGAGGTGCTGTACCGCAGCCTTGTAGGTGATTCGAGGCCATGGCCCGGCTACTAGCCCTTGCCATCGTTGTGCGAGGACGGTGTGCGACACGGGTGTGCGCTCTTCTTCCTGGTCTCGTGCTCGCGCCTCGAGGAGCTCTTGGCCTACAGACGAGGCTTGTAGTTCCGACGCAACAGAGCGCAACATATCTTCTACGACGTCCATGACAACGTTCACATCGTCCACAAAGGCTAGTTCTGCTTCCAGCATGTAAAACTCGCTGAGATGGCGAGCCGTGTCACTCTTCTCGGCGCGGAATGTTGGCGATAAAGCCCAAACCTTGTTTACGGACTGGGCTAAAGCCTCCAGATGCAACTGGCTGGAGACTGTCAGGTACTTTGGAGAGCCGAAGAAGTGGTCTTCATGCTGCTTGACCTGGGTTGACGATCTTTTATCTAGTACGGAGGGTGCTCCTGGCGCAACAGTAAACACTTCTCCCGCGCCCTCACAGTCGGAGGACGTGATGATTGGTGGATGGCATTGGACAAAGCCATGTTTTGCAAAGTACTTGGTCGCCTCCGCGGTAACTAGAGACCTCAATCGCAGGATGAGCGAGTTGAACGGCAGTCGACTTCGCAAGTGCGGGAGAGTACGAAGGAACTCGGCTGTCTGAAACTTTTTCTGAATTGGATAGGCCTGACGGGGAGTGATACGAATCAGATACCGGAGCGAGTGTCTACAATGGTCACCATCAAAGAACTTACTGTGGCATCATTCTCTCCCAATATGCGCACGTTGTTCACTTGGAGCTCATGGGATTGGCCTTGTCCTGGCGAGGGTGTCCACTTGCCAGTGACTGTCACTGCAACACCCGTAGAGAGTCTGATAGTGGGCCATGTCAGCACCGGTGGGGACTGCTGGAAGGGAGATGACTGACCCTTCTGCTAGCTGGGGAGCCAGAACAGCCTGGACAGTCTGCAAGGTCGAGCCATCGCCTATGGCAGCAAACGCGACTCGTTTCTGCTTACGCACCGTCCGCACGTAGCCGTTGATTGTCAGCGTCTCACCGTCTGGTGGAGACGACGGCGAGGAGGAAGTGGGTGGAGACGGCCGTAACAGCGCAGCAAGATTGCTTGGGCTCAAGGTCGAACTGCAGCGAGGACGACATAGAGACGGGGCATGCGCGCAAGGAAAAGCGGTTCCCCGGTTTCGACCTGAGAGCTGGGGACGGACAAGGCTCCTTCGGATGGCAAGGAACCGGGTCATTTACGCGTTGGCCAATCTCTCCAGGCGCAACGAGCCAGTAGGAAACGTGCGGTGTAGCGTAAAAGCAGCAATGCTCGTCGAGGTCGTCGACGTTTCCGAGGCTGCGCAAAAAAGGCAATCGGAGCTCGGGCCATGTGCGCTAGAATCGTGTGAACCTCGCCGTTCTTGTGGCTCGTCAATCGCATCTGTATTACTGTCGGGCCTTGCTGAAACACTAGGTGCTCCAAGGACAGACCATGCAAGTGCACGAGATTTATGACCCATGGGCACAGCGCCGATGCGTCTGCGGTCTTGGTGTTCCGCTGCTTGGGCGTTTCCTCACCATCATTCGCTCGGTCGGATTCCTGCTCTCTCCTCCACCCCCTCCCCTCGCAAAAGGGCAGCCAGGACACGAACGCCACGCCCCACGGAGCTCGACCGCCGTTTGCACAACACCCTGATCGATTGTGGGCTAAAACGCTCCGAAGCAAGGCCCCGTTACTTACTGCAGTGGCTTCATGGCGGACTTGTCCGCCGCGTAGACGCTTCCGTGCAACCGCTCTGGCGGTGAAAGAAGACGCCTCGTAGAACCGCCATCTACCCGATCTCAGTGCCTTTTCCCTGCATCCCGGATCGTAGCGCCGACGCCATGACTGCAGCGCTATATCGTGCAGGATCTGGATTAGCAGCTGTCATCATCGGATGGACCAACGCCGCCAGATCCTTCTAACCCGCTTTCACCAGTATGCAGATCGCTTCAAGGCCTGGACGATCGATTCAGCCACACATCCCTGCTCCAACAGCCCCCCCAGAAAACCCGACACGGCACTTTGTGGCTTCAGTGCCTGGCAGTTAATGTGGGTTCACAGCATCGCCCCCAGAACCAGGATGCAGGTTGCAATCACAAGGCGCGGCTGCTACCGGTCATCTT
>Ga0265798_10007397_pt1 | contig 14206 bp, 11 predicted proteins | sample P3T30metagenome_FD_192430 | JGI IMG/M metagenome (GOLD analysis project Ga0265798, IMG submission 192430) | Plant litter microbial communities from East Loma Ridge, Irvine, California - P3 T30 | ecosystem: Environmental > Terrestrial > Plant litter > Unclassified | place: USA: California...
GTATTAACGGGGCCGTTGCCGTTGGCGTAGCGAAAATCGAGGGCGTAGAGGCCCGCTTCGGGCACCTCCACGGGCAGCGGCAGGCGCTGATTTTTGGTGGTGCTAACCTCGATAAAGCCCTGGCCGCTGAAGCCCTGGTAGGCGTGGGCGGCGGCCGGGGCCAGCGTTTCGAGCTGCACCTGGGTAGCGGGCGGGCCTGTTGGCAACGGCTCGCTGGCAAACGACTCCAGGCCCTTGTTATCAATGGCCAGCACCTGGTATTCGGCGTAGTCGCCGGCCGGCACGGCGTAGGTGAGGGCGCCGCTAGCGTTCACGGGCTGGCCGTTTTTGAGCACGCGGTACGTTTGGGCGCCCGGGATGGCGGCCCAGCTGAGCTGGCCGTTGGCGAGGGCAACCTGCGGCGTTTCGGGGCTAAACAGGTTGGGCACGCGGGCTACCTTGGCCTCGGCTGGGGGCTGGCTTTTGAGCGTGATGCGCAGGGCATGGGGGCCGGTGAGGCTGGCGGGCACGGCGGCGCCGGCCAGCGGCTTGCCGTCGAGGGTGATTTCCTGGATTTCGTTGCCGTAGCCGGTTAGCTCGATGTGCAGAATGGCCTGGCGGTACTTAAAATTGGTGAGCTGGCGCGCGCCCTTAAATGCCTGGGGCACAAAGGGCCGGAAAACCAGCCGGTCGGTTTCGTAGTGCATCCCAAACAGCACCTTGTACACCAGCCCGAGGCTGCCCGAAAGGCTCCAGAGCATGTTGCTGCTGTTGACCTGGGTGCCGGCAAAGTCGCCGGTGCCGGCCACAAAATTCTCCTTATTGGTTAAAAACAGCGCGGCTGGGCGGTAGATGGCGGCGATGCTCTCGGTGAGCGAGGCCTCGTTGCCGGCCTGGGCGGCGGCCAGCGCCCAAAAGCTTTGCACGAAGGGCCACACGGCATCATTATGATACGGCGGGATGCCCGGCACCTGCGGGTAGATGCACGGGATGCCGAAGGGCACGGTGGGCGTGTTGGCCACCACCGTTTTGGCCCGGCTGGCATCGGCCACGTCGAAGAGCACGCTCAGGGCCTCGCCCAGGGCCTCGGCGCGGGGCGACACCACCGGCGACACCCGGCCGTAGCGGTACTGGCCGTAGTAGCCGGCGTTTTCGAGCCACAAATGCTGGTTAATAGCCTGCCGGATGGTGGCCGCCGCCTGCTGGTGGCGGCTCGCCACGGCCGCGTCGCCGAGCTGGCTAGCCATGAGGGCCAGCACAGTATTGGCCTGGGCATGCACGGCATTGGTACCCAGGTTTTGGCTCTGGTAGATGTCGGCCGGCTGCATCCAGCGCGGGTAGGTTTGCTCGCGCCAGTCGAGAAACGACGACTCGCCGCGCACGAGACCGGTGGCCGGGTCGTAGGCGTTTTGGGCGTCTTCTTCGAGCGATTTTTTCACCACCGGGTACACCCGGCGCAGCCAGTTTTCATCGCCGGTCACTTTGTAAATCTCCCAGGCCGCCACCGCCCAGATAACGCGGTCGGTGGAGCACGGGTAAGCCCCACCCGTACCCGTATCCTGGATGATGCGGCCCTCGGGGCTCACCTTGCGCAGCAGGCTGGTCATGGCCACCTGCGGCTGCAACGTGGCCTGGGCCAAGATGATGGAGTAGCTGATGTCCCGCGTCCAGACGCCCGCCCACTCCTTGCCGGTACGGAAGGTGCCATCGGGCTCCACGGCGCGGCGGGCCTCTTCCAGGGCCAGGTTGTAGAGCGCATCGGCCAGCGGGTAGGCCGATTTATACTGGGGCAGGTCGTCAGTGTTGAGGGTCTTTTTCCAGCTAGCGGCCGTGGTTTTGGCGGCGGCCGGCGCGTTGAGCGTCAGCGTCACCTCGTAGATGCCATCGCCGTCGGGGTCGTGCATTTCCAGCTCCGGCTTGTGGGCAAGGCTATCAAAGTCCCAGCTCAGCGGCGCCTGCGCGCCGGCCACGAATACTTTCTTGAAATCCTGCTTGTAGATTTTTTCACCCTTAAATGTGGTGTAGTAGCCCTGCCGGGCAAAGGCTTGCAGCACCGGCCGCAGGTCGAGGCGGATTTTGAGCTTCGTATTGGGTGCCAGGAACTGGTCGGCGGGCTCGGGGCGGGGGTCCAGGTAGCGCTGGCCGAAGGCGATAACCGGCGTTTCGAGCACCATGCCGGGCGTGGTGGGCAGGGCCAGAAAAGTATTGTCCTGGCCGGGCGCCAGCTCGTTGTCCTGCCCATTAAGGCTGAACTTGAACACGATTTTGGGGCTCTGCCGCTCGGTGGCCGGGCTGTGGTAGCTAGCCGTGAGTGCGGTGGCCGAGGTGGCGCGGGCGTGGTTGGCGCCCTGCACCACGCCGTCGCGGTACAGGGTGTAGGCCGCCGACTGCCAGATGGCCCCGTTTTGCTTTGCGGCCTCGCCTTCGGCCTGGTCGCCCGCGCCGGGCTTCGACTGGCAGCTAGCCAGCAGTAGCCCGCTCGCCAGCAGCACCGCACTCAGTTCATAATAGGTCATGGGAGAAAGGTTAGGGTACCTTATTCCGGAAAGAGAAAAACGGGTGCAAATGGCTGTATCCTATGTTGAACGGCCAGAAGAACAAGGGACAGATTGTGTATCTTATTTTCCTGGCCGCTCAACATAAGGTACCTCAATCTACCTGCACCCCCACGGCCGCCAGCGCCCGCCAGAAGCTGGGGTACGACTTGCGCACCACCTGCGGCTCGTGCACCAGCAGCGGCCCGCGCATGGCCAGCGGCGCAAAGGCCATCGCCATGCGGTGGTCTTCGTAGGTTTCTACCGTTTGGCCGTCGACTTTAAAGGTGCCGGGCTGCACTTCAAATACGCCGGGCTCGACCTCGGGCATATCGGCCCTGAACTTGCGCAGCTCGGTTTGGATGGCCGCGATGCGGTCGGTTTCCTTGATGCGCAGGCTGTGCAGGCCCGCAAAGCGGCGGCGGCGACCCAGCGCGGCCACTACTACGGCCACCGTCTGGGCCAGGTCGGGGCAGTCGGTAAAGTCCGTGGTGGGCGCGCCATCGGGGGCCGGGGTGGCCGGTATCTGGGTGAGGCGGGCGCCGCTACCGTCGGCCAGAAACTCGGTTTCGACGCCCAGCGGCCGCATGATAATCTGGATAACGTGGTCGCCCTGCCACGATTTTTCGCGCAGGCCGGGCAGCACCACGCTGGCCCCGGCCGGGGCCAGGGCCACCAGCGCGTACCAGTAGCTAGCCGCCGACCAGTCGCTCTCCACGGTGTAGTCGGCCGGGCGGTAGCCGCCGGGCTGCACCACTAGCTCATCGCGCTTTGCCTCGGTGGCCGTGGCGCCGAAGTGACGCATCAGCTTTAGCGTCATCTTGATGTAGGGGCGCGAGCCGATTTCGCCGGTCAGGCGCAGGCGCAGGCCGCCGGGCAACATGGGCGCTACCATCAGCAGGGCCGAAATGTACTGGCTGCTGATGTCGCCGCGCACCGTCAGCTCGGCCGGCTCGGTGCGCGCCGCCAGCGGCTGGCCACCGAAGAGGAGCGGCGGGTAGCCCTCTTTCTCGGCATAGGTAATGGCGGCGCCCAGCGAGCGCAGCGCATCTACCAGGATGGCAATGGGCCGCTGCTTCATGCGGGCCGCACCGGTGAGGGTGCCGCGCCAGCCGGTTACGGCGAGGTAGGCCGTCATAAAGCGCATGACGGTGCCGGCGTCTTCGGCATCGAGCAGGTCGGTGGTGGCCGCCTGCTCCAGCAAGCGCGCCATCAGCACGGTATCGTTGGCCTCGGAGAGGTTGGCGAGGGTGCCGCCGCCGGCCAGGCGCTGAAGCAGCAGGGCGCGGTTGGCCTCGCTTTTGGAGGCGGGCAGCCGGCCGGTGCCGCCCAGCGGGCCGCCCGGCCAGCGCAGGGATTGGGTACTCATAGGAAAGAAAGGCGCGCCGCAGCGGGCGCCGTTTTAGAAGGTGAGGTAGGCGCGCAGCGCGTCCGCTATGTCGGCCAGGGTGATGGCCTGGTCAAAGATGCCGTGGCCCAGCCCGCGCAGCAGGGTGCATTTGATGACGTCGCCCCGGTTCTTCTTATCGTGCAGGGCGTAGGCGGCAATGGCTTCGATTTCGCTTTGCGCAAAGCGCAGCGGCTCAAATGACAGCCCCACTACCTCCTGCACCTCGGCCAGCTCGTCGGCGCTGAGCAGGCCGCGCTGGGCCGAGAGCCAGCCCTCGCAGCGGATGCCCGCCGCCACGGCTTCGCCGTGGCGCACGGCGCGGCCAGGCTGGGCCAGCAGGTAGCTTTCGAGGGCGTGGCCCACGGTGTGGCCAAAGTTGAGCAGCTTGCGCGGCCCGCTTTCGTGCGGGTCCTGGGCCACGATGGCTTCCTTGATGGCCACCGAGTGGCGGATGAGGGGCGTCCAGTCGGGCACCGTGGCTACGGCCAGCCCGCGCAGGCTGGCGAAGGCCGCCGCATCGGCAATGAGGGCGTGCTTGATAACTTCGGCATAGCCCGAGCGCAGCTCACCGGCCGGCAGCGTCGCCAGGAAAGCCGGGTCCATCACCACCGCCTCCGGCTCCTGAAACACGCCGATGTGGTTTTTGAAGCCCTCGAAATCGACGCCCGTTTTGCCCCCCACGGCGGCATCTACCTGGGCCAGCAGCGTGGTGGGCACGCCCACGCAGCGCAGGCCGCGCTTGTAGGTAGCGGCGCAAAAGCCGCCCAGGTCAGTAACTACACCGCCGCCCAGGCACACGAGCAGCGCGTGGCGGTCGGCGTGGTTATCGGTTAGCCAGTGCCACACGTCGGCACAGGTAGCCAGGGTTTTATGCTCCTCACCGGCCGCGATGGTCAGCAGCTCGTGGGCGGGCAGCTGCGGCCGGAGGCGCGGGTAGCAGTCGCGGGCCGTGTTGGTATCGGCCAGCACAAACAGGCGGCTGGGCGGGGCCTGGCGCAGCAGCTCGGCCAGGGCGGGCAGGGCCGTGGGGCCAATGGTGGGCGGGGTAGTCAAGGCAAAAACGGCGGGGTAAAGCGAGTGCAAATAAACGGCGGGCTAGCCCAAGCAAGTTTTGGGGCGGCCGCCGTGCAACGCTTTTCGGCCACTGGCGCTCTAGTAAAGCACCTGCCTGCGTTTCTTTTTCCACGCTTTTATGAAAAAACTTCTGCGCGCCCTCTTGCTGTGCGGCATGGCGCAGCTAGCCGCCGCCTGCCAAACCGACGCCGACATCCGGCCCGCCAGCTACGACGCGCTGGCGCTCGCCACCGGCCACTGGGAATGGGATAGCTCATCGTACCCGAGCGGCTTGCAAACCCCGGCTAGCCTCGGCTTTGGCCGGCAACTGGTTTTTGGCTCCGAAGGCCAGCTGGTGGTCAGCCGCCCGGGCCGGGCCGCCTACCGCACTACGTATCAGCTTTCGATGGGCAAGCCCCAGCCCTGCGGCGCTGCCCCGGTGCCGCTGGTCACCTATGCCAGCGAGCCCGAACTGGGCAACACCGCTAGCAAGCTCTACACCCTCAGCCAACGGGCCAGCCAGCAGGTGCTGACCATTGCCAGCGAGGCGCTGTGCGTGGATGGCGGGGCCGTTGAAACGTACCACTGGGTAGCCGAGTAACTTGGCAACCCCTTTTTAAGGCACTTATGAAAAAAATCTGCTACTCCCTCCTACTCCTAGCTGGCGCCAGCCTCGCCAGCTGCGGCGATGATGCAGACCTACCCAGCCCCGACAATCTTATCGGCACCTGGCGGCTTACCACTAGGGCGTGCTATTGCCCGGTGGCCCCCACCCCCGACGAGGTCATCACGTTTGACCCTAATCGGCGGTTTCGGATTTTTCGCAACGGGGCGCTGGCCGCCGAAGGCACGTACGCGCTCAGCCGAGGCCCGGCCTGCGGCGAAAGCACTGACCGCGACCAGCTTCGCTTCGAGGTTGCCACGGCCGGCACGTACGCGCCAACGGGAGCCTACGCGGTGCAGAACCAGACTTTGGTTATCGACCAGACGAATAAGTGCATCTCGGATGGTCCGGTTTATACCTATACTCGCCAGCCTTAGCCTACTGGCACAATCCTGGCAGTAGCGCGGCGGAGCCCGGCTCGCGAAACCCATTCTCGCTTGGCCGAGTAAGCTCAACCAGCTCACCCACCTTTTCCATGAAGCATTTTCCCTTTGCCATCGCCCTGCTGGCTACCGGCGCGCTTAGCTGCCAGCGCACTCCCCAAGCCACGGCGCCCAGCGCCACGCTCGTGGGCACCTGGCGCCTGACCGCCTACCAGTGCCACTGCCCGCCCAACCAGCCCGTGCCCGACGAGTCGGTGACTTTCGAAGCCGGCCAGCGCTTCAAGCTGTATCGCAAGGGCGCCCTGGCGGCCGAAGGCACCTACACCACGGGCGAAGGCGTAAGCTGCGGCGGCGGCACCAGCGAGCCGATGATTACGCTCACGCCCACTGCCGCCGATACCTACGCCCCCAAAGGCGCCTACACGATGGAAGGCAACACGCTCGTCATCGACCAGTGCAGCGCGGCCGACGGCCCCAAGTACACCTTCACCCGCCAGTAACAGCCCGCTACGCGAAAGGAGCGCAACAGCCCGGCGCTAAATAGAAACGGGGAGCAACTCAACGCCTTGTTATCAAGACGTTGAGTTGCTCCCCGTTTCTATTCTTCAATCTATTACAGTCCCGGCCCCAGGTTCACCGGCCCGTCGATGGGGCGGCCATTGAGCACCTGCGTCTGCTGCCGGATGCTTTCGATGTGGATGAGCTTGTAAAGCTCGCCCACGAATTTTTCGTCGATATTGAGCTTGCGGCCCCACTCCGGGCGGGTTTTGAAGATTTCCTGCCAGCGCTCCAGCTGCAAAATCTTCACGTTGTTCTCCTTCTTGTACTCGGCTAGCTCTTGAATGAGGGCCATGCGGCGGGCTAGCATTTCAAGGATTTCGTGGTCGGCGGTATCCATTTTCTGGCGCAGCTCCTCGGCCTTGTTGCGGTAGTCCACGTTGTCGCTGGAGCGGTAGCGGTACTTCAGTTCGCTCAGCAGCTCGGCCAGGCGGGCGGGCGTCACCTGCTGGGCCGCGTCGCTGAGGGCATGGTCGGGGTCGGGGTGCGTTTCGATGATGAGGCCATCGTAGTCGAGGTCGAGCGCCTTTTGGGCGATGGGCAGTAGCAAATCGCGGGCGCCGCCGATGTGGCTAGGGTCGTTGATGAGCGGCAGCTGCGGGTAGCGCGTCTTCAGCTCAATCGGGATGGCCCAGGTGGGCGCATTGCGGTAGCGCGAAGGCTCAAACGTGCTGAAACCCCGGTGGATAGCCGCCAGGTCGGTAATGCCAGCCCGCTCCAGCCGCTCCAGCGCCCCTATCCAGAGCGCCAAATCGGGGTTAACCGGGTTTTTCACCATCACCGGCACGCCGGTGCCGGCCAGCGCATCGGCTAGCTCCTGCACGGCAAAGGGGTTGACGGTGGTGCGCGCCCCAATCCAAAGCACGTCGATGCCGTGCTTCAGGGCTTCTTCTACGTGCTTGGGCGTGGCTACCTCAATGGCCATCGGCAGGCCAGTTTCGGCGCGGGCGGCTTGCAGCCAGGGTAGCGCGGCGGTGCCCCGGCCCTCAAACCCCCCGGGCTTGGTGCGTGGCTTCCAGATGCCGGCGCGGTACATATCGGCCTGGCCAGCCGCCTTGAGGGCGCGGGCTACGGTCAGTACTTGCTCTTCCGATTCGGCCGAGCACGGCCCGGCAATAAGGAGTGGTTGGCCCTTGGCGGCCAGCCGACGGGTAAAAAAGGTGTCGGCGGTAGCGGTATTTTCCATTAGTAACTGTGGCCCCAAGTGGCACCGGGAGCCTGCGCCGCCGGGCTAGGGGCCGGCGAAAAGCATGAGTGAGGAGCAAGAACGGAGTGCCACTCCGTTTTACAAGGTTAAAAGTAACCTGTGGCTGCCGAACAGGGTTTTGGGAGGGGGTTGTACCTTCGCAGGTACCCGCTAGCCCGCCCGCCTCTTCTCACCCCTCCTACCCCGTACTCGTATGTCTGCTCCTTCCAGTGTGCCCGCGCCGCCCGTAGCCCCTATCTCCTTCGAAGACACCCGCATTGCCTTTGAGGCCAAGACGGATAACGAGCTTCGCAAGATGTATGGCCTGTTTGCGGCCATGAATAATGGCAGCCTGGTAAAAGCCGGCGGCGGCCTCATGCAGTCGGCGCTGAAATTCAATTTTCCCGGCACCAAGTTTCTCATCAAGCATAGCATCTTCAAGCAGTTTTGCGGAGGCGAAACGATTGAGGAATGCAAGCCGGTGATTGCCGAGCTGGGCCGCTACCACATCGGCACCATCCTCGACTACTCGGTAGAAGGCACCGGCAACGATAAGAGCTTCGACCGCACCCGCGATGAGATTTTAGCAACCATTGCCTTGGCCGCTACCACGCCTAATATCCCGTTCTCGGTTTTTAAGGTAACGGGGCTGATGCCCACGCCGCTACTCGAAAAAGTGCAGGCCGGCGCCGCCCTCACGCCCACCGAAAAAGATACCTTTGAGCGCGGCCGCCAGCGCCTCGACGCCCTGTGTGCCAGTGCCCACCTGCACGGGGTGCGCTTGTTTGTGGATGCCGAGGAAAGCTGGTTTCAGCAAACCATCGACGACCTCGCCGAGGACATGATGCGCCGCTACAACCAGGAGCGCGCCATCGTGTGGAACACGTACCAGCTTTACCGCCACGACCGCCTGGAGGCCCTGCAAGCCGCCCACGACCGGGCGCGGACCGGCGGCTACTACCTGGGCGTGAAGCTCGTGCGCGGCGCTTATATGGAGAAAGAAGCCCGCGTAGCCCAGCAGCGCGGCCACCAGAACCCCATCAACCCCACCAAGCAGGCTACCGACGACCTGTATAACGAAAGCCTGCGCTACTGCGTGCAGCACATCGACCGCATCAGCCTGTGCGCGGGCACGCACAATGAGGCCAGCTCGCTACTGCTCACGCAGTTGATGCAGGAGGCCGGGCTAGCCCCCGGCGACGAGCGCGTGTGGTTTGCCCAGCTCTACGGCATGAGCGACAACCTGAGCTACAACCTCGCCCACGCCGGCTACCACACGGCCAAGTACGTGCCCTACGGCCCCGTGGAGGCCGTGATGCCCTACCTGCTGCGCCGCGCCAACGAGAACACCGCCATCGCCGGCCAAAGTAGCCGCGAGTTTCTGCTCATTCAGAAAGAATTGCGCCGCCGCCAAAACCGCTAGCCAACAGCAGAACGTATATTTTTACCTGCTGCGTGTGGATTTCAGCAACGTAGGCCTGATTTTTGGTACCTTACTCCCGCTTCAGGCCAATTACTGAGCTGTAAATAGGCTTGTTTATTGGCCGTCAAGCGCTAACGAGCTACTTGTCCCACCTTTTTTGTAAAGCTTAGGCCTACCCAGCTGCTCGTTGGCTGGGGCCGGCCGCCTGTTTTTTCCAATGATTAACCGTCTTCGTCACTACCTCATCCGCTACGCTCGCCAGCAGGCCGGCACAGTAAGCTACCTTACGCTGGTGCAGGAATCCGAACTGGGGCTGAACTTGGACATCTCGCACGAGAAATCGCGCCTGAATGAAATGTTGACCGAGATTTCGACCGAGGAATTTGCCGCTGGCCGGCCTATCCTCAGCAGCCTCGTGCGGGTACAAGGCTCCAAGGGCCAAGGCGATAACTTCTACAAGATGTGCGAGCGCCTGGGCATGGGCGAGTGGCGCACCCTGAAGCAGGACGAGAGCTTTTTGAAGAACCTGATTAAGGAATGCCGCGACTTCTGGCAGCAGGAAGCAAATTATGCACAATTTGCACTCGGCGAGGCTGCACAATAGCGAAACAGCATTTGCGCCTTACTATCTGATAATTAAGCCTCACCTAATCGTGGGGCTTTTTTGTGGCCTGGCCTCTCGGGGCATCGCCTGAAGCTAACAATAGTTAGTACACGGCGCAACCCCCATTCGCCTCACCCCGTTTAGGTAGCCGAAGCTGGCTGTTTAGCTTTTCGCTTCTCCTTTCACTTAACTCTTCCTTTTCCGATGAATACCAACGATGCAAACAACCCGATGAATAACGGTACTGGCGCTGGCGCTAACTACGGCACTAGCAACACCGGTACCGGCCTCGGCAACAGCGGTATCACCAGCAACGAAAGCACGACCTACAACGCCGGCACTGGCCACGACAGCGCTACTGGCGGCTCTACTTCTTCCGACAACACCACCTTAGACTCTACTTCCACCTCCCCCATGTCAACCACCTCCCCCACCACCCCGCTTAACACTGCCGACGACAACGCCCGTCCCGGCGACGACTATAGCGCTACCGCCAAAGGCGCAGCAGTAGCCGGCACCGCCGGTGCCGTAGTAGGCCGCGGCGTAGATGCCGTGCAAAACACTGCTGACCGCGCTGCCCATGCAGTAAAAGATGCCGTAACCGGCGAAAACGACAGCTACGACCACAAAGAAGGCAGCACGACCAGCGGTATCTTCCGCGACCGTAGCAGCGCCGAGAAGGCTTATGCGTCGCTGCATGAGCGTGGCTACAGCAAAGATGACGTGCACTTGATGATGTCGGACGACACCCGCAAGACGCACTTTAACGACGAGTATGATGCTGACCGCACCGAGCTGGGCGACAAGGCAATGGAAGGTGCTGGCGTAGGTTCGGCCATTGGTGGCACGGCTGGTGCTATTATCGGCGCTATCGCTGCCATTGGCACGTCGGTAGCCCTGCCGGGCTTGGGCCTCATCATTGCCGGCCCGCTGGCCGCTGCGCTGGCCGGTGCCGGTGCCGGTGGCCTCACGGGTGGCCTGGTAGGCGCCTTGGTAGGCTCGGGCATCCCCGAAGAGCACGCTGCTGAGTACGAAGAAGGTATCAAAAACGGCGGTATTGTAATGGGTGTAAAGCCCCGCAACGCTGAAGATGCCAAGTATTTCGAAGAGCAGTTCAAGACCAACAACGCTGACAAGGTTTACCGCTACTAGTTAGCCCTGCCTTTCTCTTTTGCAAAAGCCTCTCCCTCACGGGAGGGGCTTTTTTGTGGCTATTACCCAGCCCCTAGCTAATGCTGCATGCTGATAATCGACTCAGTATGCCTTACTTCCTGCTAATCCGCCGCCCCAACTTACGCCGTTAAAAGCGCCGGCCTGCGCGCCACTTAGGGTCACCTCAACCGCCCGCGCGCACTACTCTGCTCGACGGCTAGCGCAACGGCGACCTACCCAAGCCCAGCGAGGCTAGCGCGCTGCCCAGCCGCGCCATCACTGCCAGCCGCCTCACCCTGGTGCCTTACCGATGCTGCCTTTCCTATTGCTTTGCTGTGGTTGATGGCAACCATTACTAGTGGTGTAAACCAATGCTAGCGCGTTCCGCGCCGCTGTGCAATTGGTACGGGTGTTGGAAGGCGGCTGGCAGTAGTCGCGTTGGGTTGCTCGTTTCGCGCAGTGTATGTTTGCGTTATCCACCTCAAAACCTCTCACTTATGGCAGCGCGCAACCTCATTTCCTGGATTCTGCAAGTCCTCATTGGCTTGTTTCTCATCTACTCAGGCGGCAATAAATTCTTGCATCTGGCCGATACGGTGGGCATGTTCAGCAAGCTGGGGCTGCCTTCGGTAGTAGCTTACTTGGTGGCAGGCGGCGAACTACTAGGGGGAATCGGGCTGCTGATACCGCGCTTTGTGCGGCCTGCGGCGGCTGGGCTTATCATTATTATGCTAGGGGCCGCGTTTATGCACGCAACCCGCATCCCGGGCGGGCTGCTGCCCAAGGGCTTGGCCGCGCTGGGCGTACTGTTGGGCCTGGTCATTATTCTGCTGCTTCGGCGGCCAGCCCCAACTCGCGTGGCCTAGGGCTGCGCAACATCTGGCGTCGCTGACGCTTTAGCTAAGTAGTACCGCCGGGTTCGTTGCCCGGCGCTTTTTTTTATGCAACTTCTGTACTCTTACCTGCGGCGCTACTGGCCGCTGCTAGTGCTGGCGCTCGTGCTGGCCGCCGTCAATCAAGTTTTCTCGCTCCTTGACCCGTACTTATTTCGCAAGCTGGTTGACCACTTTGTGCCCCGCAACAGCGCGGTGGGTGGCCTTCGGCTAGTACCGTTCTGGCCGTTTTTCTGGGAAGCCATTCCCTACATCGGCGCCATGCTGGGCGTAGCAATGGTGAGCCGCATCGCCAAAAATTTCCAGGACTACTACGTCAACGTCATCACCCAGCGGCTGGGGGCGAGCATGTACTCCGACGGCCTGCGCCATTCCCTCGACCTGCCCTACCAGGTATTCGAGGACCAGCGCTCGGGCGAAACCCTGGGCAAGCTCCAGAAGGTACGCATCGACGTCGAGAAGCTGATTCAAAGCTTTGTCAACGTGCTCTTTACGGCGCTCGTGGGCATCATCTTCGTAATGTGGTACGCCATCAGCGTGTACTGGCCCATCGCGCTGGGCTACTTCCTCACCATCCCGCTGCTAGGCATCCTGAGCTTTGCGCTGAGCAAAAAGATTAAGGTTATCCAGAAAACCATCGTGGGCGAAACCACCGCCCTGGCTGGCTCCACCACCGAAAGCCTGCGCAACATCGAGCTGATTAAGAGCCTAGGCCTGGCCCAGCAGGAAACCGAGCGCCTGAACGGCATCACCGACAAAATCCTGAAACTGGAGCTGCGCAAGGTGCGCTACCTGCGCTCGCTGAGCTTCGTGCAAGGCACGTTCGTAAATCTACTGCGCAACATCATCATCTTGCTACTCTTGTACTTGCGGGTGCAAAACCACATCAGCCTGGGTGAATTCTTCTCGTTCTTCATCTACTCATTCTCCATCTTCGGGCCGCTGCAAGAGTTGGGCACCATAATCGGCACGTACCGCGAAACTGAGATTTCGCTGGGTAATTTCCAGACCATTCTCGACACTCCGCGCGACGTGAAACCGGCCCACCCGGAGGCCATCAAACGCATCGAAACGTTGGCCTTCGACCACGTCACCTTCAAGCACCTCACGGCCCCAGCGCCCGCGTTGGCCGGCATCTCGTTCGGGGCCAATCTGGGCGAAACCATCGCCTTCGTCGGCCCCAGCGGCTCGGGCAAAACCACTTTGGTTAAGCTACTAGTGGGCCTCTACCCGCCGCTGGCCGGCGACATTCTTTACAATGGCATTTCGAGTAAAAACGTGGACCTCGACCAGTTGCGCGAGCAAATCGGCTTCGTCACGCAGGACACCCAGCTTTTTGCCGGTACCATCCGCGAAAACCTGCGTTTCGTAGCTCCCCAGGCCACTGACGAAGAATGCCTGCGCGCCCTGCACCAGGCGGCCGCCGATACCCTGCTAGCCCGCGCCCCCAAGGGCCTCGACACTGTGCTCGGCGAGGGCGGCGTGAAGGTGAGCGGCGGCGAAAAGCAGCGCCTCAGCATCGCCCGCGCCCTGCTGCGCCACCCCACCCTGCTCGTGTTCGACGAGGCTACTTCGGCCCTCGACTCGCTCACGGAGGAGGAAATCGGCCGCACGGTGCGCGAGCTTTCGGGCTCGCGCCAGCACATCACAGTGCTCATCGCGCACCGGCTAAGCACGATTTTGCACGCTGACCGCATTTTTGTCTTGGAGCGCGGCCAGGTAGCCGAGGCCGGCGGCCACGCTGAGCTGCTGGCTCAAAAAGGGCTGTACTACGCCATGTGGCGCCAGCAGATTGGCGAACGCAAGGAGGTGGCACTTAGCTAATAAGCAGTCAGAAAATGCCCTGGCGGGCGCACCGCAGGGAAGCGCGGCAATTTTTTCTACTCGTTGTGGTACCGCCTCAAACGTGCAGGAAAGATTGCCGCGCTTCCCTATTGTCGCGCCCGCCAGGGCAGCTATTGACACGACCGAGCGTAACCTTCCACGCCAGCCAGCCGAAAGAGGGGGTCATGCATTTTACCGTTATCACTCCGACCTTCAAGCGGCGCGCCCTGCTGCCCGAAACCATTGCCAGCGTGCGGGCCAGCATCTCGGCCCCGCTCGATTTCTTCTTTGAGCACCTCCTCTACCAGAATGGCCCCGACGACGGCACCGCCGCCGTGCTCACCGAAGCTGCCGCCCAGCCCTACCCGCCTCTGCGCCACTGGCAGCACCCCGACCCCAAGCGCCCCGGCTTCGCCCGCAATGAACTGAGCCAGCACACCCCCGCCGACGCCTGGGTAGTGCCCCTCGATGACGACGACCTGCTGCTGCAACGCACCCTCTACCACTACGCCGCCGCCATCCGGGCCAACCCCGACCGGCCCTGGCTGGTAGCCGACTTTCTG